>Ga0315289_10010723_pt1 | contig 13081 bp, 16 predicted proteins | sample YL17G11_40_MG_FD_203452 | JGI IMG/M metagenome (GOLD analysis project Ga0315289, IMG submission 203452) | Sediment microbial communities from Yellowstone Lake, YNP, Wyoming, USA - YL17G11_40 | ecosystem: Environmental > Aquatic > Freshwater > Lake > Sediment | place: USA: Wyoming | collected...
ACGTTCTGAACATACTCCTTGTCGACCTTCGGAGACACCATGTCGGGTGAGGGTGGTGGCACACACCCACCCTCTAGCAACTCGTCCACCAGTTCGGTGATCTTACTCGACCTGGACATCGATAACACCACGAGACAGGTTACTCGCAAGGTTCGCTGCCACGTCAGCATCACCCCTGACGTAGAGGTACACCTTTGGCGGACCCAGGTTCGTCACGTAGTACCTCCAACCGTCAGCGGTACGCTCACGGTAGACGGACCAACCACCCAACTTCAGAACGTGTACGTCCTGCTCGTTCACCAACGAGTCGACCGCGTTCTCGATCTCGTTTCGTGCCATTCCGTTCACCCCCAGCCAACCTACCAACTAAGCGTGTGCTCGTCCCTACTGTCCTCCCAACCCAACTTGTAGGCCTTTTCAAGAGCACGCTTCACGATGATCCTCGCTTGGTCGTAAACGGGACCAAACAATGCTGGGTCGTGGTGCACACCCACCCATTGGGCAATTTCCTCCGCAGTACAAATCGCCAAACTGTTGGGAACGAACCGACTAGGTCCACCCTCTTGCTCGCGAACGAGGTTGTCGACCACTTGTTTGACCGTTCTGGGGTCCACCATCACACACTCCTACCACGTCGACTCGAAGTTCCTGCCACCCCTCGGGAAGGTGATCATCCTGCCACCACCCACCTGGTTGAGCTTCATTCCCACCAACTCCTCCAACGCGGCGTGAACCTGTGGTGCGATTGCCGCTTCCATCGTCTCCCTGTCGTAGTCGAGTTCGAACTCGACGTCGTCGGTCGGTTCCTTTGTCTTGACGTCCACGTGGAGGGACTTCCTAACACGAGCCGTAACCGGGATGGTAACCGAGAACGTGAGTTCACCAGCGTCCTCCGAACCCGCGTAGAGGATCCTATGGCCACCCTTCGTAAGGAGACCAGAGGGTTCACCTGTTGCCCACGGACGAGTGGGAACAGGTTCCTCAGAGTCCGGAGGTGGGATGAGTTTGCGACCGTGCGTCCGCAAACGTGGGGTTGGTGAGGGATCCTGTGTGGGTGACTCCTGTTCACCCACCAGACGGTCAACCGCCTTCCGGATCTCGTTACGTGCCACTTTTCGGCTCCTTACCCGGTTCGTACTCGGGTGGTTGGTGGGAGAAGTTGAGGTTCGGCGTCTCACCCGTTACGTTGGTCCACATCTGGGAGAACTCCTCCGCCTTCTCCTGGGTAGTGAATTCTATGGCGACGGTGTTGAGGTTCACGTCGTCCACCACAACCTTCCCACCGTGGTCCTTCACTAGAGTGTCGAACTGCTCGGGTACCGCGAGTCTCTTGTGCCGAGCGACCCACACTGTGGGTTTCTCGTCCTTCTTGGGTGGTGTAGGTTCACCCTCCTGTTCCCTCACCTGTCTGGTGGACTCCTCCTTGCGGGGACCGAACTTGCTACACGCGGGTTGGTCTCCCTTCACGTCGGTGGAACCGGAGTCGGGGTTCGAGCACTTACCCCAACCCTCCCTCTGAGGGTTCGACCCGTAGTAGACACACTTCGAGTGGATTGCGGGACCTTGTTCGGCTAGGACCTTGTCGACTGCCCGTTCGATGGCATCCCCAACCCCGTGGGGTGGAACTCCACTGAGTGGTTCCTCAGGAGGGTTACCACCCTCCGCAGCCATGTCCTCCATGCTCGGTAGGTCGCTCGCGTTGGGCGAGATCGCGAACGTGTACCACCTCGGACCCTCGTCCGTCCCGTACATCATCGCAAAGTATTGTATCCCCTCGGTGGAGTCGACCTTTCCCCTCAGGTAGTACAAGTTCTGGGGACGAAATTGCGCAATTGGGTCCTCCATGATGTCAACATGTGTGATCTCGAAGGAACCGCGACGTCCAGCACCTAACGCGTCACCAGCACCCAGGAGGGTGTCCTTGTCGAACGGGTCCTTGTAGTCCAACCACAACGCGAGTTTGTCGCCCAAGGGGTGGTCGGCCGTGATCTCGACACGTTCTCCCAACCGAGTGGGTTGGTCCACAAGCTGGTGGAACCCACACGACTTGCACTCTACAACTCCCACCTCGGGTCTGTCCTCAAGAGGAGTAACCTCAACGTTGGTGGACTTACACCGCGAGCACCTCTCACTCTTAACCTTCCCCCTCTTGCCCTTCCGTTTCATCTTCGCCTTGCACTTGGTGCACGTCACCTCGTTGACGTCCGAGGTGACGAGGTACGTGGGCGACCTACGACCGAGGTCGCCACTGGTGTCGCACAGTGTCTTACCTGATCCGGTCTTGAGGTGGACAACCTCGGTCTGGAGAGACTCGAGAGGCGGAGGTTCCACACCACGACTCACGCTCTTCGTCCCTCCACGTGCGACCAATAGGCCTCTCACATACTCCCTCACCTGGTGCAGTGCACGAGAACGGCTAGCGGAGTCCTGGTACTTGTATGGGACCTCCGCGACACTCTCTTTGGCATCGGTGTCGGGGTCCCACTTCGAGACGACCAGTTCGCCACCGTTGTCGTAGATAGCGTAAGTCGTCCCGTCGTTAGCTTTGTAGGTGGGTTTGAGGGCCTTCCAGTTGGGTCCAACCGTGTGTGCTGGGTCGACGTCCTCTTGTGGCTCACCCAACACCTTGTCGACAGCACTCTCGATGGAGTCCTCGTCACTCCACCTCTTTGTCGGCTTACATTCGTAAACCGAGTAGGGGACACCGAGACGTTGGACTACCCTGAGTGCTTTCTCCTGAGACTCGGTGTCGGGAAACTCCATCTGCACCCTACCGGAGGTCTTGTCGATGTCGAACCTGCTCGGTTGGGCACCCGCGTCGGCGAGTTCCTCCTTGACCGAACCCACCAGGTCGAGGTCGGTGAACTCGAAGTCGATGCCCTCCCGCTTCACCGACTCACCGGGACCTTTGGTCTGGTCGAAGTTACCCTCCCACTTGCAGGTTGGACACCGAGCGTGACCTTGGAAGAACTCCAGCGGGTGTCTACAGGTGGGACAGAGGAGGGTCCCCGACTCGTCCACACTTTGAAGCTCGCGCAAGATATCATGTGCGAGCTCACGGATCTCCTCTTCCTCCTCAGGTGTGGGTGCCACACCACCTGACTTGTTGTGAAACCTACCGTGAAGCGACCTGATGATGGGTGCTACCTCGTCCTCACCCTGAAACGCGGCAACAAGGTCGCGGAAGTCTGCCGCCACAACCTCACCCCGCATATCGTCGACAAGAAACTCCTCCAACCGCTTCGGTCTCCGGATGAGTGGCACAAGTTGCTCGAGTGTGAGGGTCTCCTCGTCCGCCCTGGGAGTGTAGATCCCTGTGAGGGACTCCTTAAGGGTCTCCGCCTTGGGTTCCTCGTAGTGTGCCTTCTTGTCCTCCCCGATGGAGAGGAGACCCAACCTGGAGGGCAACTTGTCGGAGGGGGAGGACCTAAGGCGCTTGACAACCTCGTCAACTGGTTCGCCAAACGCAAAAGAGGCGATGACAAACTCCCTAAGGTGACCGAACGAGAACCCGTCCGTCTTCTTCACGAGGTCGTCAATGGCCTCGTCCTCGACCACACCCTTGAGTTTGTGGCTGAGGTACGCCTTCCTTCCCTCGGCAGGAAGCGTACCGAAGAAGACCTTCCTATCGAACCTCCCCGGACGGAGCAACCTCGGAGGGAACTTCTCTATGTAGTTCGTGCTCCCGAGGTAGAGGACGTTGTCGACGCTGTTGTCACCGTCTAGGAGTTGCAACAGGGAGTGCTCGCTGTAGCCCACATACTCGTCCAAATCCTCGAGGACCACGACAACCTTCCTATCGGGTTCGACCTGGCGGAACGCCTTGAGACACTCGATAAGGCTGCTGAGGTCGCGAGCGAAGAACACCACGTCACCTCTCTTGATCATCCTCTCCGCGACCTGCTGGATGAGACATGACTTTCCTGTCCCAGGAGGGCCGTAAAGGAGGATGCCTCTGTTGTGGAGGAACCCGAGCTTCTGGAAGTTCGGCTTGAGGGTCCAGAACGTAGTGACCTCAGCGATGACCTTGTCCATCGCGGTGTTCGGGAACTCGAGGAGCTCGTCCGTCCTCGGTTTCACCTTGATGAACTTCGGTCCCTCACAGGTGGTGACCACCTTGTAACCGAACTCCTGGAGTGCGGGACTCAGGACGACGGGACCGACTGGGCTGAATTCGTTCCCGTCCCTCACGTACTGGGTGTAAGCACGTTTGAGGACCTCGTCACCGGGTGAGCACTCAGTGGACTTGGGAGAGCCAAACCCCTCGGTCAACGGGTCGACCGCTTTCTTGATCTCGTCGCGTGACATCGGAGCACTCCTACTAGTCACCACCCATTCCGGCAACCGATTGCACGTCTTGCAGAATCCGGTCCAGGTCGTTGAGTAGTGCTTGACCTGAACCTAGATTGATGTCCCTGTCGATGAGACTCACCAGATGGTCGAGCGCATGTTTGATCTCCCCCACCTTGGCTACCACCTCGTCGTAGGGTTGTGATCCACCACCCTCGGGTGGTCCCTGTTCACCCACCAACCGGTCGACCGCTTTCTGGATCTCGTTCTTTGCCATGTTACGTTACCTCTACCAACCCTGACCACCTAGTGGGTAACCGGGTTGTGGATACCCACCCTGCACTTGCCTACCCTGGTCCCTCGTGTGAGGTCTCAACTTCGCCAACAGCGCCTGGGCAACTGTGGGTGCTTCGTGAGTGGGTAGCAGACGACGAACGTGCCTCAGATACGCTGCTGCAGCCTCTATCCCAGCGGAGTCGACCTCACGGAGAAACTCCTCGCACTCGGGGGTTGTGAACGAGTACCAGTCACCGTGAGGTGTCTTAACGTCGGTCTTCTCCTTGAGGATTTGGTCGACCGCCCCCTCGATGGATTCCTCCTCGGGTGCGTATTGCGCGGGACGGAGTTTCAGGTAAGCCTTCCCACCGAGTTTCCTCACACGCGACCTGAACTCCTCCGCTTTGTCGCTCGGAACGAGGAACTCGATCCATCCCACGCTGTGACCGGTAACCCTCCCACCGAGTTCCTTCGCGATCACCTCCAGGTTGGTGAGTGCGTCGTCAGGTGGTATGGTAGGGGTGATGTCCTTCGTGAGCACGGAGAACCGGGACTCGGTGGTTGGTTCACCATTGTCGGGTTGGTAGAACTCTTCCACACCACCTTGGTAGTAGCAGTCGTTGCAACGAATTATTGTCCCCTCTTCGGGGTCGTTGACGTCCATTAGGCTAGAAGACCCACACCTCGGGCAGGTACCCTGCTTCTGCTGCTCCACTTCGGTGGTTGAACCTCCTTCCTCACCGAGGACCTCATCTGGGTTAGCGACTCCCAGATCCATAAGTTTCGCTCTCAACTCCTCAACGGGTTCACCCGCTTCCTTCGCACGTGAGTACTGGTCCAACAACCCAACCACACGCTCATACCAGGGGAGACCTTTCGCCCAACTTGAAAGAGCGGAGCGACTGATACCCGATCGCTCACTAGTCGGAATCACAAAACCGCAGTTGGGACACCTTCCGTGCTCGTCAGGTACGACCTGCTCGTCACACGCCTGGCACCGTACCGTGTTGGAGGGTTCGCGACGAGCTTCTTGTTTGTGATAACCCCTTACCGGTCTATCGAGTCCCGCACTGAACTTCATGTTCGTAGTCACGGGCACCTCCGTGTTACAGATTCTACACTTCACGGAGGTTATCTTACCCGACTCGTCCGCTCGGTAACCCAACAAAAGAGGATCGGGGCACTTGCAACCCGCCTTCCTCAACATACGTACCCATCTCTTCTGAACTGAGAGTTCTTCCTCCACTTTCGACTCGACTGTCAGCAAACCACCCACCTGCTCCGTGGACTTGAACGGTTCCTCGATCTCCATCGGGTTCCCGATCCCGTACAGGTCCGCTTCCACCTGGTCGATGTCGATCCTGAGGAGGGTAACAGGTTGTGCGTCCCCCGGGACGTCAGACTGACCAGCCAATACAACGTCAGTTACAACGCCCGGGAGGTGTCCACCACTCCCGTAGTAGAGATCTCTTACCATCACCTTATCACCCACGTGTACATCACTACCCCAAACACGCCTTGTGTCAAGGTCCTCCTCCCTTGGTTCCCGACCGATGTTCGTGACACCATAGTCGCTCAACTCCGACCGCCTGAAGCACATCCCGCAGTCGGCACAGCACCACTCGTCGGGGTCGCCAGGGGTAGGACGGAGTGGACCACCACACTTTGGGCAACGACTCTCCTTGAGGTTGTCCTCCCCCACAACCTCACCAACCTGTTCCTCCACCCGATAGGAGAGTCCATGGTCGTCGAGGAGACGTTTCGCGCTCTCCAGGTCCTCAGGTGAGTGGAACCATATAATAGTGTGACCGTCTTTGGAACCCTCGTCTTTGAACTCGAACCCTGCATCACCCAACACTCGGAAGGCTTGAAGGGAGTCGCCCTCGGGGATGGCCAACATCCGCTCGGGTTCGATGTGCCTAGCTTCCTTCACGTTCGCGTACAGTGCCGCGAGGTGCTTCTTTGCCTTCGCCTTCGAGGAGTGGGTTCCGTGAACCTTCCCTGTCTCCTTGTTGACCACCTTCCACTTGTCGCCATCCTGTTGGATCTCGTAGGGGTTCTCAGTGAGGAGGGACTCGGGCAACACGAAGGAGATGTGACGCAACCCCTTCTCGGTTTGTTGCATGAGCACCGTCCTATCCACACCACCATGCTTGACAGCCCGACCTATGGCTTCAACCGCGGCGTCGTAGTCACGACGAACTGCGAGGACTCGCACGGGGTTTTGGTTGTCGGGGTCGTCCACCTCTACCACTGCGTAGTAACCCATCGTGAGGTTTCGCAACTCGTCGTCCACAGTTGACCTGGTAGACTCAACAACACATGTGATGCCCGCAGCATCAAGAAGCTCGCGAGCGGCATCACGATCGTCCTGTGTGTGGAACGAGAAGACGGTACGTCCACCTATCCCCTCATCCTCGAACTCCAAACCAACATCACTCATCGCACGGGAGGCTTGGACAGCCTCCTCATCAGGAACGGAGAGGTCGAGGGAGAAGTACCCAACCTGCTCCCGGACACGTTGTTTCGACTCACCCTCTTTCAACAACCAGTTCACTACGTCACCGGTCTTTGACTCAAGATCGTGTCGCTGAGAAGACTTCCACTGCCTCAACTCCTTTCTCTTCCTGTTCAAGTCCCGTACTCGAGCGTCGTACTCCGCAGTCTGTCTGTCTTCCGGCGTCGTGTAGGTCTTACGAATCAGGTCCTCCATATCACAGATTTCCCTCTTGAGAGCATCTTCGTAGTCGTCCTGCTCCGTCTTCGACTCACCTTGCCCACCACGAGTGATCCGCTCGATCTCCGCGACCACAGCATCCCAAGTGGCGAGTCCGAGGTGGGGTAGTTGCAAACCTACCCTCCTAGCAATCTCCTCGTGTTGGTCCTCTAGTGACCCGAACCCCTCGATGTCCTCAATCCACTCCTCCCGACTCCCGGAGTAGTGGCGGATGATGTTCATGGCTTGACGGTGGATCCTTCCCTCCTCAGTAGACCCACCCTGTTCCCGGACACGCTGCTCTGACCCGACAGGCCAGGGAATCATGCCGTGGAGACCCTCAAGACCCACAGACTTGATATTTGCGTAGCTGTCCTCAACCCTCTCAACCTCCCAGGTGATATGCTGTTCGTCCCGGAAGCGAGTCACCCCACCGATGTTCAGGGTGTCGATAGCTGTGACGTCCTTAGGTTGCAAGATTGCTTGCCCATCAATGCCACCCCTTCCGAACAGTACGTGGACTAGAGTCGTACCATCGCTGAGGGTCTCACGTTCAACTGAGACGGAGGTATCCCGTTCCTCCAACCTCCGTTCGGACGCACCTCGGAGTTTCTTCATCCCGTCAGGGGAGACCATTACACCTTCCAGACCATCCTCACCGTGGACCTCCTCGTACTCCACCCCGAGGGAGTCGAGATACTTCTTCAACTCCTCGAAGTCCTTCTCCCCGAGTGGCCAGACGTCGACGTGCATCGCTGTCGCGGTACCTTCGGAGATACCGAACTTCCCCTGGTCTGCGTGACACCTTGCCCACTCGAGAGAGGTCGACTTGAACTCGGGGTTAGTGACCCTGAGTGTGCGTCTCCCCTTCGGGAGGTCCACTTGTGACTCCGCAAGACCCTCCTTCACCAGCAACCGTAGGGTCTCGAGCTTGAACACATGGAGTTCCTCTTGCGGGACACCGAACAGTGCACCCAACTCGAGGTGCTCGTTTATGGTCAGAGGTGGTTCCTCCAGACCGAGGTCCCTCGTCCTGAGTTGCATGGCCTTGGTGGAGGAGGGGTTCTCGATGGAGTTGAAGTAGAGGATCTCGTTGAGTCCATCACCACACTCGATCACGTGCCACTTGTACCCCTTCTCCGTGAGTCCTTGGGTCAACCGAGAGATGTCCTCAGAGGAGACCCTCTCGAGGGAACCCACCACACGGTTACCACTGAGGTCGACCACCTCGATGTTGGGTGCGGTGGACTCGGGAACAACCTTCGAGATGAGTTCCCTCGGTACGGGGACGTCCAGTGCGTTAGCCTTCATCGTGGCACCTCTAACCCTCGTTACGACTCTGGACGAGCCAAATTCTGGTCACCAATAAGGCGCCTGAGTCGCTCTCTCATGCCGTTAAGAAACACGATAAACTGGTCGTCAGTCAAACCTTCGATGGGTAAACCTGCCTCTACCGCGAAGTCAGCAAACTCGTTGTGGATCCAGTCGCCGGGTTCGTCCTCCTTTGCAATTTGTCGTCGAACCCACGGGAGGGATGGTTGCCAAGCAAGAATGGCTTTCCGCAACTTCGGTGGTAAAGGGTCGTCTTCCTCACCAGGGATAAGTACAAAACCCTGGGCATCATACCGCGGTTCCTGCTCGCCCAACAACTTGTCCACCGCTTTCCTGATCTCGTCGTGTGACATTGCATCGCTCCTTTAACATATGTAACCCACCGTAGAACGGGTAAAGGGTTGTCTCACAATAGGTTCTCTCAACCCGTACCCTTTTTCTTACTCACTAACCCCTCGGTTGAGGGTAACAAACCACCTACCTCGAGAGCCTTCCTCACACCGAGGGCGAGGACGAGTGAGGGGAAGGTCCAAGCGAAGCGGATCATCTTGTCCCTCGCGTTCCTTAACGCCCACCTTGAGAGTTTACCACCATTGGGTGACAGATGTGTGGCAACTTCCTTCACCAGTGGACCACCAACCATCACGTTACCGCTCCTTTACCACACACGACGGGAACCAATACGTGAACTAGGTACATCCCAGCGAGGTCGCACTCGTTGAGTTCGCCATTTCCGTGGGTTATGACTGAACAGATCGCCCTGGAGAAACCCATCTCACCCAACAGATGGACCAACCTATGGTACATCACCATAGTAGGTGGGAGGACGTTCGGGAGGTCCCGGGAAGCGATCGCTTGGAGGAGTGCCTCGCGGTCCGTACCACAGAACCGAGAAAGTGCGAAGTCGTCCGGGACCTCGTAGACAAGTTCCCTTACAGTTGCCATAGCGGTTAATTCTATGCCGACACCAGCATCAGCACCGAAGTGGAGCGGAGCGTACCGGTAGTTGGAGAGAGCCTACCGACTCCGCTCCACTGGTCGTCCACCTTACCCTTCAGTCTTCTGCCCTCTAGTCGCATGTGGCATGGTGTGCACAACGAAACCAGATTCTCGGGTCGGTTGTCGTGCTTGTCACCGTTGGTGTGGTGCACCTCGAGGACCTTCTTGTACCCCCAACCGCTACCCGTTCTACGTTGCGGGTTGTGGCAAGCAACACACAAGTGACCATCACGTTCACGGATCGCTGCACGTAGTTCCTCAGTCCACTCGGGACCATAGTCACTTACCACACCACCCCGCCAACTAGGGTTGTCCTCACCCCAAAGGCACTTCCTTCTATGACACTCGTGGTTGACGGGATTAGCATGCCATAGGGAGATAGCGCATGCGATCCGTGCTTTGGTGAGGTCTGTGTGCTGTCCACCTCGGAAACCTGGACTGAGTTTGAAGATCTGGTTGCCCACCATAACACGAGACAGGTGTTGACGGTGCTCCTTGGTGTGGTGGAAGTGCTCGTGCATCCACTGTCTGCTCCGCTCGACGGTTTCGGGTGAGTGGCGGTGCCCCGTGAAACCAGAACTGTTGACCCAGTTACGGTTGCCCTTCAGTTTCTCGGCAATCCGCTTCCGAGCCTCATCGGACATCCGTTCACCCTTACGTGGCACCACCACTCTCCCTTTGTTTACGACGAAAGGCTGCTAGCCTTGCGTCTCACTTCCCGTTTCACAATCCATTTCGCACCAGGTGGCACAGTGCAACGGTGGCCACTGGTAGTCGGGGTTCGCCTGCGACTCGGGTGCGAGAAGGATGGTCCGGATACTGCCCCGTCCGTGACTGAACGCCAGGAGTCTGAACCTGGCCTGGACGTGGTGGGTGTCGATGGACAACCTGCCACCGGGGACGAGTGTCGCGGGGTGCTTGTACCTCTGGGTCCAGGTGACACCATCGGGAGAGTCCTGCACCTGGAACTCCGTCACCGCGGTGTTAGCGGAGTCCGCCATCAACTCCACATGGAGGTGGTGGTAGTAGTCCCGGACGGTACGGACACCGGGTGCCTCAACGCCTTCCTGGTCTTGTATGACCACAACCCAAGCGTTGGGGTTGAGTGCGGTCTGGAACGGCTGCCGTGATGTGTTCGGTTCGTTCATGGTCTAAGGCCTACCTTTCGGTCCAACAGTACCTGTGACAAAAGACCACACGGTGCGACCCACCCGTAGGGCGAATCGCGTCAGAGTGCAATCAAAACGGTCGACCCCCTTTCAACTCAGTCACCACCGAAAATGTCCACCTTCTGACCGATCAGGATGTCCACACGGTCGGGTGTGTAACCAGGTTCGGATCGGACAACTCGGTTAATCCCAAACAGGTCGGCCGTTTCGGTGTTATAGACGATAACTGGAAGGTTGGTGGGAAAGCCGTTCAGCACCTCAAGGAGGTCCGCAACGGTTAGAGTTTTCGGTCTACCCCTCGAGGGTGGACTCTGCTCACCCACCAACTTGTCGACCACTCTCTGGATCTCGTTCCGTGCCATCACCTAACCCTCCTAAAAGGTCGCCCCGAGATGGTCTCCCGGATGTAGCGACCGATGGACTGCTGCTTCGGAAGGTCGTTGAACACCTCGAGAGGGATGTTGTCGTATTCGTAGATGCTACCACCGAGGAACTCCACCTGGAGAACCCTCCGCTCCTTGTCATACCCAACCGCTGCCACGTTTGAGGATCTGACGTGGACCCACTTCATTTCCCACCGTTAACGTCTTACTATTGAACCAAGGGTCGAACCGGTGGAGAACTAACGTCCCGTTCGGTCCCCAGTCAAATCTAACCTATTCGAAACGTCAACCGAAACAACTAGGCATCCCCGGGGGCACAAAATCTGGAGGACCCCACCAGGAGCAACCTTCAGACCACACTCGGAGACCTCGAACCTGCAACCACACTGGCGACAGAGTGCGACCCACGTGGGTGTTGCACCATACTGGTCCAACCTCGAGGACACACGAAGGGGTCTAGCGGAGGCGGACCAGTGACCGTCCACCAAGTCGCTCCAGTAGTCGACGTAGAACGCGGAACCGAACCGCCTGACACCGACCCCCTTGAGTGCGGTCAACGCACCGATCATCTCGTGTGGTTGCAGTTCCCCTACGTGGTCTCTCAACACAACGGTGGGGATAGGTGAGCAGTTAGGCATGGAACGACTGATGACCACGAAGGGTTCACCCACCTGATCCCTATACACCCTGTTACGCTCTCTCACGTTTTCACAATGTGGACACAGAGTCATCGCTGGGGTAGACTCCTAACCAACGTGTCTAACCTCGAGATCGCGTTCACGAGTTCCCTACCCACCTCCTGGTTACTCCTACCCACACCTTGGGTACTCCTGTCGACCTGCTCCAGCGCGGAGAGGATCCTGTCGAGTTTATACCAGAGGACACCCAACAGGACACCCAACTGGGACCAATCTTGGTCCCCCAACGCTTCGGTGAGTCTCCTTAACACGCGAGAAAGGAGAGGAGGGAAACCCGCATGCTCGGCAAGAACACCAACACGTTGGGTCAGGTCGACCACCAGACCCCCATCGACCAACTCACTAGCTACACAAGCAGAGGTGTGAGGGGACCACACCACTGGGGTACCTCCGAACACAACGTACCGTGTTGAGAGATTATACTAGGTATGGGAGTAGAGGTGCCACAGTGGTCACGGTGGGGGTTTTTGTGCTGTAAGACCACAAAAGACACCACGAAAGTCGAACAACCACCCCAGAGCACAACCCCCACCCAATGTGACCAACAGAGTCACACCACCATCCCTCTGCCTAGCCACCACAAGGTTGCACCCCGAACCGTTGTACCTCCCAGCCTTGACCAGGCACACCTCACGGTCGGAGTACGTGTGCGCCAACCCAGCGAGTGCGTTCTGGAGTTGACCCTTCAAGCGGATCACCCCAGTGGGGTCGCTGGTATCGGTCTCGTGTGGTTCGGGGTCGGGAACGTCAACCTCAGAGACGAACCTCCTCACCAACTCCAGGGTCTCGGCAACACCCAACTCGTATCCGGGGTTCTCACGTTTGGGTGCCAACCAGCACCTCCTCCTTCACGATGGGTGAACTCCCCCGAACCCTCCCCTGGATGACTGGTGTCCTAACCAAGGGGTCCTCACGTTGGGTGAGATAAATGGTAACGGGGTGAGCGGCTAACCCGTGGGACTTGAAGTGCTCCTCCGCGACAGACCCCGCGTAGAGCTTCATGGGTACAACCACATGGATCCTGCACAGAACAGTCACCTTCCACTCGGAGAGGAGGGTACTCACAGGACGTGCGGGTCCCACATTCAGGTAGTCAACATGGGGTGCCCACTGTTCCCGAATCCGTTCGATCGCGTCCACCGCCGTGGGTGCACAAATGTGTGGGAACCCGATCGAGATGACCCTGTAGACTGGCATGGTGTCCTCCTTGCCGCCACT
>Ga0315289_10010724_pt1 | contig 13079 bp, 12 predicted proteins | sample YL17G11_40_MG_FD_203452 | JGI IMG/M metagenome (GOLD analysis project Ga0315289, IMG submission 203452) | Sediment microbial communities from Yellowstone Lake, YNP, Wyoming, USA - YL17G11_40 | ecosystem: Environmental > Aquatic > Freshwater > Lake > Sediment | place: USA: Wyoming | collected...
AAAGAGGAGCGGGGAAGCGAAAGAAGCCCCCAAGATGGAAACAAGGAGCAGCCAGACTGTTCCATCCCGTAAGCGTCCTATCCATCGTATTGGTAATTGCGCGGCAGCCGTCATCGTACCATACACAGCCCCTGCCGTCAGCAGGGCGAGCGGAATCATCGCAGGCAGAATGTAACGAGTACTCTTGCCAGAAGAGAGGTGGAGCAGCACAAAAAAAGCCCCGAACCAGCAGAGCAGGAAACGGATGCCTGCTGAACCGCGGTAAGGCTTTTCCCGGACCAGCCAAATCACCACGGCAGGTAAAAAAATAATCCACGGGCTGAAGATTATGGGCAGCTCGACAAAATAGAAGAATGGCCCTTCCCGACGGGTAATCATCTCCGTTGCTTGAAAAACGCTCAATGCCTCCTTCAAACCAACCCTCGCAATGACGAGTAACGGCCAGATAGAAGAGAGAGCCAGGAAGATCACGTAGCCGAGGAGACTCTCCTTCTCAATAAAAAACCGCACCCTTCCTGTCCAGAGCGCAAAGGGTATTACCACCGCGAGGAAAAAGAGGAGACCTACGGGGCCCTTGGTAAGTGTTGCAAGAGCAACGAACGTATAGCAACCAACAATCCGGATGATACGTCCACGCCCTGCAGGTAGTAAGGTCACCGCCTGGTAAAAGCAGAGAAATGCACCGAGCAGGAAGGCCGTGAACACTATATCAAGTCGTTCCTCACGGACCAGATCGCAGAACTCGTAACTCGTGGCGAGGATAAGCGTGCTCAAGAAGGCCGCTTGCCTAGATCCGAAGATCCTCCTGCTGAGGAGGTATGTTCCAAAGAGAACTCCCGCCGCGGCAATTACATTCGGCAGATGGCCAGCCCATTCAGGGACCCGGCCTACGATGGCAATCGGGATAGCAACAAGCCAGATGAAGAGAGGCGGCTTTTGCACGTATATTCTGCCGTCCAGACGGGGAACAATCCAGTCACCGGTGCGAACCATGGCATCCGCTATTGCGGCATAACGCGGATAACCATGATCGAGTGGTTCTACTGTAATGTTCCAGATTATGGCTGCTGTTGCGAACCCCAAGATGGAAGCTACACCAATCCATCGTAAATAATGTCGCCACATCCAATGCCTTTCTGTTCGATCACCAAATTGAATACCCTGCTTTACCATGAAGAATTTATGTTTAATTCAAAAGGAACGGTATCCAGACAGGGTAACGATGGGTACAAAATAACTCCTTCAAAATCAAAAGTACTGTCATGACCACGATGAATTGCAACGTCCTTTGCTCTCGATAGATGACCTCAGTCAAGAGAGTACTGCCTTTGGTTGAGAAGGCCTCCCTCAGCCTTTCCCTGAATCCTTTCAGAGAAAACCAGCGGGGGACCCTTTCAAAATACCTCGCTGCCTCTTCGGGGAATGTTTCTCCTAAAATATCCTCTTCCCAGAAAATAATACAGGTGTAGTAAAAGAGGAAAAGAGGAACAATAATAGCTAAAATCCATAAGAGTTCACTCATGACCATAAATCCAGTCATGATTAAGAGGTTTCCCACGTAGAGGGGATTACGGGTCAGAGCATAGGGGCCGCTCATTACAATTCTTTTACACTGCCTCTTTCGGGTCCGGGAATGTTTTCCAATATGTTTTATTCCCCAGCATCTCAGGGTTTCTCCAAGTATGAGAAAGAAAGGGCCTGCCATCCAGATGATAAAATCATTTTCATATTCTAAATTCACAAAAAAAAGAATAAAGAAAAATGGTACTGGGATGAGACCCCGGTGATAAAAAAACCATCCTCCCCACCTAGCCATTTTTTCACGCATATGCAACTGATTCAATGCTACACTACCCCACTTATTGAGTAATAGTTGAGGTTCCAAAATGTTATATTTAATTATGATTAACGGAGTATTGTCAAGGGGAATATAAAGATCTTCTATTCCTTATAGATCTCTGTCTGACGAAACCAATCGGCCACTCAACTTCAAAGAACGAACAAGGGCATACAATAGACCGAGCGGTATCAAAAGTAAAACAAGCGTTATAATCTCACCTTTTCTTGCTTGAAACCCGTAGAAGTAGTATGCCTTCCATGCATTAACGATTACAATCCCTAACAGAGTTCCAAAAATTGTACCATAATCTTTCCGGAGGGCACGCTTCCAATCATAGTGAAATTCTTTCAGAGACTCTTTTATACCACGGAAATCAGGCACAAAGCGATTCACCCGTCTTGCATAATCTTCATACTCCTTGTCAAACTTATCCCTCAGAAAAGCCTCTTCCGCCATTACAATCGATAAATAAACGAAACTAAAAAATGGAATTACAAGAAAATAAATCCAGGGAGAACCATAGATCATCCCTATGCCAATAGTAATGAGAAAATTTCCCACGTACATGGGATTTCTCGTGTGGGCATAAAATCCTTCCACTACTAATTTATCAGCATAAATACGCCTTTCCTTGCCTCCTCTTTTAACGTATACGTAACCGATAACAAGCAACCGAAGACATTGCCCAGTTAGGGCAATCAAAATGCCCAGGGTCACCACTACCCAATCCAGAGCTTCACTTCCCCAAAAGAGGCTTGGCCTTGTGAACAACAGCACAATCACAAATACAATTGGGAATAAGGCGTTCCGAAGTCGAAAGAAAAAGTTCCCACAGTTAATCAGCAATGAGTACGGAAAACCCCTGCGCACGTAATGTTCTGACAATTCTGTCATTTTATAGCCAGCATCCCGAAAAAGTTATACCATCTGAAAAATTCGTCGCACCCTTTGAATCCATTGTTTAAAAGAAGCTCTCTATTTTCGTCAAAATGATACGGGATGAGGACGTTTTCAAGTGCCTCTCTTTTCTGTGCGATTTCTAACTCATTGTAGCCTTGACGCTTTTTAAATTCATAATAATAATTTATAAAGAGCCTGTTTATTGTCGAATCCTTACTGAGCACCTTCTCCACTAAAATGAGGCAACCGCCGTCATTCAAGCCACTGGCCACACTGGAGATGACTCTTTCACGATAGAGCGGGCGTACGAACTGAAGCGTTAAATTCATTATGACCACCGAAGCATTTATCACTGGAATGCCTCTGTTAATGTCGAGACAAATGAGTTCGTACTTCCGGGAAAATCCACTTTGAGAAAGTTTTTCCTTTGCCTTCTGAAGCATTTCCTTTGAAGAGTCGACCCCGATCAACATGACATTTTCGGGAATGCGTTTTTCGATCGAAAGGAACGTGTTGCACGTTGAACATCCCAGATCGTAGAGATTGGTTCCTGGTACTGCAAAGTCTGCAGTAATGTCACCGATCATTCTTTGAATTTCTTGATAAAAAGGCACTGAGCGATCCAGCATGTCATCGAAAACTTCTGCTGTTGCTCCGTCAAAAACAAAGTCTGAACGCAATTTTCCTTCCTTATTGAATAAAGTGTCTTTCGTCATAAAGTTTTACCTCATCCTTAAATAAGCACGCAACCGGGGATAGATGTGGGCTACCATGTTATCCAGCATCCTCCCGTATATCCATTCAAAGAAAGAAGCCTGAATGGTAATCTTCCGGTCAGAAATCTTCTCGGGTGTTACTTCAACCAGCGTCAAGTAGCTTTGCATTATCGAATAACTTTTCATAGAGCTTTTGGCACCATTGGCAACATAGGTTGTTCCATCTACCTCATTCCTGCAGTAATCATGGACATGGCCGGAGAAAACATAATCAATATGAAACCTTTTCTGGATATGGAAGAATGGCGTGAACTCATCTCTGGTCTGGCGTGGTTTCTTCTCACTACACTCAACCGGCCCGCGGTGCATGAAGAGAAAAGTTTTTCTTGCTCTTCCCTGGTTTTCCTCCAGGACCCTCTCCAGCCACTGAAATTGCAGATCGTAGGGAGGGCTCGAAGAAGTATCAAGGATAATGAAGAGGCAGTCACTCCACAAGAAATAAAATTGCTTCCAGGTAAAACATTTTTCAAACAATCCTGGATTTCTACCCCTCACATCATGGTTCCCTGGCACCACAAAAAGGGGCATATCCAACTTGCTCCTCTTTACTTCATAAAGGGTTTGGGCATAATGACCTTCATCTGCATGGCTTATTAAATCCCCTGTCTGGATCGCAAAGGAATACGTGCCTCTCGTCATCCGGAAGATGTGCTGGCTCAATGTCCTGAAGCCGCACTGAATATCCCCCAGCACTATAAAGGTGAAAGATTCCTGAGGAGGTTGATGCTGAAGCCATGCAGTATTTGTCCTGTTATTGATGAAAGGGATCGTCTCTGGGCTCTTCAGAGTGCGAGCATAAACATAATGCCCTATCCAATAAGATATGAAGAGGACCAGCACATAGAGGAACAGAACTACAAAAAGAGAAAGGAAAATAATTCTCACCATATGATTCACTGTAATAGTGAATTATTAGAAAATCCCTGTTAAACTACGATTAATCAGATATTAAGTTTTATTAATTACCAGGCCAATATTGACACCTCCACATAAAATATTAATAATATCCATTATCTAATCCTCATGGAATGAAAATGGCGAAGACATTTGGTGTTCATGACTACGATCAATACTGGATAGACCGTATTTCAAAAAGAGGTATCAGCGAGAAGTTCGGATCTCGACACCATGCTATCCTGTCCCTCGTCAATAAATACCTCCCTCCTGGCAAGACGATCCTTGACTTTGGGATCGGTCAGGGTAAGATGATCAAGAGTCTTACGGAAAGGTATAAGGTCTATGCGGTGGAGATCTCACAGGTAATCATAGATCAATTTAAAGACAGTGGAATGGTTATCAAAAAACATGATCTCAATGAAGGTCTTTGTGATTTTGGGGTCAAGTTCGATTTCATCATTGCCTCCTATGTCCTTCACCACCTTAGGGACCCTGATAAATTGATCTCCCAAATCCCTGATTACTTAAATCCATCAGGTTATTTTCTTATCTGTTTCCCCAATGTGATCAGTCTTAACAAGAGGATAAAGTTCCTCAAAGGCCGATTCCCGAACTTCAGTGGAAGGCATCAGAATTTTTTAACACCTCAAGAGATAAGAGAGTGCTGCCTTAAACATTTCAAATTAGTAGAGACATTAACCCCCAGATATGTTACTGGGAGTAAGTATGTAGTTAATTTCTATCCTGACCTCCTCGCCAAGGAGATCATCTCCCTCTTTCAGAAGGGAAGTAGCTAAAGATTGGCAGTCAAATACGAAACTCCTCCAGAATATCCAGAACGACTCCATATCCAGACTATATCCTACTGTAATGCAAAATGCCTGTTCTGTGCTTATCCGCGAGTAGTGAACAAGATCACCCATGGGATTATGGAGGACGACGTATACAAAAAGATCATTGATGAGGCTGTGCTCTACAAACCAAAGCGGGTTGGACTACTCCTGATGAACGAACCACTCCTCGATAGAAAACTACCAGAGAAAATTGCCTATGCCAAAGGGAAACTGGGTGAAGGTACTGAAGTAACGATTACTTCAAATGGATCCATTCTCACCCCGAAGATCATCAACAATCTGATTGATTCCGGCTTAGATAGGATCAAGATAAGCATCCAGGGATTGACCAAGGACACCTATGAAAGAATCATGGGTCTTAATTACCAAAGGACCTTTGATGGGATCAATCGCCTCACTGAGACGCTGAAGGAGAGAAAGGCAAAAACACCCAAGGTAGTTCTCTCCATGGTAAACGTTGGCCACAATGAGGATGAGATCAGAAAATACAAACGGTACTGGAGAAAAAAAGGAGTCAAGGCAACTTCGGTTGCCTTTGAAAACAAAGGCGGAAACATCGAGGAGAATGTAGAACTCCACCCCTTTGGCCTGAAGCCTAAAAAGAAGTGTTACCGTTTCAATCGCTGTGCCTATATCGTCTACAATGGGGATGTAATCCTCTGTTGTGCTGACTGGTCGAGAAGTGTAATCCTGGGGAATGTAAAAGAGAAGTCATTAAAGGAGATCTGGCAGGGTGAAAGGCTTAATGAGATCAGAAATAACTTTTTAAAGGGGAACCATGAGCTACTGCCGGATATCTGCCAGAAGTGTAAAAAAACCAGACTGGGCATGAGAAGCCACCGTAACCTCAAGGGTATCTATCAAAAATTTTTAAGTTACTTCCAGGACCAAAGGAGGACATAAAAGTTGCCCACCATTCTCCAGATCGACAAGCAGAGAGGTCGAACTGGTCAGACCAAGAGGACATTGATCGAAGCCCAAGAAATCAGCAAGAAGGGGTATCGGGTAATCCTCGCGTGCCAGCCTGGATCCTACTTGGAAAGAAGCGCCCGTGAACAATCACTTGAAGTGTTCCCTCTCCCTATGCAAGAGATTTTCTCCTCTCTGGCAAAGCTCACTTTTTTTTTGAGAAGAGAGAGGGTGGATCTGATCAATGCCCACGGTTATCGCGATCACTTCCTGAGCATAGTCGCAGGAAGAATGACCCGCGTCAAGGCTCTGGTCAGGACAAAACACAACCATGTGCCACTCAAAAGTGGTTTCTTCAGTCGGTTCCTCTACGATCGTCTCACTGATCGAATCATTACCATATCCGAGGACATACGAAATATCCTGATCAAATCCGGTTTGCATCCAGAGCATATCACAACCATACATACTGCTATAAATCTAAACCTCTTCTCCCCCAGACCCAAAAATCAGCAGTTGATAAAGGAGTTTGACCTCTCGAAAGATTACGCTATAATCGGCACGACAGCCAGGCTTTCTGAGAGAAAGGGGATAAACTTTCTCTTAGACGCGATAAAAATACTGGTGGATGAAGGACGGCGTCTTACCTGCCTCATTGTGGGCGGGGGTGGAAGCGGATCCCAGAGGAAGATTGACATCCTGAAACTCAGGGCTGAATCATTAGGTATCTCTCGATACGTGGTCTTTACCGGACGCAGAAATGATATCCCTGAAATCCTCTCACTCATGGATGTTTTTATCCTGCCCTCTCTGGCTGAAGGACTTGGTAGATCATTGCTTGAAGCCATGGCTTCTGGAAAGCCGATTGTCGCCTCCAATGTAGGCGGCATACCTGAGGCAGTGGAGGATGGGAAGACTGGAATCCTTGTCCCTTCTCAGGATGCCCATGCTTTAGCTAAGGCTCTCTCTTTCTTCCTCGATAATCCAAAAAAGAGTGAAGAGATGGGCAGTGCAGGGAGGGAAAGGGTAGAGAGATTATTTGATGAAAAAAAGATGATCAATAGTATCTGTTCACTCTACGAAGAGCTTCTCAATCGGGGTTAAACCATCAATGGGAAAGAAGATGAAGATCAGCATATTCGGTCTGGGTTACGTTGGCAGTGTTTCTGCTGCCTGTTTGGCTAAAGAAGGAAATGAAATAATCGGCGTAGACGTTAATACTGCTAAGGTAAAGATGATCAGGGAGGGAAAGAGCCCGATTATCGAAAAGGAGATGGACAGGTTAATTAAAGAGACAGTAAAGAGCGGGAGGTTAAAAACCACCAGTTCTACACTGGAGGCAGTTTCAAAAACTGAGATCTCTCTCATCTGTGTTGGGACCCCGAGTAAGGACAACGGGAGCATTAATCTCGATTACTTGAAGAGGTGTTCCCAAGGGATTGGAAAGGCTTTGAGATCTAAAAAGTCCTACCACTTGGTTGTCCTTCGCAGTACAGTCCTGCCTGGTACGGTGGAAGAGACCATGATACCCATCCTGGAAAGGAATTCTGGCAAAAAGGTAGTGCAAGCATTCGGCATAGCCATCAATCCGGAATTCTTAAGGGAAGGAAACTCCATCTATGATTTCTACCATCCTCCCTTTACCCTCATCGGCGCTCATGATAAGCGGAGCAGCGATACAACAGAAATGATTTACTCCTTTCTCGATGCACCAGTGGAGAGGACGGATATCCGTACTGCGGAGATGATTAAATATGTCAACAACTCCTTCCATGCCCTGAAAGTGAGCTTTGCCAATGAGATCGGAAACATCGCTAAGAGGCTAAAAATAGACAGCTATAAATTAATGGAACTGTTCTGCAAGGATTCAAAGCTCAACCTCTCCTCTTACTACTTAAAGCCTGGTTTTGCCTTTGGTGGCCCCTGTCTCCCCAAGGACTTACGGGCATTAATATACCAGGCAAACAAACTTGATCTTGAGATACCTCTCTTACGATCGATCCTTTTAAGCAACTCCCTTCAAGTTAGGCAGGGCGTCAATCTGGTTTTAAAAACCCGCAAGAAAAAGGTTGGGATCTTAGGATTCAGCTTTAAGGCAGGTACTGATGATTTGCGGGAAAGTCCCATCGTGGAACTCATTGAGACCTTGCTTGGGAAAGGTCTCAAGATTAAACTTTATGACAAAAATGTGTCCATTGCCAACCTATGTGGTTCTAACCGGCAGTTCATTGAGAAAGAGATACCCCACATTTCCTCCATGATATGCAGCACCTTAGATGAGGTGGTTGATTTTTCCCAGGTTCTCATTATCGGGAATCAAGCAGAAGAGTTTCGGGAGGCGATCAAGAAAAAGGGCAAGAATAAGATCATCATTGACCTGGTACGGATCTTCGACAATGTAAAGAAGGCTGAAGGAAATTACACCGGTATCTGCTGGTGATAGGGAATGGCCAGGAATAAGGAGGAGATCAGGACCACATTTGAGATTGAGGAGGTGGCACGGTATTATGATGAAGAGAGGGGCTTTGAAGATGAAAAGACCTCCCTCCTCCACCTCTCCGAAATCATGGTGATCAAGGATGAGTTAAAAAAAATAAAAGGACCGGTGTTGGAGGTGGCAGTAGGCACCGGCAGATTGTACCGCAACCTTTTCAACCTCTGCTCTCCGTATGTTGCCATTGACTTTTCCCTTCCCATGCTGAAGGAAGCACAATCCCATGTAAAAGGTATGATCAATACACCCAACTTGATGAGGGGTGATGTATTCTCTCTCCCCTTTAAGGATGGATCACTTGCTGCAGTATTGAGTTTTCGCTTTATCATGATGTTCAACCAAGAGGATCGGAGTGAAATCTACACGGAGTTAAGAAGGGTATTAAAAAATCAGGGTATCCTGATTTTCGATTACCGCATGCTCAGATCAAGAGAAAAGGAAAGGAAGGAACACCCCTTTGAAAAGCTCACCCTTCCAGAACTCAATGATGAAATAAAAAAGAACGGTTTTACAATCACGAGGATAAGTGGTAACCGATTTGGTACCCACCACCTCTTCCCCAAGCCCTTAAGGAGAAACGTAATCATCAATCAGATGACAAGCTGGCTTGATGTCAGGGTGCTTAACCAGTTCCCTTCCCTGCTGAAGAGATGCCGGGGAGGAGTGGTTATCTGTGAGAAGAGATAGGAGGAAAATGTCAAATGTCAAATCCCAAAGTTCAAAGAAATATCAAATGACAAAATCCAAAATTCAAATTTGGCATTTGAGCTTTGACATTGGGATTTTCCCTTTGGCATTTGGATTTTGTTATTTGGATTTCTCAATCTGAGTTTGATGAAGAGGTGCTCTCCAAGTGAAAATTGCCATCGACATATCCTCAGCTGTTAAGCCTGAACGCACAGGCATGGCCAACTCCATCCTCAATCTCGTTAAGGCAATTTCTGAAGTGGACAGGGGAAATGAGTACTCCCTCTGCTGCCGCTTATCCCGCTTAAAGCACTACCGTTACCTCCCTCACATTGATAAAGATAACTTCCACCTGAAGATCATCCAGGAACCCTTTAACCTCTTTTTCCCCAAGAAGATAGACATATTTCATTCCGGAGGTACCCGTCTCCCTAATTATAGAATCGCCAAAACCATAGTTACCATCCCCGATGTGCTCCTGTTGCTCTCTGACGAATATGCCTCAAAGGAGTATCGCGAGAAGAAACTCAAGAGGTACTATGAATCAGCCCAGAGAGCAACCCGGATCAAGACCGTATCCCACTTTTCCAAGAGGGAGATCATGGAACATCTCAATGTTCCGGAGGAGAAGGTAGATGTGATCCATCACGGGATAGACGAGAGATACTTTCCGCGTTCTACAGAAGAAGTGAAAGGAATAAGAAAGAAGTACGGACTGGATAGAGATTATATCTTCTATGTGGGAATCATCACCAAGCGAAAAAATGTGGTGAGAATGCTCAAGTCCTTTTTCCTCGCATCCAATCAGGTAAAAAGAGATTATGAACTGGTAATGGCTGGCAGGTTCAGTCTGGGAAAAGAAGAATTCTTGAAAACTATGGATGATCTCTCACTACGGCAAAAGGTAAAATTGTTGGGATATGTCCCTGCTAATGATCTTCCTGCCCTCTATACTGGCGCACAGCTCCTTTTTTTCCCTTCTCTGTATGAAGGGTTTGGAAATCCAGTGTTAGAAGCCATGGCTTGTGGAACACCGGTAATCACCTCCAATCTTTCCTCCCTGCCTGAGGTTGCTGGAGATGCAGCCTTGCTTGTTGATCCTTACGATACTGAAGCACTTGCTTCCTCCCTGGTTAAACTCTTAGAAGATAGCTCTCTGAGGAATGAACTCAAGGAGAGAGGGTTGAAGCAGGCAGAGAATTTCTCCTGGAGGAAGGCAGCAATGGAGATGATTGAGGTGTACAATAAACTGCAGTGAGATGAAGATCGTTCATATTTTGAATCATTCTTATCGAGGAAAGTGGCCCCCTTCCCAAGAACTACATCGAGTAGACACATTCAACCGTAGATATGCCCTCAAGATGCGCGAATATACCGACCGTTATGAAATCGAATGCTGGAAGCCAGAACGGATGATCAGAGAACCCATTACTGTTAATGAGGATGGCATCACCTATCGGATCTTCCCCGCCTCGAAATCTTCCTTTCCCTATAAACACTTCTCTCTATCTATGCTCAAGGCAGTAAGGGAAGAATGTGAGAAAGGGGAATGCCTTCTTTTTATCCACGGTATTCATGGAAAGTGGACCAACCTCATACCACTGTTCGTAAAAAAAGTACCAATTGTTGCCCAGCATCACGGTGAAGAGGTCTTTTATAGGGCAAAAAAGTTCATCTCAAAACCCTGGAGGATAATCCTTGCGTTCTTAGAGAATCAAGCATACAAGAAGATTGATCACTTTTTCATGCTTTATCCAGAAGCTGGTAATAAGCTCTCAAAGTATGTACCAAAACACAAAATCTCAATCCAGACAATTGGGATTAATTTTAATATCTTTAAACCATATTTTAAAGAGGAGGCGAAGATAAGCTTGGGACTTGAACAAGAAAAAAGATACCTCCTTTACGTAGGAATGTTTGAAAACCGTAAAGGAATCGAATTTCTTCTTAAGTCCCTGCCCCCTATATTTAGTAAATATCCGGGGGTAGAACTCCTCTTAATTGGTAAATGTGCGAGGCAGGAATATCAGCAGACGTTGGATACTATGATTCACCAATTAGGCATAGCTGATAGGATACACCTGTTAGGTGTAGTAAAGAATGAAGATCTACCAGTTTTTTATAGTGCTTCTGATCTTTTCCTCCTTCCTTCCATTACTGGAGAGGGGTTACCTACAGTTTTGATAGAAGCGGCTGCCTGTAATCTCCCCTTTATTGCCACTGCCATAAGAGGAATACCCCATTTTGTAGAAGTAGTGGGAGGGGGCACTCTTATAGAACCCAGTTCATCTAAGGCAATTACCCAAGCAATAGATGGCTATCTTTCTTATCCTTCCATAAAAATCGATCTTCGGGAGAAGGCCAAGAGATACGACTGGGATACCATCTTAAAAGGCACTTTTGACCTAGTCGAAAGACTTGAGAGGACGTACTATGGCTAAAGATAAACCCAACATCCTCCTCATTGTCTTAGATGCCCTGAGGCCGGATCATCTCTCCACCTATGGCTATCAAAAAGAGACCAGCTCCAATCTCAGCGAGATTGCAAAAGAGGGCTGTCTCTTTACTCAGGCAATTACCACCTCTATCTGGACACTTCCCACTTTTGCCTCGCTCTTCAGTGGTGCACATACCCCAAGACATAACACTCATGCCCGGAATTTAATCTTGCCTGACAAGATAACAACCTTAGCTGAAATCCTCTCACTGCATGGGTACACAACCATTGGGCTCTCCAACACACCGCTTGTCTCTGCTGCTACCAACCTTGATAAGGGGTTCATGCACTTCTCCTTGGGCGGAAGGTTCAACTCTCCCTTAACAGATCACCTAAATCCTCTTCAGGCTTTTATCAATAAACGGTATCGCCGGTTCTTCAAATTCCGATACGGAAAAGGTACTCCCTGGGCAGTAAAAGAGATAAAGAGATGGACTGACCGGCTTAAAAAGGACACAAACCCTTTCTTCATATTTGCTCATTTTGTTGAGACCCACCTCCCCTACCGGCCTCCTCGTGAATACGAGGGAAGATTCTTTTCCGATCCCTCCCTTTTAAAGGATGCAGAAAGGCTTGATCAAAATCCAGCAAAGCATTTTATGGGGACAGTAAAATGGGGAGACAAGGAGGTTGAGATCTTACGATTTCTCTATGATGCTGAGATCTTCTACCTCGATCATTCCTTACGCGAAATCTTTGATCACCTCCGAAAGGGGAACATCCTCGATAACACACTGGTGATCATCACAGCAGACCATGGAGAGAATCTTGGAGAACATGGAATGCTGGATCATCAGTACTGCATCTATGACACGCTGCTCAGGATTCCTCTGATCATTAGGTACCCCAGTATATGGGAAAAAGGGAAGGTAATACCTGATCTCGTTCAGACCATTGACATCTTTCCGACCATCTGCGATCTCCTCAAACTCAAGAGAGATGACCTAACCAATCAGATTCAAGGGATAAGTCTCCTCAGACCTGAGAAAAGGGATTTTGCAGTATCTGAATATTGGTACCCCTGGTTGCGGCCATTCAAGAAATATCCTGATTTTGATACCTCCCGTTTTGAGATTTCATATACTGCTATCCGCAAAGGGGAACACAAACTGATCAGGACATCTGACGGGAGGGTAGAATTATACCATCTCAAGGATGACCCCGGAGAAGGAAATAACCTCATAGAGAAGGCACCTGAAAAAGTAAAAGAGCTTGAGGTATTACT
>Ga0315289_10010725_pt1 | contig 13078 bp, 12 predicted proteins | sample YL17G11_40_MG_FD_203452 | JGI IMG/M metagenome (GOLD analysis project Ga0315289, IMG submission 203452) | Sediment microbial communities from Yellowstone Lake, YNP, Wyoming, USA - YL17G11_40 | ecosystem: Environmental > Aquatic > Freshwater > Lake > Sediment | place: USA: Wyoming | collected...
GTAGCACGGCACAAAGAAAATCCAATGGTGCCAACGGTACATTAGACTATAGCTGATGTTCAGCCTAAGGTTCACGGGGAAGTTGGGCATGCCGATTCCAGGTTCTATCCAGGCGCCAGTTTCATACTGCTCTATCTTATAGTTCCACCCATAGGTCTTCTTGATCTGAGAATTTGGCGGTATTCCAGTTTGACTTGTATTTGAGAAGGATCCAGGTGGAGCGGCGATGACGAGATATGGGCTATAATAGCTTGAATAAGCATAATAATAATCGTCACCCTCTGTAACGTTGGTTTTGCTTGTCGTGTTGATTTCAACGCTTATCCGGTCGCCTACATCAAGTCCGTTGTTGTCTTTGTCCCAGATAACTATAGCAGGGACACCTATGTCTTCGAGCCAGCCCTCCACGAAGGCGTCGGTCTTGGGTCCGAAGACGTCCATCAGCCAGTTCATCAGCTTGTCTGAAAAGCCTCCGATCAAGTCTGCTATGACTATTGCCAGTGATATAATCCAGCCGACAATGGGAATCTCACCTATACCGTAGAGGATCAGAGCGTAGATAATTGCGTAGACGGCTGCAAATATTCCATACATGGCGCCCATCGATTTTCCGAGATGGCCTCCAATCTGGTCTGCGATCATGAAGCCAGCGAAAACGGATAAGCCAACATCTACAAGAACTCCAATAATTTCTAGATATTTCGCTATTTTCTTGAATTTGCTTATCCCCTTGATGCCAGCCCATCCTTCTTGTGCGTCGCTTAACTTGTTGCACATCTTACACCATTGCCAAAAGCCGCTTGTTGACGCTGTATCCAACATTTTCCCTATAGAGGCGATATTCCAGCCCTTCGCTTGTAGAAGCTTCAAACTCTTATAGGCTTTCACGCCTAATCCTGCTCGCGTAAAAAGCATCATAGTCTCGAAGCCTACAGGAAATGCCACAAACCAGTCAGGCAGACTGGAATTCACATGGATTGTGCCCATCTTTGTGATAACTTGTTCACCAGTGTTCCACATAAGAAGGAAAGTCTGAGTGTTGAAGCGTGCTTCCTCGCTTATTTGATAGTTGCCTATGTGACGCATTATATCATCTATAGCTAGTGCGTCATAGCTGGTAGTCTCATAGAAGTTCATCTTCAGAGCCTTGGAGGTTATGAAAGGCTCAACAGTCAAATCTGCATTATAGCTGTCACCCATCGAATACGGGCCTGAGAGAAATTGGGACATTTCAACCATTTTAAGCGTTTCTTCAACAGCGATTGTGACAGGAAGAGTCACATTTGGAGGTAGGGAATCCAAGACTGTAGGCAACATTTCGTTGCTCATTGTTACAAGAGCTTCGTCGACGGTCGAAAATGACCCTCTCAGGTTGGATACACTTGAACCGTAGCTTGAGAGGATCCAAGGCATATCGGCCAAAGATGTTGTAGAATTTCTCAGAAAATCGTATCCTAGTAAGAAGTGTGCCCTAATAGTCTCCTGTTCGTCTTCGCTGTAGAACAGCCCCAAGTCTGCTTCGTAGCTCTCGCTTACAGTAAAGCCTGTTAGAGTGAAAGCTTCAGTGTAGGTAACAAGAATCGTCCATTCGCCTAGATAGCCCATATCGACTAATTTAAATGAGGCAGAGTCTGTTTCCAAACTTCCGTCGGCCATCAGCCTTCCATCGGCTTCAACAGAAAGATATTTGCCGTTATCAGCCATCAGGCATATTGTTGTGTTTGTTGGTGTAACTATCTTGAAGGTTTCTTCTTTACCTATTTCATAGCCTTGTGCGACTATTGAGCCATTGCTCGCCATGGAAAGGTATGGGCCATCTTTAATTTTGAGGGCGACTTTGTTTTCGCCTAGTTCTATCCATTGAAAGGTCTCAAGTAGACTGATTTCACTGGCATTCGCAACAACTGCGCCTTCGGAGGCTATAGAAACATAATGTCCATCGTATGTCCTCAACGCATTGGCTTTTTCATCTCTGTAACCGAGGACCCGCCACATGAGTTTTGCATCCATTAGAACAGACATCGGAACAGATGTGTTATAGAATATTTGAGAAGAAAACGCTACGATATCGTCATTCTCCCAGACAGGATAAATGGGCACGTACATGCCATTGTCCGATACGAGAATCCCATAGGCTGCGACATCAGCCTGATTTGGAAGCGTATTAACCGTTAAGTTAAGCTGAGGGATGACCTTAATATCTTCAAGAGAGGAATCCATATCCTTCATTGAGCCTTCGCTGTCGTCAGGCCAGTTCCAAAGCTGATAGTAGAGTTTCAGATTATTAGGATTCTTAGGCCTCATCTGCAGTTTGATAAATGTCGGCCTGCCATCCATGCTCACGTTGAAATGAAAACTGTCGTGTACGCCAGACTGTGAGAAAGGAGATAGATCAACTTCGTCGTTTATTCCGTCTCCATCATTGTCATAGTCCCATATATTGGTGAGGTTATCGCCATCAAGGTCATTATAAGGAATACTATTAACTTCAACATAGTCAGACAAACCATCACTATTTGTGTCAGGATCCAGAGGGTCTGAATCTATCTGCACTTCATAGTAGTCGTCCAACAGATCGAAGTCCGAATCGGTGTTGTTAAAATCAGTGCCTATAACAATCTCCACCTTGTCGTAAAGGCCGTCGCCATCAGAATCCACCTGATCCTCAGGTGCAGTGGCTGCTGTTAAGTCTTCAACAAGATCCTTCAAATGCGTACTGGTCCTAGGAGGTGGAACATCTGCTTCCACATAGTTTATAACATTAACGCTCAAAAGCAAAAAGATAAAAAATACACAAATTACACGAATCGAGAACGTCCCTATCTCAACATCACTACAGTGTTATATTAATATTGCATATATTAATGTTTCGGAGATTTTTTGTGCTAAAGTTACAAAATTTTTTGGTTATTTACTAATCTTAAAATCATATAAATGGTACAGCATTTTTATTCCCCTATTTTATGAACTCCAATTTAGAGAAGAATGAGTCTAACCTTTCTTATATGTATTTTCCACTCTTCTCTAAATTTCTTTCTCAACAATTTTCTCTTCAGATACTGATTATTTCTCGAAATTCCTAACTTCTATCAGCTTTTTTATTTTATACTGTTCTTACACAGGACTGAATACGCCTATGAATACAATCCAAGCTAAGATGCTTTTCGCCACGAAGCTGAGAATGATGTAAAATCTTTCGCCGTAGAGGTAATCCTTCCAGCGTCCAAACCCCTTATATTGTAGAACCATGTTGATTGCGAAAACGTTGAACAATATGAAATAAATCAGGAATATTGCGTATACGAACGCTGGCGGGTTCAAACCAGAAGAATAGACAGCGGATATAAAGTATGCAAAAAGAACGACCCATGGAACCCCTCCTGAAATACAGCCCAGAGTGAACGATGACCAATTTGTCTTCTCAGTCCTCTGGTTTATTAGTTCCATCAAATATCCGAACATTATCATCATTGCATTTAGAACAAACATCATCACCAGAGACCAAAAGTCCCAAGGTCCAACGAATAGTGCAATCATCACTATCATTATCGAGCTCGAAAATGCATATTCGTACCATCGATAGGGGTTCATTCCCTTCTTCAGATTTTCATTATATTTGCTATTAACTAAGTAGGCGATTGAAAAGTGCGCTATAGCAGATATTAGAGGAAAAGAGGCGATGATAACTCCTAGGTTTCCTATAGTGAAGAAGACTTGAGGATCTGGAACAACTTCAAATTTCGGAGGGTTTGTGCTTATTATATTTATTTTCTCATAAAAAGTGTATATGTTCCTCTCCCAATTTAATAGAAAACCAAGAAGCAGCATTGCACCTCCTTGTATCAGGTGCAAAACGCCTGCTGCTGCATTAAAACGTTTCAAATATTTGAATGAAATATTTGATTTTGCAATTATTTCCTGCCTTTCTTTATAGTTCATCAAGTTTATTTGAATTGAGGATTTATAAATAGTTTTAACTTACTACAGTTCGAATAAAACTACTAATAATGTTAGAAAATCAACTCATCACAATATCAGATACGTGACCTAATTAACCATTAAAATAGGTTTTAGCATAATCATTAACACATATATACATTGGTCATACATAATCTGATTTGCATGTCCACAAACCATTCCAAATTATTTGGTATAGGAAGACAAATTGTCGTTATCTCTTCAATTATTATTATCATTGTTGCCGCCATGGTTGGTCTAGCATGGTACTATTACAATCCTACTACGACGACCACAACAACGGCTACGACAACGACACAAACGACAACCGCTACCTCTACCCCATTTTCTATGGCAGTGACGACTAGGCCATTAAAGCCAGCGAGCGTACAAGAAAGTACGTTGGGGATGTTGGGAATGGTCGGACAGCGGTGTATATTCCTTGTGTCTATAAAAGAGCTAAGTGCTAGTGGCAGTAAAGAGCCAGTCCAAATTTCAGCTGTAAACGAGGAAAAGATGGCTGATGTAAAAGTTTATCCTTCAAAGATAAGTGCTGGAGAGGTAGCTGGAGTCACCGTCATTCCAAATGCTGGAAGTATCGATAAAAACTTGACCATTACAATCATAGGGGAACGGGGAGGCTTGATTCAGAAGGAAACAGCTTCAGTCGAAGTAATAGATTGGGAAGACACGATTGGTCCGACCGCGGCAGATATGCGTGATAGATTTATTCCCTGGCTCGCTGCTAACTACCCTCAATTCAACATTTCAAGTGAAACTTTGTGGGAGGGTACGATCGTAAACCCTAGAATCTTGGTGGTTATGCACTATATCTTCTTGTCAGAAGAGTGGGAGATGTATGTAACATGGCATGTAATGATACCTCCAAATGATTGGGCAAAAATCTATCTCAGACATCGGTTTAATGAGACACGCCCATCTTACGCATTTGAGATTTCATCGGTTGAAGGACAGGATCAGCCTCATGCTATTGAAGTGCCAGATTGGGTCTGATTTCTGGTTCTTTAAGATATATTCGAAAAAATGCCGATGAATACAGATATATCGGATCCTGCATGAAACAGAATAGAACCTAACAGGTTATCCGTTTTTCGCATCACATATCCCCAAGCAAGGCCAAGGAGAAATGTCTCTAGGATGAGGACTGTAGTAAATGGTGTATATGTTATGGTTCCTCTTCCAGCTACAGAATGGCTAAGGGAGAAAATAATCGCTTGTAAGAGATTAGAGGAATTGGACCCGAGCAGAGGCTCATATTTTTTCAGGAAGAGCCCCCTATACAATAATTCTTCTCTTATTCCATTAGCTATTACAGTGACAAATATCCATGGTGCCCAAGCAATCACTCTATCCAAGCTTATGTTTTGGCCTTGGAACATGGACGTAGCTAAAGGAATAGAAACCGCTGCAAAAACGGAAAAACCAGCAAGTCCGATAATCAGACCTAGTCTGATGTTTCCTTTCTTTATAAAAATCGATGACAAACTTCCGCCTGAAATCGAGGTTAACACAATAATTGGCATAATGACTAGAATGGTACTTGTTAACATAGCGAGAGCAATACTATTGATAGGTGAAGTCTGAAAATGGATGAAAGCGCTTACCGCCTGCAGGTTAATTGCAAAAGAAGCAATAAAGAATGAGAACAAAACTTCCCAATACTTCCTAACGCGCTTGCTTTTGAGGGAAAAAATTGTAGAAAATAAGAATATTATTGAAAGGCTTATCCTGTACGTCAAGTCCATACTAGGCGGAATCAATGAGAAAGGGAAGACAAACAGACCAGAAAGAGCAGGAAGACTTATGCCACATATCAGAAACAGAAGGAACAAGCCGATATGACTTATCTTTTTCAATCCATTCTAATATCATGTCAAACATATAAAAATCTTGAAGACAAAAATAAGACAATTATCAAAAAGGCTACACCCATTTATATGAAGTATATGACGCTCACCTTCAAGACCTTGAGTCACGCGAGCAAGTCTGTCGGCAGGTAATTGGCATTAGAGTCAAGTCCATGCAGTGAGAGTGTAATAAGACGTTTTGATACTACTGGGGAAGAGAAAGTTTTCCAATCTTTCTGTTAGCCTTTTCTATTATTCTGTGACTAATAGAAGCTGAAGATATCGACAGAGTTATCAAAGCAAAGAGACTCACCAAAAACCATAGCCCTTTGTAACTGAAATCAGCCACAGAGATTTGTACGTATATTAGCAAGAACATAAGAATCAGATAACTGCTGAAGAATAGCAGATTGAAGACCCAGTCCCCAACTGACCATGGGTCCTTTCGGCTTGGGAAATATGTTATTTGGAGACCTGACCTCGCATCTACCATTATTGACCCCTTCAACCCAATGGCTGCGCCCAATATTCCTATAACTGAGCCAGTTATTCCACCCAAAAGTCCGATGGTCTGTATAGTTGTCATATCTTTTGGAATAGTTACCATGGTACAAATTGTTACGGTAAAAATGAAGACAACAAGAATTATTAAAAGAACTCCAAAAATTCGACTTGATTGGACAATTGTATATGTTTCTTTGCTTGTTAAACTTGATTCTATTGACCTGATAGCTCTTATCGCCTCTTTCCCCTCATCAGATACTTTGTAAAGACCATCAGAGTCGAGGTAAATTAAATTTTCAAGCTTTTTGAGATGGTGATCAAGGTTCCCACTACTTACTATTCCCAAATTACCCTTAAGTTGGCTAAAGTTTAGAGGTGACGTATCTAATAATACTAGAATCTTAACCCGCGTCGGATGGGAAACCTTCTCAAAGAGCTCCGAGACGTTAGACATTTCCACCAACCAGAATATTATCTAGGCCATATTTATTTCCTAATATGTTGACAAAAAGTCAAGAACCGTAATATTCATGTACATTTATGTAATAAGACTAATAGAAGGGGGAGAACCTCACCCAATTGAATTACCAGATTGGATCTGAGACTTAAACAATATTTAAACTTAAGATAATAAGCAAATATATGAGCGACTGGCATAATAAAATTTAAATGATGTCAGCATATTTTGGTTTATGTTTTCTGATAGAAAATGCGGAGGACCCCATCAAAAAGATTGATGAATTCATTAGTAGCTGTTCTAGGAATGACTGTTTTAGGTCAAATCTTTTCCTCTTTTGTAAATCTAGAAGTACTACTTTTTGGCATTAAACTATATGGCGACCAAGCAATTGCTTATCAAATAATATGGAGCTTGTTCGCTATAGGAATCTCCTTTATCATCTTAAGAAAAGTCAGATTAGGAGTATTACTGTCGACGGCATTTTTTCTCTACAATGTTCTTGCTATTGCAACGTCCAACTTCATATGGTTCAGAGTGCTTATTTTGTCTCCTATTCTTGTGTTCGGACTTGTACTCTCAATTGCTGTTCTATTCAGCGAGTTAACGCCTCATAACAGGTTCAATTACACTTCTTGAATTTTTGTCAAAATGCAAGGAAATAAATAGAGCTCGATGGCATTCTAATTTGGTGAAAAAGGGTGTCTGAGATTTCAGAACTCTTTTAAAAGATCACACATCATACTAGTATTAAGATCATTGAACTGTTAGAACACTCTTCTATGGCTTTTAGAAAGTATAATAAGTTGCACAACACTCAGAATCTATAAATGGGCAGACAAGACAGGCTAGAAAGCCTTGAGGCCGTTGTTGTCTTTGTAGTGCCTCTAATTGTTTCAGTTCCTCTGTATGTCTTAGGCTTTTTGGCAGAAGTTCTAGGGCATTATATTATGTATACAGTCTATGTTGTGTGTTCAATAGCCCTAACCAAACATAATGGTAGGCCTCTATCAGAGATAGGTTTGACAAGTAAAGGGCTTCCTTCCAGCTTGGGATTCTCTATGGTTCCAGTGTTAGCTTCGTTTTTAAACAGAGTAATATTTTCTGATCTCAGACTGTCTCCTGAGGCAAATTCTTTTGCTTCTGTTGCCAATGGTCTGCTATTTTGGTCAGTAAGTGGTCTAGGGCAAGAGATTCTATTTAGAGGCTTGATTTTGTTCTCTTTCCAAAGATGGAAAGGTTGGAAATTTGCATTGATTGCATCTTCTGTTCTTTTTGGCTTGATGCATGTTCAACAAGGCGTAGCAGGTATAATATTCACAATCGCTATTGGTGTGTATTGGGGGTGGGTTGCAATAAAGACCAAGAACATAGTTGGAATAATCTTATCTCACTCTCTATTTAACTTTCTCTTCTCTTTTATGTTCATATCGTAGGTTTAGTAGCATTAAGTAGTTCTTCCTATTTGAGTAGTAAAATAATAATTGAATCTAAATGTAGAAATAGTGCAAATTAGAGGTAAGCTGGTAGAAATTGTAGAGGCTATCGGAGGATAAGCAAGGTTGAAAGGTAGAGAGCTCAGGATAAAATCTATACATGAACCTAGTTCGGATAGCATTCTTTGCTCTGGGGGTTTTAGTTATAAAGGTATGAACATTGGAACCTTTTTCCTATATTCCTCATACTCTCTACCAAATTCTCTGAGCAACTCTTCCTCTTCTTTCTTAGATATAAGGTAAATTATGAGAGTCACGATCGGAGTGACGATTAGCGAATACCACGCTGATAACAAGATTGAAAATCCTATATGTGCTAGTATTCCTCCCAAGTATTGTGGATGTCTAACAAGAGAATAGACTCCTGTGGTGATTATTCTGTCCGTCCTATGGATTTCGGCAACCTTTAGAGTAGTCTCTTTAACACCTTGGATTCCAAGCCAAGCCCCTGCTACAAAGAAAGGCACGAATAACGCTATATTAAGTACAGAAATGGAAAGGGTTGCGATAGGGACAATGAACGAGAGATTTTGAAAAACTGGAATGACATATCTGGGCTGAGGGGTGATCCAGACTCCGAACCAGAACAGGAATAAGCCCCACCCTGAAATCATAGAAAGGACCTCTCCAACTCTAGTTCCCCTTTCTTTTCCATACTTTTTTTGAAGTCTTGTATGTTCAACGGAGATAAAATTAAGCGGTACCATGGAGGACATGCCTAGTACACAGAAAAAAAACCAAAAGTACATCATATAGTTACCAAATAATATTCACGTTCTTCGAATATAAAGGGATTATCGTTTCTGCGAGTAATGCAACCTTTATTGTATACTAACTCAGATAAAAATGTATATTGGGAATAACTATTTCAACAATTATTGGCGACTTTGGTTCGAGGTTTAAAATATTGAAGATTTGAAAAATGTTTTTTTAGCGACATTTCCTTTTAGAATTTTGGATGACTAAGCCAAGAGTTGATCTTCCATCATTGTTCATGGTCCTTTCCTTTACTGCGAATATTATTGTTCCGCTATATTTTAGAGAAAGGTCAACGGTATTAAAAGAAATTGGAATCGTTTTCCTGGCAGTCGGCTCCGCACTTTTCCTATACGTTATTTTTTACCTTAGAAGTGGTTTCTTCGGAGAAACTATGCCAACGTTAGATCATATGGTTACAGAAGGCCCCTATAGATTCTGCAGGCATCCTCTATACTTGAGTTTTATTATCATGGTCTTGGGAATAGATATCATGATGGGTAGCATTTTGGGAATCACACTTACATTTCTGCTGTCGGCTCCTAGCGCAATCTACAGGGCAAGAGTTGAAGAGAAATTACTAAGAAAGAAATTTGGAAAAGAATGGGAAAGATATTCAAAAAAAGTTGGATTCTTATTTCCTAGGATATCAAGGGAAGGTCTCCAATAAGAATAATGGGAAGATCATTTGCTCCGTCTTTATTGCTATGGATGAATTTAAATTCCAATACCGTATCATTATATGCGCATGAATAGGAAGGAGCGGAAACATATTGCGCATATAAGGAAAAGCAGAGGATATTCGTTTGAGAGAGATATCATAGAGAGGTATAGAACTGCAGGTTGGTGGTGCTATAGGACAGGTTCAAGCAGTTCTTATTTACCAGATGTACTTGCAATAAATGACATCAAAGGCGAACTTGTCGCGTTAGAGGCAAAGTCAGGTACATCCGATCACTTATACGTTGGATGGGATCAGATTTCTAGAAACATCTTCGTTGCAGAAGGTTTTAAGAGATATCCAGAAAGAAAAGTTGTACTTGCCTTTAAGTTTCTTTCGAAAAGAAAGAACAGAGAGGGTGGATATGCTACAAGAGAACTGAAAGAGTACTTTAAGCTGTTTTCAAGAGAACTTTATGAAAGATATAAGGGGAAAGTGATTTCCTGTCATTACGGGAGGGGATGTCCTGAGCTACCTGACTATATTCCTCCTTTTAAAATAAAACAGAATAAAAAAAGTATAAATTAAATTCTACGTTCTTACTATTTGTCTTTCTAGTATTCTACTAACTAACATTTGCATTATGAACCACCATTGACTTACAGTAGATTCGGATGGGAGCTCATAGGTGCAAAGTATACTTGTTGAAGTAAAACAGAAATTAAGAGAATGAGTCCTTAATATCACAACTTTTAAATATTGATTTTCCGTTTGGATTTTGTGACATATTTTGTCAGAAATCTCTGAAGGTCATTTAAGAGAACTTCTTTGGGAGGACATTGGTGCACTTGATCCTGATAAGTATATTATTGCGACTTTTTTGGCTGAAATAGGCCCATATCCACCAAAGCGTGTAGCTGAAGAATTGGCTGTGGAAGATTCTACTGGAACATGGACCCCCGTCTGGTATGAGACTCCTCAAGTTAGGAAAGAGTATGGTGCTAAAATAGTTGGGCTAATCAACGCTAAAGAGAACATGTACGTTATTCAGTTAGCGATTAATGGAGAAAACTATGATCCTGAAACAGGCGGATTAGCGAATCTTCTTGCTGATATTGCGGGAAATGCGTATGACCTGCTTTATGTTGATAAGCTAAAGCTTATGGACTTGCATTTTCCTAAAACTTGGACTTCAGCGTTTCCCGGACCGAAATTTGGATTAGAGGGTGTTAGGGAATTGACTCAGACGAAGAGTTATCGGAGACCAGTCATCGGAGCTATAATGAAACCTAACGTTGGATTGGATGCTAAGACTATGGCTAAGATGGCTTATGAGATTGCGTTAGGAGGGGTGGATTTTCTAAAGGATGATGAGGCTTTAGTGAATCCTAAGTACTGTCCACTCGAAGAGAGAGTTGTAAGGATAATGGAAGCCCTCGACAAAGCAAAAGCGGAAACAGGCAAGAAAGCACTATATGCCTTTAATATTACAATGGATAGACAGGATAAGATGATGGACGCTGCTGACTTCGTTCTCAAACATGGTGGAAACCATCTGATGGTCTGTTATGCTTACACGGGTTATGGTGGAATAAGGAGATTAGCTGAGGATCCTAGCATAAAGGTTCCTCTTCATGTTCACAGATGTGGACATGGAGCAATTTCTAGATCTCCTTTTCACGGATTTGATGCTGTCTTGATATCCAAGTTGGGTAGAATGGCTGGAGCAGATGAAATGCATGCTGGATCGATCGAAGGCAAGTTCCACTATACACCAGCCGAAATGATAAGGCATATGGTAACCTTTAGAACCATATGGCATAACTTTAAACCTACTATGCCTGTCTTATCTGCTGCAAACCATCCGGGAAATCTTCCTGCGTCATGTAGTCTTGTAGGAAATGATGTATGTCTATTAGCAGGAGGAGGCATTTTAGGGCATCCGACAAGCTTGACAGCTGGCAGTAAGGCTATGATGCAAGCTGCAGACGCTTATATGAAGGGAATATCCTTGGAAGACTACGCGAAGGATCATGAGGAGCTACAGGCTGCAATAAAGTTGTGGGGAGTTAAGAAAATAGTATCAACCTAAAATATTGGAATTACAAGGGGAATTTTAATAAATGGGTCTTAGGTGCGCCATATCTAGGGCCTATGGAAGCTTGAAAAGTCTAAAGAATTCGATAATGCTTTTGGTCGTGGTGATTATATGGGGTGGAAACTGGGTCAACATGAAAATAGGGTTTAACTATGTGACACCCTTGAACTACCTTTTTCAAAGATTCTTCTTTTCGGCTATCATGATCGCTCCCTTTCTCCTATTTCTTAAGAACGGAATCCGCAAAGACTTCAAAGTTATTACAAACGTGATCATATTGTGCGTCATATACGCATTTAGCGTCATTTTTATGATGCTTGGCCTAGAGTCTGAAAGCTCAGGTATAAGTGCCATAGTTACATTTACACAACCTTTGTTCGTCTTCGGCCTGTCCGCAGTCTTTCTAAAAAACGAAATCACAAAAATGAAGGTCGCTGGTGTTCTGGTGGGTTTTGCGGGGATAGGAATGATCTATCTCGAAAAAGTTGGAAGCAAAGGAGAAATAACGCTGTCAATTCTATTTCTTTTGCTTAGTGCACTTCTCTGGGCCGTTACCATCGTCTACTACAAAATAATTTCAGAAGCCGTTCATCCATACTGGATCAGTTTCTCTCAAGTAGCCATCGGCTCCATTGTTGTACTTCCTTTCGCACTTTTAACAGGTGGAATCAAGTTCATATACGAACTACCCTACATCTTATCAATAGTCTATTTGACAGTCCTGTCAACTGTATTGGCGTTCTTCCTATGGTTCTATCTGCTGAAAAACGAAGATGCCACGACGGTGTCCTCTTCAAGCCTAATGATCCCTGTTATAGCCCTTGTTTCAGGTGTATTTATCCTAGGAGAGACAGTTAACCTATATCAAGTGATAGGAGTTTTGATGGTTTTAACAGGCATCTACTTAGTAAATAGAAGGCAGTAAGAGACTAGACCCTAACTAAGATTCAGATTGCTGGAGTTTCTTAGATCATTATTAATCGGTTTTACAGTATCAAATCATCTTGTGTTCTGTTAAACGCACCTTTTGCTACTTACCAAAGAGTATATCCGCCATCTACAACAATGTTGGCGCCTGTAACATAGCTAGACGCCTCTCCTGCTAGGAAGATAACAGCCCCTACCATCTCAATAGGTTCAGCTACACGCCCCATTGGAACGAACGATTTCCATATAGCCTCAATCTCTGGGTTGGTCTTGAACCTCCTTTCAATCATTGCCGTTAGGGTGTACCCTGGGCTGACACAGTTCACATTAATATTGTACTGGGCCCATTCGACA
>Ga0315289_10010726_pt1 | contig 13078 bp, 9 predicted proteins | sample YL17G11_40_MG_FD_203452 | JGI IMG/M metagenome (GOLD analysis project Ga0315289, IMG submission 203452) | Sediment microbial communities from Yellowstone Lake, YNP, Wyoming, USA - YL17G11_40 | ecosystem: Environmental > Aquatic > Freshwater > Lake > Sediment | place: USA: Wyoming | collected...
CGGCATTGGTAGCTAAAAGCCACATCGCTTCCGGCCTCGGCGAACATAAGGGCCGTAGCCCGGCCGATACCGCGAGACCCGCCCGTGATGAGTGTCGTCCGGCCTTTTAAATAAATCATTGAATTCTCGCTCCTCTCCAAAAGGATTATTGGGCGTCAAAGCTCCCTCTGACAACTTCGGCCCAGGGCAAAAGGCCTCCTCCGCTGAGCGTTTCGATCTATGAGTTATCGTCCACTGTGTAGCTTTGATCCCGATTTCTTCCATGCCGTCTCCCCCCTTGTTTCCAAGAGGGGCTGAGGGCTCCACTTCTTCTTGCTTTAGCCGGCATAGTCCAGCGAAAAATCTTTCGTTTCATCAAACTGGAGATAGCGGTAGATTTCGGCGGCGTTGGGCGCGATCTTGTCCTTCATGATGGAAAAATATTTTTCCGCGTTGGGCAACTTCCCCTCCAGAGATGCGATCGCTGCCAGCTCCGCCGATCCGAGGTAAACGCGCGCCCCGTCGCCCATGCGGTCATCGAAGTTGCGCGTCGACGTGGAAATGATCGTCGCCGCCGGCTGGACCCTGGCCTGGTTCCCCATGCAAAGAGAGCAGCCCGGGATCTCGATCCTTGCCCCGACGCCGGAATAAATTGCATAATATCCCTCTCTCTTCAGCTGGTTGGCGTCCATCCGGGTCGGAGGCGTGAGCCAGATGCGCGTCTTTAAATAGCCGGCCTTGTCGAAAATTTTGCCGGCGGCCCGGAAGTGTCCGATGTTCGTCATACAAGACCCGATGAACACCTCATCGATCTCGTCGCCGGCGACTTCCGAGAGCGGCTTTACGTCATCCGGATCATTGGGGCAGGCCAGAAGGGGCTCTTTGATCTCGGCCAGGTTGATTTCCAGGACGGCCGCATACTCGGCGTTCCCGTCGCTTTGGAGCAGAATCGGCTTCTCCAGCCAGGCTTGACAGCCATCGATCCTTCGCCGCAGCGTCCGGGCATCCTGATAGCCCTGCTCGATCATTTTTTCCATCAGGGCGATATTGCTTTTCAAGTATTTGGCCACGCGGTCCGGACTCAGGACGATGACCCCGCCCGCCGCCGACCGCTCGGCCGTCGCGTCCGTCAGCTCATAGGCTTCGTCCACGGTCAGATCCGGCAGGCCTTCCATCTCGATCAAGCGGCCGTTGAACACATTTTTTTTGCCTTTTTTGGCGACCGTCAGCAATCCTTGCTTGATGGCATAATAGGGAACGGCATTGACCAGGTCGCGCAGCGTGATCCCGGGATTGAGCTTACCTTTGAAACGGACGAGCACGGATTCCGGCATATCGAGCGGCATGAACCCCAGAGCGCCGGCGAAGGCGACCAGCCCGGAGCCGGCCGGAAAGCTCAGGCCGATCGGGAAGCGGGTATGGGAATCGCCGCCCGTTCCCATGGTGTCCGGCAAAATGAGCCGGTTGATCCAGGAATGGATGACCCCATCGCCGGGCTTCAAAGAAACGCCTTTCCGCTCGACGATGAACTTGGGCAAGGTCTTGTGCATCTTGACGTCGGCCGGCTTGGGATAGGCGGCCGTGTGGCAGAACGATTGCATGAAAAGATCCGCCTGGAAATCGAGACAGGCCAACTCTTTCAGCTCATCCGCGGTCATCGGTCCCGTCGTATCCTGGGACCCGACCGTGGTCATCTTGGGCTCGCAGGCGGAACCCGGCAGCATCCCGGCGGCGCCGCAGGCTTTTCCAACGACTTTTTGGGCCAGGCTGAATCCCTGCCCTGGCTTAGGCTTGGGATTTTCGATCCTGGTGAAAAATTCCGCTTCGGCTAAGCCCAGGGCGGCCCGCGCTCTGTTTGTCAGCGCCCGGCCGATGATCAGGTTCAAACGGCCGCCGGCCCGGAACTCGTCCTTGATGGACGGCGGCTTGAACTCAAACGTGGTTAAAATTTCTCCGGCCGGGCTCTTGATCGACGCAGATTTGATATTCAAAACGATGACGTCGCCGGTTTTGAGCCTGGAGACGTCGGCCATGATGGGCAGGCCGCCGGAATCCTCAGTTGTGTTGAAAAATATGGGAGCGATCAGGCCTCCGACCACAATACCTCGCCGCCGTTTATTGGGAACATACGGAATATCTTCGCCGATGTGCCACATCAAGGAATTGCAGGCCGATTTGCGTGAAGAGCCCGTTCCCACGACATCGCCGACGAAAACGACCCGTTGTCCTTCCGAACGAAACTGGCCGATCGTTTTTAGTCCGCCCGGGAACCGGGTTTCGCCCATGGCCAGGGCGTGAAGAGGGATATCGGGCCGGCTGGAGGCGTGTTTGGCCGGAGAAAAGTCATCCGTGTTGATCTCCCCGTCCACTTTAAAGACTTTCAGCGTCAGGGCCTCGGGAAAAGCCGGCTTGGAAAGGAACCATTCTCCATCGGCCCAGGATTTCAGGACGTCGTGGGCATGAGAATTTGTCTTAGCCAGCTTGGCGACCGTATCGAAGGCGCCGTAGACCAGGATGATCGGCTTGAGGGCTTCGGCGGCGCTTTTGGCCAGTTTGGGATTTTCCAAATATTCGACGAGCGGTCCGACGTTATATCCGCCGAGCATCGTGCCCAGGAGGAAAACGGCGTCCGTGCGGGAGACGACGGGCGAAGCGATTTCCCCCCTCCCCACTTTGGCCAGCCAAGCGGCTTTGACCTTGGCGGCTGGGTCCACGCCCGGCGCCACCCGGTTTTTGAGCAGGTTCACCAGCTGCTCCTCCCGGCCTTTGGGCGGGCTTTCCAGAAGCTTGCAGACGTCGGCCGTTTCGTCCGGGTTCAAGGGCAGAGGTGGAATTCCCTGCGCTTTCCGTTCATTCTCTTGTTTAAAATAGCTGTCCAGCATGGCACTCTCCCCATGATTTTTGATGGTGATGATTCACCTAGTGTATAGAATGTTTTATAGTCCATTGTCAATGAAATCTCGCAGGCGGAGCCCGACGGGTGGCGTGGTTCGGGGGCCCCCCGGACACTCTTGGAGGAGGACCCTTTCACGGGGTCCCCCTCCAACGGGCGGCGGGAATACCCGCCCGCCCTGCCACCCCTCCAAGGAGCATCCTCCCATGAATTCATCGCCGGATGCTCCTTGGAAAAAAGGCAGAGAGCGAAGCGATCGTTGGAGGGAAACCCGGAATAAGGGTTTCCCTCCAAGAGTATCCGCCGCACGATTCATCGCCAAATGCTCCTTGGAAGGAAGGCAGGGAGCGAAGCGACCGTTGGAAGGAAACCCCGCGAAAGGGTTTCCTTCCAAGAGTATCCGCCGCACGATTCATCGCTGAATGCTCCTTGGAAGGATGGCAGGGAGCGAAGCGACCGTTGGAAGGAAACCCCGCGAAAGGGTTTCCTTCCAAGAGTATCCGACAGGACCCGTCGGGCTTTTCAATCGGGAATTTTTGGGCCTGTCCTTCATGTTGATTTTCCCCGGCAATCATTATAGAATGGCTTTTCAATTTTTTCCGATTATGGAATTTTTATAAGGGAGGACAAAATATGGATAAGGCTGCCATCGAGAGAGCCAAAGAGCATTTTGGCAAGATACTCGAGAACCAAATGAATCGCATGGAGCGCGTCAAATCCGCACCGGACTGGATCGACTACGGGAAAATCAAGCCGATCAAGATCGGCCTATTGGGCGGAGACGGCATCGGTCCCATTATCGCCAAGGATGCCAAGCGGGTTCTCTACTTTCTGCTCAAAGATGAAATCAAGAACGGCAAGGTCATCATCCATGACATCGAAGGCTTGACGATCGAAAACCGCGCCGCCTGCAACAAGCCCATCCCGGACGATGTCTTGGCCGAGATCAAAAAATACCATGTCACTCTCAAAGGCCCGACGACGACCCCGCGGAAAGGCGATCCCTGGCCCAACATCGAGAGTTGCAACGTGGCCGTTCGGAAGGAATTGGACCTCTTCGCCAATGTCCGGCCGGTCCGGATCCCCAAACAGGGAATCGACTGGATCTTCTTCAGAGAGAACACCGAGGACCTGTATGCCCTCGGCCCCTACGGCATCGAAGTTGACAAAGATATCGCCATAGACTTCCGGTTGATCAGCGCGCCCGGAGCGGACCGTATCTGCCGGCTGGCCTTTGAGCATGCCAAGAAAAACGGCCGCACCCGCGTGACCTGCGTAACGAAGGCCAACGTCGTCAAGACGACCGATGGCCGCTTCCTCGAAAACTTCTACCGCATCGCCAAAGATTACCCGAATATTCAGGTCGATGACTGGTACATCGATATCATGACGGCCAAGCTGATCGACGAAAAACGACGCCGCGACTTTCAGGTCATGGTGCTGCCCAACCTTTATGGCGACATCCTGACGGACGAAGCCGCTGAATTCCAGGGCGGCGTCGGGACGGCCGGAAGCGCCAACATCGGAAAACAGTATGCCATGTTCGAGGCCATTCACGGTTCAGCGCCCCGCATGGTCCAGGAAGGACGGGCTCAGTTTGCCGACCCCGCCTCCATGATCCGGGCCGCCGCCATGCTTCTCAGCCATATCGGATTCCCGGAAAAAGGCAAAAGCCTGGAGATGGCGCTCGACATCTGCGGCCAGTACGAGAAGAAGCTGGCGATCACCGGACGATCGACGGGCGCCACGGGAACGGCTTTCACCGATTACCTGATGGATACCCTGCAGGACCCCAAGCTCAAAGGTCGTTGGGAGGCCTACGTCAAGGCGTAATTCCCCGGCAGAGGCTGCCTTGACTCGCTCGAGGAATTCCATTATATTCTGGCTTCGACCGTGGCTCGGCGGAGTCGAATGACGGATCAAAAAATATAACGCCGGATTTTCAAGGGCTGTCATAAAATTGACGGGGCCCCGAGGCTCCGACAATTTTTAATATGTTTGGACAGGAGGTCTTAATGGGTTTCGAGAGAAAGAAGATCGCACTCATCGGCGGCGGCCAGATCGGCCAGGTCCTGGCCATGATCGCCTCCCAGAAAGAGCTGGGAGACATCGTTATCCTTGATATTCCTGCTTATGAGAATCCGGTCAAAGGCAAGGCCCTCGACCTGATGGAAATGGCGCCCCACGGCGACTACGACGCCAATATCAGCGGCACATCGAACTACAAAGACATCGAAGGCGCAGATGTGGTGATCGTCACGGCCGGCAAACCCCGCGAAGCGGGCATGACCCGGGAGGACCTGCTCGCCGTGAACCTCAAGATCATCACCGATGTGGCCAACGGGGTGAAACAGGTTGCGCCCAAGGCGTTCTGTATCATCCTGACCAATCCCCTCGACGCGATGGTCTACGCGTTCTATAAGCTGACCGGTTTCCCCAGACACCAGGTCGTCGGCATGGCCGGCGCGCTGGATACGGCCCGTTGGCGCGCCTTCATCGCCATGGAGCTCGGCGTGTCGGTCGCCGATGTGGCCGGCACGGTTCTGGGCGGTCACGGGCCCGACATGGTCCCCCTGCCCCGGCTGACCACGGTCGGCGGCGTGCCCCTGGCCGAAATCGCCACCAAAGAGCAGATCGACAAGCTGGCCCTGCGGACGCGCGAAGCGGGCACGGAAATCGTGAAGCTCTTCGGCAAAGGGTCGGCCTTCTTCAGCCCGGCCTGGAGCGCTGCCACCATGGCCGAATCCTATCTCAAAGACAAGAAGCGCATCATCGCCTGCGCGGCCCTCTGCCAGGGCGAGTACGGGATCAACGGCCTCTTCATCGGCGTGCCCTGCCTGATCACCGCCAAGGGGCTTGAAAAGATCTATGAGATCAAGCTGACCGAAGAGGAAAACGCCCTGCTCCAGAAGACCATCGCTTCCGTCAAAAAGACGACCGAAGAGACAAAGCTGTAAACTTCCGGCGCGCCTCCAAAACGCCGAAACGCTTTGAAAGGTTGAGACAATGGCAGAACATAGGATCACGACTCCGGTCACGGACGACGTCATCGCCAAGATGAAGGCCGGGGACCGCGTCTATATCACTGGTTACCTTCTCTGCGGACGGGATTCTGCCCATAAGAAACTCGTGGATTTGATCAAGGAAGGGAAAGAGCTTCCGATGGATATCAAGGGACAGCTGATCTACTATGTCGGCCCCACGCCGGCCCGGCCCGGCAAAGCCATCGGCTCGGCGGGCCCGACGACGAGTTACAGAATGGATTCCTATGCGCCCATCCTTCACTCGTTGGGCCTGAAAGGCTCGATCGGAAAGGGCTCCCGCAGCAAGGAAGTCAAAGAGGCCATGATGAAGCACAAAGCCGTCTACCTGGCCTCGGTCGGCGGCGCCGGCGCCCTGATTTCCAAGAGCATCGAAAGCTCGGACATCGTGGCCTACCCCGAGCTTGGACCGGAAGCCATTCGGCGGGTCAAGGTCAAAGACTTCCCCTGCATCGTGATCAACGACATGTACGGCGGAGACCTGTACGAAGAGGGAAAAAAGAAGTACCGGATCGCGTAAAATGTGAGGGCGGCCCGGGTTTGTCTCCGCAGGCCCGTCCGCCCTAAAAATCAGGAATGGGCTTAGAATAAGGAAAAAAGAGAAAAGAGTTCAATTTTAGACTTTAGTTCCTCTTGCCCTCTCAAGGAGTTAGGAGGGAATGAATAGAAGGAGCAAAGAATAAAGATTTGAAACCTATTAAGCCCCCTACCCCCCTAGGCAATTAAGGGGGATTCAAAAGGTCGCCCCTCCCCCCTTAGGCAATTAAGGGGGAATTAACATGTCGGAGGTATAAGAAAAAAGAAGTGAAAATCCATGAATACCAAGCCAAACAGATTCTGGCCAAGTATGGCGTCCAGATCCCCAAGGGCGAAGTCGCCGAGACGGCCGAAAAAGCCGCCGAGATCGCCGCCAAAATCGGGCCCAGGGTCGTCCTGAAAGCCCAGATTCACGCCGGAGGCAGAGGCAAAGGCGGAGGCATTAAGCTGGCCAACGGAGCTGACGAGGCAAAAAAGCTGGCCAAGGACATGATCGGGATGAAGCTCATCACCCACCAGACGGGGCCGGAAGGGAAAATCGTCAAAAGGCTGCTGGTCGAGGAAGCTCTGGAGATCGCCCGCGAGCTCTACATCGGGATCGTTATCGACAGGGCGCGCGAGGCGGTCGTCATCATGGCTTCAACCGAAGGCGGGATGGAAATCGAAAAGGTCGCCGCCGAGAAACCCGAGCTGATATTCAAGGAATATGTCAATCCGGCGGCTGGATTCGCCGGGTTCCAAGCCCGAAAGCTGGCCTTCCAACTGGGGCTCGCAGGAGAAACCCACAAGCAGGCCGGCAAATTCATCACCGGGCTCTATCGAGCGTTTGAAGGAACAGACGCATCGTTGGCCGAAATCAACCCTCTGCTTGTCACGAAACAAGGAAACGTCTTGGCCTTGGACGCCAAGATGAATTTTGATGATAACGCGCTCTCCCGCCATCCCGAGATCCAGGCCATGCGGGACCTGGACGAGGAAGAACCGCTCGAGGTCGAGGCCTCCAAATTCAACCTGAACTACATCAAGCTGGACGGCAATGTCGGCTGCATGGTCAACGGCGCCGGGCTGGCCATGGCCACCATGGACATCATCAAATACTCGGGCGGCATGCCGGCCAACTTCCTGGATGTCGGCGGCGGCGTCTCCGAGGAGGCCGTCACCAATGCCTTCAAGATCCTTGTCTCCGACAAGGCTGTCAAGGCCGCCCTAATCAACATCTTCGGCGGCATTGTCCGCTGCGACCTGGTCGCCGGCGGAATCGTCAAGGCCGCCAAAGAGATCGGGCTCAAAGTCCCGATGGTGGTCAGGCTCAAAGGCACGAATATGGATGCGGGCAAAAAGATCCTCGAGGAATCCGGCCTGGCTTTTTATGCCGCCGATACCATGAAGGAAGCCGCGGAAAAGGTTGTTCCGCTGGCCCAGCCGCAGGTCAAAAGGAGCTGACGATGAGCATCCTGATCGATGAAAAAACCCGAGTTGTTGTCCAGGGCATCACGGGCGGAGAGGGCACATTCCACACCCAGAAAATGGTGGAATATGGAACCAAGGTCGTGGCCGGAATGACCCCGGGCAAAGGCGGCACAACCCATTTGGGGATCCCGGTGTTCAACACCGTGGCCGAAGCCCGGCTGAAGGCCGGCGCCAACGCAGCGGCGATCTTCGTTCCACCCTTCTTTGCCGCCGACGCGATTATGGAATCGGCCGAGGCGGGCATCGAAGTGATCGTCTGCATTACGGAAGGGATCCCGACTTTTGATATGATCAAGGCCAAAGCTTTTCTCCGAGGGAAGGCGAGCGTGCTCGTCGGGCCCAACACGCCGGGTGTCATCTCGCCCGGCAAATGCAAGATCGGGATCATGCCCGGACCCATCCACGCGCCCGGCAGGATCGGTATCATTTCTCGCTCCGGCACGCTGACATACGAAGCCGTCGACCAGGTTACCAAGCTCGGCTTCGGCCAGTCGACGGCCATCGGCATCGGCGGCGACCCGATCGTCGGGATGAAATACATCGACCTTCTCAAGCTGTTCAAGGCGGACAAAGACACGGATGCCGTCATCATAATCGGCGAAATCGGCGGCACCGCCGAAGAGGAAGCGGCCGCCTACATCAAGAAAGAATTCAACAAGCCCGTCATCGGCTTTATCGCCGGACAGACGGCGCCTCCGGGCCGTCGCATGGGCCACGCCGGCGCGATCATCTCCGGCGGAAAAGGCACCGCCAAGGAGAAAATGGAAGCGCTCGAAGCCGCGGGAGTCCATGTCGCCAAAAGCCCCGCCGAAATCGGCCTCAAAGTCAAAGAAGCCCTGAACAAGAAATAGCCAAGGCCGATCCCCTCCCTCTCCTAGAGGGAAAGGGAGAAAATGAGGGATTTCTTTTAATCCTTTATGGGGGTCAAGCCTCAACATTCAACAAAACGATGTTCTCACTTGCCTTGAAGAAACGCTCAAGTCCATTTTTCGGTAGTCTCCATCAAAGAGATGAGGTGATGTTGAATGATGAGGTCTGATCCTGAGAATAAGCTTGGATCCGCCAAAAAATTGAAGGCGGATCTTCACATCCACACGGCCGAGGATCCCTGCGACCATATCCCCTATACCGCCACCAAGCTCATCGACACAGCCGCCGAGCTGGGCTTTGAGGTCCTGTCGGTCACCAATCACACGGCGCTGACGTTCGACAGGAAGCTCGAAAGCTACGCCGGACGTCGAGGCATTCTTCTCATTCCAGGTACGGAAATCATAGCTTCCAAAGCTCATGTCCTCATCATCAATCCCGCCTTGAAAACCATCAGGAGTCGGTACGACCTGGCCGAGATTCCGCGATTGAAGGCCGATCAGAGCCTGTTCATCGCGCCCCACCCTTTTTTCTTCCTGGCTCGATCGCTCCAAGCCAACCTGTTTCCTCTCCTCCCCTACTTCGACGCCCTCGAATTCACGAGCTATTATCATCCCCTGATCAACCACAACAAAAAAGCCCTTCGCACGGCGGCGCTCCATAACAAGCCGATCATTGCCAACTCGGATGCCCATAACCTTTGGCAGATCGGGAAAACCTATTCCCTCATCGAGGCGAAAAAGGATATTCCTTCGATCATCGAGGCCGTCAAAGAGGGCCGCCTGGAAATTCGGACATCCCCCTTTTCCATGGCTCAGATCGGCTGGTCCTTTATGAAAGCCGTGACCTTTGATAGAATCTGGCATACTTTGAAACTTTGAATACGGGACAGGAGGCGCACATGAAAAAGCGACTGCGATTCTGTAGGGTATTCGTCATTCCTTGTTCTTTCTTGGGGATTCCAGGAATGTCCCAGCAGCCGCCGCAGCCGGCGCCCGCGACCGTTCAGGATGAGCCTGGTCGAAGTGATCTATCTCGACATCACTGAAAAAAAATAGTCCGCCAATTCTTGTAAGGGATGACAGGCAGGTCCTGGCTCTTGACCAGCCTGTAGAAAGCGAACATTCCTCCCTTGTCCGGAACGATCTTGAACTTCCAATAACGGATGAATCCGTATTCCGACTGGGGTTCGAGCAGGCAGGGAATTAGGTTCGCCGCCGGCTGGGCGCAGGACACGTAAAAATCCCCTTTCTTGACGATTGTCTGCAGCGCCTTGATTTCAACGTCGATCTTTTCTGGAGGAAGATAATCATATTTTGAGGGGACGACTTCGGTCGCCGCATAGGCTTCAATATCGAGGGGCTTATCTTTCATAAAAATGCTCACGGTGATGCCGTGCCCCAGAAGCGTTTCAATGATATCCTGATGTTTGGCCGGGATGATGTAGCCCAGAGGCCGAGGGACGCTGAGCTTGGATTCGACGTCGGGAAACCAGTTTTTGACGACATCCGTGACGACTTTGACCGACGGCGTCAGAGGGTAGGGCGCAAGATCGGCCGCCGTCAGAAGGTCGCCCGCCTTTTTGTCGAATTTTAACACTCCCCGGACCGGAGATTCGGTCGTTTCGAATTTTTTCAGGGTCAAGGTCGGATTTTTTTCATCGCGGCCATATTCCATTCTCAGATGGACACGATTCTGGTCGGAATAGACCTTGGCTTTTTCGATCAGCCCTGTCCGGAGATTCCTGACAAGAGCCAGAATATCGGCACTGTTCATGGCCACGGCTTCGGCGAAGAAGCGGATGCCAAAAAACTGCCAGCCTGTCCGTTCCCGGATCGTCACCAGGTCATGTCGGGAGGCTCCTTCCTGGATGAAAGACCATGTCTCATAAATGCCGTGGCTGTTGCGGCCGTCGTTGAGGTCCGTCGTACTGTAACGCTTCAAGGTTTCCCTTTTGGCCAGGTCTTCGGGGCGGTAATTGGCACCGGCCGAAGTGTCGATGCCCATCTCCGAGGTGACCAGGTATTCATGAAAGGTGAGATTTTTGGCCTCCAGGTTTTTCTCGACTTCGGGCAGGATCTTCGTCCGGGACAGCTCCAGGAGAGCGGGGCTGATGTTGATGTTCGAAACGCAGCCGATCGAAACCCGGTAGTAATCATCACCTTTTTCATGGACGTCCATGGTCACTTCGGGCATGAAAGCGCGGAAGACACCGTGGATGGCCGCGACGCCTTCGGCTTCGAGCTTGACATGGTCCCTGTTCATGTCCAGCTCGATCTCGTTCTGTCGAACATCGAAGAAGTTTCCGTAGGGATTGGTCTGGGCGATAAAAAGGAAATTCATTTTCTTGAGGAGGGGCTTGAGATCGCCCAGGGCGATGTCCCGGATGAGCCGCAGGGCGGCTTCTTTAGCCGATTGCTCATTGCCGTGCTGGGCGGCAGTCAGCATGAAGGTCAGCTTGTTCCTGTTCAGGGTTTGGGGCGTGGACGCGCCTTCCTCGGTCACCATGCACAAGTAAAGGTCTTTTGAGGGAAAGTTTTTGACCTCCTTGGTTTTTCCGATCACCTGGACGGTGACTTCTTTGGACAGGAAGGCGAGCGAACTCAGAAACCGGGCGACTTCCTCATGCTGGCTGTACTGGAGATAGTTGGCTTCTTCGGCCGGCGTTTTGAGCGTCTGCGCCTGGGTGCTCAGACAAAGAACGAACCCGATCGCGAACGGGACTTTTTTGAACGTCATTTTGGCCATCGTGCTGCCTCCTCCTTCTTGGGCTCTGCCGGGACCGCCGGCTGTTCTTGGAATTTGAGAATCACGTCCTTTGTTCTTTTTTCAAGGCCTCGAGCGCGTTATAGCCCATGACGAAATCCCAGGTCGTTTGAGAGCGATAAAGCCCCTCGAACATCATGTCCAGGCCGGCGCCCTTCATTTGATGGGGGATCTCGGCGCTTTCAAAAATCGTGCGGATGAGCTGCCTGTGTTCCGGATGGGTCAGATCAGGCTTCGGAACAATGGCCTTTTCTTCGTCCTTCAGGGCCTCCCATCCGCTCATCCTGATTTTTGTGACGAGCTCCCGCGGTGCGTTGAGTCCATAAATCGGAATCCGGTTGGCCTTGGCAAAATCAAAGATCTTCTTGTAGAAGCCGAAATTGAAATTCCAGTTGATATACCACTGCCCTTCTCGGATAAATTCCTCTTCGGACAGGATGCCCAGACTCCATTTATTCAAGACATCCTGGAATGTCACCGGGAACATTTCCAGGCCGATGGCGATGTTCCGGTCCTGCTCATAGAGGGCCTGGAGGATCTTGAACTGGATGTCATGCATGGGCAAAGAGTTATGGGTCTCTCCGATATACATCAGCTGGCCGCCTTTCATCTCCTGGATCATCTTGGCGAAAGGAATGATGGTGCCCGTTTCCATGGCATAAAGCGCTTCGGGGGCGATATCCAGGACTTTGTCCTTGAACCGGGGATCGCCGATCTTGAGCTGCAGCGATTTATCACCGGCGTCCTGGCCGGCCGCCGGGAATACTGTATAAGCCATTAGGATTGCCGCCAGCCAAAGAAATCGCGGAGTGTTTTTCGGCATATTCATGATCCTCCGTTTAGATTCGTAAAAAAATCATTTGTATCATATATTCGCCGTCCGACCAAGTCAATTTGAAGGCCGAAGAGGTTCAAAAATAATGGGTGATTAGGGAATAAAGTCGTCCGAAACGAGCTGCCAATAGCTGACATCCTTGAGAAACCCAATTTTCACCCATTCACCGGTCACTCTTTGATGAAAGGCCTCTTCTTCACTTGAAGATCACGGAAACGGAGTTTCCTTATCTTAGGAATTTTCGCGTCCTGTTGGACGTTAATCAACCCTTTTCACAAATTTGGCCGCCAGAATTTTTTTCGTATCATAATAGATATCAATTTGTCAAAAAAATCAAATCTAAAACATAATCCTCCACGGCCGATTTAGGGTATAATCAATCTCCGTAGGTCGATAAACGGACGATGGAAGAAGCCGCTACAGATCAGAAAAAAGCGATCCGGACATTCGCCCTGGCATCGTTCTTGAACGACATGGGCTCGGACATCATCTATCCCATCTGGCCGCTCTTCGTCACGAATATCCTCAAGGCCAATATGGCCGCCCTCGGCTTCCTCGACGGATTGGGCGATGCCCTCGTCTCCTTGTCCCAGGCTGCCTCGGGCTATTTCTCGGATCGGTTTAAAAAACGAAAAATATTTATCTGGACCGGCTATCTTTGCGGTTCGCTTTCGAGGTTTGGATATGCCC
>Ga0315289_10010727_pt1 | contig 13078 bp, 11 predicted proteins | sample YL17G11_40_MG_FD_203452 | JGI IMG/M metagenome (GOLD analysis project Ga0315289, IMG submission 203452) | Sediment microbial communities from Yellowstone Lake, YNP, Wyoming, USA - YL17G11_40 | ecosystem: Environmental > Aquatic > Freshwater > Lake > Sediment | place: USA: Wyoming | collected...
ATGCATCCATATCATATTATTGGATGGTATTGCTTAATGGAATGTTATGAAGGATTAAATAATTTTTTAAAAGTTTCTGAAATTAAAACCAATTTACATACTTTAATTAAAAATGATAGTCGCGCACAAGAAATGTATAATAAATATGCACACCTTATACCTAAATATAAATTTAAATGTAATTAAACATTTGGAAAAATTTTATGGCATTTTCAGAAGATTGGGATAATAGATACAAAGAAAATACACATATGAGTGTTTGGCCTTGGTCAGATCTTATTAGTTATGTCTATCGTCATATAAAACCAATAAATACTAATCTTAATATTCTAGAACTTGGTTGTGGCGCAGGAGCAAACATTAATTTTTTTAAACAATTGGGTAGTAATTATTTTGCTATAGATGGCAGTAAAACTATTATTGATTTACTACATAATAAGTTTCCCGAATATAAAAATTCAATAGTAGTAGGAGATTTTACTAAAGAAATTCCTTTTAATATACAATTTGATGTAATTGTTGATAGAGCAGCTATTACACACAATAACACAACTGATATTAAAAATACCATTTCACTTATTTCTAATAATTTAAAATCTCAAGGTAAGTTTATAGGAATAGATTGGTTTTCTACTATGAACTCTCATTATAAATTAGGAGATACTGTAGATAGGTATACTAAGAAAAACATTAATACCGATGCATTTATAGGTACAGGCAATGTTCATTTTTCAAATAAACAACATTTAATTAAATTATTTACAGATTTTAACATTACAATAATGGAGCATAAAAAAATAACTACAAAAATTCCAAAAACCAATAAAATTTTTGCAACTTGGAATTTTGTAGCTATAAAAAAATAATTATGGAAATAATAAAAAATATCGTAGCCATACATCAACCTGCGTACTTGCCCTGGTTAGGTTATTTTGATAAAATTTTTAGAAGCGACGTATTTATTTTTTTAGATACCGTGCAGTTTGAAAAAAATAGTTTTACTAATAGAAATAAGATAAAAACACCAACTGGGGCACTATGGCTCACTATACCCGTTAAAATAAGAAATCATACTAATAAGTTACTTAAAGAAATTGAAATAGATAGTACCCAAAAATGGGTAGAAAAGCATCTTAAATCAATACATGCAAATTATAAAAAAGCTAAAAGATTTAATATACTTTTCCCTAAAATTGAAAATCTTTACAAAGTAAAGCAATATGATTATTTATCTGACTTATGCTTTGATCAATTAATTTTTTGGCTTTCAGAATTAAATTGCAATAAAAAATTACTAAGATCTAGTACTTTAAACACAAATGGGCATAAATCAGATTTATTGATAAATTTATGTAAAACTTTACACGCAACAAAATATGTTTCAGGTACATTGGGTAAAAATTATTTAGAGTTAAATAAGTTTAAAGAAGAAAATATAGAAGTAGAATTTCAAGAATATGAACATCCAGTATATGAACAACTTTGGGGTACGTTTTTACCAAATATGTCAATAATAGATTTTTTAATGAATACTGTTAATTTAAAGAATGGTGATGGATATGAAAAAAATATTAATTATAGCAGCACACCCTGATGACGAAATATTAGGTTGTGGTGGTACGATGGCAAAACATGTCTTAGAAGGAGATACTGTCTATGTCTATATCCTTGCTGAAGGTGTTACTAGTAGAGATCAAAATAGATGTGTTGATTTAAGAAAAGAGGAATTATCTGATTTAAGAAAATCAGCTATTGCTGCAAATACTATATTGGGTGTTACATCAGTAGAATTTCATGATTTTCCAGATAATAGAATGGATGGTTTAGAATTACTTGATATAGTAAAAATAATAGAAGATAAAATTAATGAAATTAAACCTGATATTATATATACACATTATATAAATGATTTAAATATAGATCATCAAATTATTTGTAAAGCTGTTATAACAGCAACTCGACCACTATCTGGAACAAAAACTCCAATATTGTTATTATTTGAGGTAGTATCAAGCACTGAATGGCAAACACCTATATTACCAAATTTTTCTCCTAATTGGTTTGTTAATATTTCTAATACTTTAAATTTGAAAATACAAGCTTTAGAAGCATATAAAAGTGAAATGCGAATATGGCCACACCCAAGATCAATAGAAGGCATTGAATGTTTAGCAAAACTTCGTGGAGCAACAATATGTGTAAATGCAGCAGAAGCATTTATGCTAAATAAATTAATTATATAATAAGGAATAATGTATAACAATGACACAAGATGAAATAAATGAAAAATTAAAGAATGACCCATTTATTAAATTATGGGAAAAAAACTATTATGAGAATTATAACAATGGTAAATTCTCTAATGAAAAAACCAGACCCCTATCATTTTTAACAAATACTCAACCCTATGCTAATGTGCCAATTGTACTAGTAGGCGCGGGACCGTCTGTTGATGAGAACATTCATTATTTGAAAGAATTTCAAAATAATTGCATAATATTCTGTGCCGATATAAATATTTTCACCTTACTTGAGAAAGACATTAAACCAGATTTTGTCATTACTATAGATCCACATGAAATATTATCTGCGTCCTGGCATGATCAAAATACGTCTGATCTAACACTAATGTGCCCAACAACCGTTAATCCCTTACTTGCTAATATGTGGCAAGGCAACATCTTTTTCTTTAATCAAAGCGATATTCCCAATACTCCAAAAGGAGATGCGCTAAAGAAACTAACTAAAGCCACTGCGGGTTGGGGTAACGTTGAAAATAACTTTTTTGTCGGAGCCACTATGCTGCAGCTTTCTAGAATGCTTAAACCCAAAGTTGTCTTATTAGCCGGTTATGATTTTGCCTATCGAGAAGAAAAAACATATTGTAAAGGGGTTTTTGAAAGACGGGCTCTATATGATTTAGAGTATAAATATGATGAAAAAGAGCACATAAAACGTATTAAAGAATTAGAAGATTATGAATATAAACTAAAAGATATAAAAATAAATGTTAATGGTAAAGAAATTTGGACAACTAAAAAATTATTGTATTATAAAAATCATTTTGTACATTTATATAATGACTTTAAATTGCCTGTTATAAATGCTACTGAAGGTGGTATTTTAACAGAAATACCCAGAATGCCTTTAAAAGATGCTTTAGCAAAGCACTGCTCTACACCTATAATTAAAAAAGATGTATTTGTTCTGCCAAAACACAAAAGAAAACGACATTAAAGCCTTGAGCTATTCCTTTTAAAAGGAACTTCTTCTTTCAATAGAACTCACTGAAAAGATATAATCCTTTCTGTAACCTTAGTTCTTCCAGAAGCGTAACTTTTCGTGGCTCCCACGATAGATAAATCTGATAATCCTAAGTCTCTGATATTGCATGCTGCATTAAAATCCCTATCAATTTCTTTATGACAATTGGGGCAAATCCATATCCTATCAGATAGTTTTAATTGTTTATTTTGATATCCACAATGATTACATATCTGACTCGAAGGATACCATCTATTTATCTGATAAAATATTTTATTGTTCCAAGTAGCTTTATACTCTAATTGTCTAGTAAATTCATAAAAAGATTGGTTAGAGATGGCTTTTGCTAAACAGTGATTTTGCATCATTCCTTTTATATTTAAATCTTCAGTAATTATGATGTCTTGATTTTCAACAATGTAATTACTGATTTTATGCAAATAATCATTTCTACTATTTTTTATTTTTTCATATTGTACTGCTAACTTTTTTCTTAATTTGTTTCTATTGGTTCCTCCTTTTTTTGCTTTAGAATGTTTTCTCTGAATTTTTTTTAATTTCTTTTCTTTTACTTTAAATTTATTATTTGTTTTGAACACTTCATTATTAGAAGTCACTGCGAGTGTCTTAATACCTAAATCAACTCCAATAGCTTTCTTCTTTTTATTTTCTTTTTCAGGTACTTCTTGTTCCGTTGTAAAGGAAATAAAATACATATCAGTTGAAGTTTTTGAAACAGTGCAATATAATAATTTACCTTCCATTATTCTGCTTGCTCTAAATTTTAAAAGTTGTTTCAGTTTAGGAATTTTTATAAAAGAAAATTTATTCCTTTCTTCTACAATTTGAAAGAATTGAGGCACAGTAAATGACCCCCCATTTCTTTTCTTTTTGAAAGTAGGAAATCCAGAAACTTTTTTATAAAATCTCGAATAAGCCGAATCCAAATTTCTTAAAGAAAATTGTAATGATTGTGAATTAATCTCATTTAACCATTCTAATTCTTTTTTTTCTTTTAGTAGTTTTAACTGATGTTCAGTTTCAATAAAGGAAATATTTTTCTTTTTCTCAGTTTTATGTTCAATATAGTATTTAGTTTTATAATCTAAAAAGTAGTTATAAACAAATCTACAAGAACCAATAGATTTATTTATAAATATTTTTTGTTCCTTATTTGGATACAATCTAAATTTATAAGATTTATTAATTTTCATAGTTTAAATATAGTAAATTATGTATAAAAGTCAAGTACATTTTATACATATATCATATGTAATATCCAATAAATTTTTCAATATTCCTTAAAATTTGTCAAAAATCCGCTACTATTTAATAAATAGATGTATTTTGTTAAAATTTAAATGAAGAAAAATACTTCACTTACGCAGCCTTCCTATAAAGGATTCAAATGATTGGAACCATTAACAATTTTGTAATATCAACACAAGAGCTATACAATGATATTACTACATTCACTTTTGAATTCGACAAGCCCACAGGGAATGTTGGAGGATATTATTTATACATAAGCCTGGATGGAACAAATTACTCTGAAGTGTTTTTTAGAGTAGACTATATTCATTATAGAACAACTGATACAGATACTAATTATACTATCGATAGTGGGACCAAATCCTATTTTGAATATGTCACTACTTCAGATTTAACTGATGGTAGGTTATTATATTTTAAACTTCAAGCCATATCAGAATTTAATGAGTTATCTGCTGATTCCGATATTGTTACAACCTACACAGCGCCAAGTCGTCCCGATAATCTATTAGTGATATATGATGGTGATAGCATATCCTTGACTTGGGATGATTTAAATACTAGCAGTGGTATTAACAGCGCCTTCGATACTTTTAAAATATATAGAAAAAGAATTACAGAATTATCTAATGTCACTGCTACAGAGGTGATTGTATCAGAAGATGTTTTAACAAGTAGTGGTACCATTACTAAAGACACAAGCAATTATAAGCTAACACATGCTTCTTTAACTTTAGATAGTTCTGTTTGGGTAATAGATGGAATCAAACGAAGTCGATGGTTTGGTATTGTAACAACCGAAGGCGAATTTACAATAAGTAATGATAATAAGATTACACTCGCAAGTGATATTTCTGAAGAATACATAATACCAATAGACAATATAAGAGTATTAGTAGAAGATAATGGTACTAGTATAGAAATAGGGCAAAGTGCCACTGCTTCATACATTGACACTACTTTTACAAATGACTTTCATTACATATATGCTATAACATCAATAACTACTGAAGATACAGAAAGTGAACAAACAACTTATCCAATATATCCTATAACATTGACAAATGCTGCACCATATCTGCGCTCACCCGGTAATTCTGATAATAGCATCTTACATCAAACGTATTGGAAAACTTTAAAAAGTGTTTTAATTGATTCCAACTACTATGATAAAAATCAATTCTCTATTCCATATTTTAAAGATGAGGTTTATAATTTAAAAGGTTATTTGGGTGTAAGCAATTGTAAATTAGATATTTTTATTAATGATATCATTACCTTTACAACATCTACTGGAAACTATGGTGAATTTGATATAAACTACCAATTTAAAAAGGGATGGACTAATATAAAGTTGCAGGCTCGGAATCAGAGCAATAATAAATTCTCCAGATATAGTGCACCCTACAGTATACGAACTTTTAACATGTATGCTTGGTTCTCTGCTATGGGAGAAGAATATGTAGACATAGATAATGAAATAGAAGCATTAAAACAAGACGCTGATATCACTACCTGTAGGTATGCTTCTCTTGTCGATAGATTTATACCCTTTATTGGATTCTATAAACAGGGTCCTGAAGATGAAGAAAAGTTTAGAAATATTATTACTGCTGCGTATCAAGCTTTTGAATTCGCTGCTTATGACGAAAGTCTTAATATGATTTTGGATGCCTTTCAAGACAATACAGATCACTTTGATCATTATGAAATATACTACAATGAAAGATTATATGGAACTCAAAGAACCCAATATGCGTTTGCAATAACATCCACAGGACTTAGCAGAGATGATTTTTACTATGGCATTTCAGCTGGATTAACATCTTCTGGGTATATTATTGAAACCGACATAACACCTTTAAGAGTTGATAGAAGATGGTGGCCGGGTGGATACTATAGTGCTAACATACTTTTATGGGATTATGTTGCTAATGCGGAATTCTATAGAATTTATCGAAGTACTAATGGTATTGATTATTATGCCCTAACCTCAACAGGATATAACGTATTTATTGATATTAATGGCTATCCCCCAATATTAGCAGAAACTCCCAGGCTTTATAACTATACTAGTATAGATAATCCTCAAAATTTAACACTTTATGATAGATATGGCGTACATGATCTATTTCTAAAACTTAAAAAATCCTCATCTTTAGTTATTATTTTATATGGAAAGGAAGATGAAGAAATAGAAGATTATAATATAGAACGACTACTGCTTCTTTTTGAAAAGGTTATTCCTCCCGAGATAAAATATTTAATTATTTTTGCAAATGATACTAAAGTCGTTTTATACCCAGAAGGAAGAGAGGTTGATCTTACAATTTATTATGATTACGCAAACTATGATGAATCATACTATTATCATTCTAGTATAGAAACTAATGAGGTATATTCTTAGGAAAATGCTATGAGAAAACGACAATTTGGAACTAAAAAGTTAATATATGCATCTGATCATAATACTGCTGAAACTTACACAGAATTAAATATTAGAGAAGTAGTGGCGGATGCAGGACTTTATGGAATAATTTCTGGTGGGAATCTTACCCCCCATTTAACAGAAGCTTATAAAATTACTCTAGATTCTCTTGTTGCCCGAACAAGTACTGGTGAACGCATTGTAGTACCTAATGAACTATCTATTACTTTATTACCTTCTGTAGATCCTGAGGCAGGTAATGAAATATGGGTAACATCTTATATAACATACACATATGCTTTAGCTGAACTTGATGTAGATGGTGATGACATTGCTTATTATAAAGACTATCAAAATAGTTATACTGTAGCAAGAGCTCAAGGAGCAATAGCAACAATAGGCAATGCTACTAGACCAACAATTCCTGCTAATGCAGTGCTTCTTTGTGATATTCTTTATAATACTGCACTATTTTTTTCAGGGGATATACAACAATCTGATATTGATATAACAAGACGATATGAAGGTGGATTAGATGAATATGTAAGAAAAGATGGGGATACTATGACAGGACCATTAACAGTATATGATACTGTTAGTGCAGAAAGTCTGGTAATAGAATGGGCAACCTCAACAGGATATTCTATTAATGATATCGTTGCATATGGATTAACTTTATATAAATGCATTGGTGCACACACATCTTCTTCATTTTCTGCAGATGCCTCTAAGTGGTCTTCTGCTAGTGGTCTTGGAGGTGTCGAAACTTTTACAGTCACATCCACAGGTAAGACTATATTTACACTAACAGCTTTTACACCAGCAGCGCAAACAGATATTGTAGTAACTATTTGTGGAGTAACACAACATCAAGATGCTTTTACATTATCAGGAGCAGATATCACATTCACAGAAGCACTTATTATTGGAAATACAGTACAAGTCTTACGATTAAGGTAGCCAATTATGAACAGAATAAAATTTGACGCTAAAATACTTGACCTATATAGTGTAGATTATGAATATCTTCAAGATTCTATTGAAGATGAAGTTACAAAACTTCTTAGACAAACCATAGCAAACCCTGGGCAATCTGGAGTTATAAAAGGTTTCAAATTAAAAGTTAGTCCAGCAGATAATACTAAAGTAATGATTTATAGTGATGGAACTTGGAATTCTGCTATATCTGCAGCAGGCATAATGGTTGAAATAGAAGATAATATAGATTTAATTGCGCCTTCTTCTATTAGTACACCGGGGACACTTAATTATGTTTATATTAGATCTTATACTGCAGATGGTACTTACAATAAAACAGCTGAAGTAATTGAAGAAGGTGTTCAAAAAGCTATAGATTATTATGCTTACACTAGAGTTTATGACAGACAACTAGATAAGTGGGAAGTAGTCGTATACATTAATGCAGAATATCTTACACTAACAGAAGTAGAACAAAACGAACTCATTTATATTGGGTATTTCATTGATGGAACACGCATTGATGGAATACCTATATCTAGTGTAGGCACTTCTGGTCGTTATAATGCAACAACATTCATTGCAGATAGCTCTGTCACAACTGCAACAATTGCAACAGATGATATGCTGTTACTACAAACTAATGTAGATAATTCAATAACTATTTATGACAAATACCCGGTAACATTTGAACCTGAAAATCTTGAAGAAGATTTAAACAAAATAAGATCAATTGTGCGAGGTATTAGAGGAACGTCTGTTTGGGATGAAAATGATTCAAATAATTTAAAAGTCTTTGACGCTACTATAAATGCACTGCACAGTAATGGTGTATTACCTACTTGGAATGATTATGATGTTATACCCGGAAGCACGGGATTAAGTGTTATAGTACAAACAGGAAAAGCTTTAATTGATGGTGTAATGCAAACACTATCTTCTGGCAATGAAATAGAATTTACAATAGAGGAACAAACATCTTACCCAGTTATTGGAGAAGGCCCACATGTTGCAGCAGTACTAAATAAGTACTTTGAATTAGATCATCCATTTGCAACAAATTTAATAATTTATGCTTTACCTGCTACTATTGTTTCTTCAAATTATTATGAATTGGATAGTTCTACTGGAAGAGTATATACACGAAATATTAATTTTGTAGGTGATACTGTTTATTGTAATTATGATTATGGATATCAACGTTTTGATGTTATAGAAGTAGGACCTGACTTAGACATTCAACTAGTTCAAGGAATTTCTGGTACTAGCACAGGATTAGCCTATCCAGATCCTGTACGTCCACCTGCTATCCCAATAATAGATGAAGGATACCTGCCATTATCAATTATTAAAGTAACACCCAATATGCCAGGCATCGCTTCTTATGATATTGAAGAATATAAAAGATTTTCACCACTACAACGAGATTTTAAATTCATATCAAGTACTGATATAAGCACTGTTCAAACTACTATAAATAAAATAACGTATCATAAATCTAACTATGTATTAGACACATATGAAGAGGAATGGACTGAAGATACGTATGAAAATTTTACTTTTTATAAATCAAATACATTAAGTAGTTTCATCACTTCTGCAATACTGACTACGGAAGATGATGAACTATGGATAATAGTAGATAAAGATATTTGGAATGCTTCAATAAAAATTCAATGGAATTCAGAACCTGATGCAGATTATGATGAAGATATAGATATAGATTTAAAATGGAGATATCCATTACACTATCAACCAATATTAATTACAAAAGGGTTAAGTGCGGGTATACATAAAATAAAAATAAAAGTAGATGATGCGTATGGTACTGGGCAAGTAAATTTTTATGGATTAATTGTTGGGAAATCTGATACGTTCTATCAAAATTATGCTCAAACTGAAATTGAAACTTACTTTAACAGATTCCTCGCTGAAGAGACTTCTAATAATATTGCAATTGGTATTGATAATTTACCTAGTGGAAACAGTGCAACAAAAAGTATTGCTATAGGATATCAAGCATTAAAATCAAATACTACAGGAAATAATAATATTGCAATTGGAGATCTTGCTCTAACTGCAAATACTAGCGGTATTAATAATGTTGCTGTAGGTACTAATACTTTAAAAGTAAATACTATAGGAAATGATAATGTTGGGATTGGTTATCACGCTCTTGATGCTAATGTAGATGGTATAAACAATATTGCTGTAGGTACTGATGCTCTAGGCGTTAATATTACAGGAGATGGTAATATTGCTATAGGAAAAGGTGCTCTTGCAAGTAGTACTAATAATGATAATATTGCTATTGGGCGTACTGCAGGAAGCGCAATCACTACAGAAACTGGTACAATTGTAATAGGAGATATCGCAGGAGGTACTGGTAGTAATAGAACATATATAGATAATATTGATGGTGATACCGTTACATTACCAAATATAACACCTATTTCTCCTAATGTTGCTGTAGATGCAAATGGCAGATTACAAAAAGTACTATATACAGGCGCACCCCCTATCGGTTCTATTATTGCATATCTACCGGGATACTTTACTTCATTGGGTGCATCATATGTCACAGCATCACCAGCACTAACACTCCCTCCTGAGTGGAAACCATGTAATGGTGATCCGTTGGCTGATGCAGACAGTCCTATTTTTACTGTTGGGGCACCAACCAAATACTTACCAAATCTAACAAATGATATATTTTTAATGGGCACCGCCGCACCTGGGGGTGTTTCAGGTGGTAGTAATAATTTAGTGCCTGCTACACAAGCAACATATACTTCGCCAAACCACCAGCATATCTGGGGAAGACAGTATAATTTTCATAGTACACAAAACCTAACATTTTATAAGAGTGATGGAAATACTGCTGTAGCGATTCAAGGAGATGATCCTGCAATCGCATCACTTAAAGGAGCAGCTTATGGTACTGGTGGATTCAATGTTGGCGGTATGCGAGTAACATATGTTTCTGGAGATGCCTATCTATATACTCTACCAGGTTATGGAGGAGGTGCTTGCACACAAGGTACATCAGTTACATTCGCCGCTGGAGCTAATAGACCAAGCTATCTTAGCGTAAGATATATTATGAGAATAAAATAATAGGAGAGAGACACTTATGGCATTAAAAAAAGTTTATAGTTCGGGCACGAAATATAATTATGCTAGAATTGAACAATTAAATTATTTCAGAAACAGATTGATTAATATAACAATTCTAAATTTTGAAAAAGATTCGGAGATTCTAAACAATATTGATTATTTGGAATTACCTGCTGCAGAAAAAATTAAGTATAGTATCAGAGAAGGTACGACAGAATATAAAAAACGTTCTGTTACTCCTACTGGAGATGTAACATTTGAAGGTAAAGCTATTGATGAGAATGATTATAATACTTTATCTGCAGAGGATCGTTCCGAATATCGAGTAATGGGAGGAGAATACGAGATTTCACCTAAAAGGATAACCTCAATGGAATTTACAATTTCATTAGAGAAGATACAATCATTTTCAACTGAAATTGATTTAATAACGTTTAGCTATAATTGGTTAAAGACTAATATAGACATGTTTAAAGACTGGAAAGATTGTTAAATAAAAGGAGAAATGAGATGATAACCTATGAAGTACAATACAAAAAAATCGGAAGCTTGTTTTATAAAAAATTGAAGAAAGTAAAAGGTGACGGCTTTCTGGAAGATAACATCATTCAAGACGTAGCCGGTATACGCACAACAAATTTTAAAAACGCCCGTTGGTTTATATTAGAAGATGAAACCAGAATAGAAATACCATTACTTAATCATATCTTTGTATTTGCTAAAGAAAGATTTTATTCTATAAAAGATAGAATGGAAGTTGAAAACGGGATAGATCTAAAATTAAATAAAGGATAGTAGTTAAATGAGAACCATATCTAGGGATCAACTCGATCAGCTTGATCAACTCAATATAAACACTTCAAAGGGAGCCACGGCATGTAAAGCAAGACATTTAAATAGGTTTGTTAAATTGTTTGGTACAGAGACAGAAGTAACAGAAGAAACTATAATGAAATGTTATGGAGTATTCCCATGGGATTGGTGTGCAGAAAATTTGTTAGAGGAAAAACACAGGTTAGAATTTAAAAAGATTAATTATATTTATACACAGGAATACCATGCATTAATCAATACATATGTTGTAACAATAGATAAATTTCTACTAAGAGATATGTATTACATAAAACAAGGGCTACTGTTCTATCAACTCTATAATAATATATATAATTATAATAAAACAGAAACAATAGAAAAAAGTTTCTATGATATTTATGATCCAAATACCTCAATGGCACTATGCTCAATTGTATCTGTCGCTTATAGCACGGATTGGCTAAAAGTTGCTACAGATATATTAGAAGAGCCACATAAGTCTGAGTATATTAGTAGGTATGAAAATTTAAAAGATAATCGCAAGAATGACGCAACACCAGCGTTATTGTTTTATGAGTTATACAGTAAACAAACTAAAAAATCTTAAGCAACATAGGCAGGATTAGATATGGCAGGGCTAACTAAAATACAAAAAAATCTATTAGACATAGATATGATTCTCACTAATGACAATACCGCATTAGGTGTTGGTGCGTTAGTCCTTGTAACCTCTACTGGCAATACTGCGTTAGGTGTAGATGCATTAGCAGTGCTTACTGATGGAAAAGACAATACAGCTATAGGAGACAGCGCTCTTGCATCAGCTACTATTGGAAATAACAATGTTGCTGTAGGAAAAGATACTTTAAATTATAATATATATGGAAATGATAATGTTGCTGTAGGAAAAGGGGCGCTTGATGCTTCACTTATTGGAGATGCTAATATTGCAATAGGTACTGATGCTCTAGGCGCTAATGAAATTGGAGATTATAATATCGCAATAGGAAAAAATGCTCTTGCAGTTAATGCAGTCAATAACAATATAGCAATAGGACATGAAGCCTTGGACGCAAATACTACAGGTACCCCAAATATAGCTGTGGGTGTTTCTGCGCTTGGTGCTAATACAGAAGGTACTGATAATATAGCAATAGGAGATGCGGCATTAACCGCTAATATTACAGGTACTGATAATATAGCAAT
>Ga0315289_10010730_pt1 | contig 13074 bp, 19 predicted proteins | sample YL17G11_40_MG_FD_203452 | JGI IMG/M metagenome (GOLD analysis project Ga0315289, IMG submission 203452) | Sediment microbial communities from Yellowstone Lake, YNP, Wyoming, USA - YL17G11_40 | ecosystem: Environmental > Aquatic > Freshwater > Lake > Sediment | place: USA: Wyoming | collected...
GCATTAATGATCCGTGGTGGACTGATTGTGAAGATAGTTGTATTATAACCAATGAAATGCCTATAAAAGAAATTGATTGGGTTGCAAACGTAAACAGTCCAGACTATAAAGGTTTTAATCCTTTTAACCCATAAATTTACTTTACTTTCGTTTGTTGCTTTGTTATTTTTATAAAAATTACTTTTATGGAAACAACAAAGAAAACACTATTGGAATATCTCCTAGAGCTTAAAGAATTAAATGATAAAACTCCTCAAGAACCAACATCAAAACTTCCAGGAGAACTTACAGGAGTGCCAAAAATTACAGGATTTGAGTTTACTGGACTTCCATTGTTAGGACCTGAATTATTGGCGACAGATATTATACAAAAATATCTTTTTTCTTTAGAAGATTTTAAGAATGTTAAGAAAATTAATATTATTAAAGCTCCAATGATTATGGTTGACAAAGACACTGACATGCCTCTTAATATAGATCCTGACAATTTAGGAGATACAACAAACTCTAAGATGTATATGTTGCCAACCTATAATTACAGACCAGACGCTTCAGAGAGAGAGGGAAATAAATTAGAATTTGCTGAAGAAATGGACTTGTATTCAATTGATTTGGGTGTTGCTATATACGATCCAAAACAATTGTCAACAGTAAGTCTAGGGCCTGGTGTTTGGAAGATGCCAACAGTGTATCATCCTGAACAATTTGTCCCTCTTAATGAAATTAAAGTTATTTATTCTGCTGAAGGATTACAAGATATATTATTTGATAAGACTAAGGAAGAGGTGGATCAAATATTAGAAGAAAGAATATTAAAACAAGTTAGAGAAACTTTAAAAAATGGTAAAATAAATGTTCCAGAGATTAGAGGAATTTTAATAAGATGTACAAAAAGAAGTTTTAAACAGTCTGTAGAACAAAAATAATTGCCTGATTATCAACAAATAAGAACAATTATTAAAAAAAAGTTTGCAATTGAATGTAACTTTTATTAATATTGTACGTATAAATTAGAGAAAAGAAAAAAATTGTATATTTATAACAAATGAAAAATTTAAACAACATATCAAACTTACGATCACTAGTCCTTGCATTGCAAGTGTTTGTGCTATTTAGTAGCGTGGTCGGGTATGTCATGAATTAATTCATTTAAAGAAATTAAAAACATTGATAACCCGACCTAAAAAGTCGGGTTTTTTGTTTTGTATAAAGTTCATTAACGTATTGAAAAAAATTTGAGTGGCGACAAGAAAGAGTTACTTCGTAGCATAATGGTTATGCATTTGTCTTAAGAACAAACATATATTGGTTCAAATCCAATCGAGCCCATAGGGTTCATACTCTCCTTAAATATCCCTCAAACATATTGAAATTATTGTGGATGCAAATGATAATACGATGAATCCATAAAAGACAGAGTGGGTGATCCCAATTGTCTGTGTTAGGTCAGAACTAACCCATAGTAATTTCAACACGGTGACGTAGCTCAGTTGGTAGAGCAAAGGACTGAAAATCCTTGTGTCGTTGGTTCGATTCCAACCGTTACCACAATGGAGTCTTAGCTGAGACGGTTGTTAGCGCTGGCCTGAAAACCCAGAGAGGCAGGTTCGATTCCTGTAGGTTCCACAAAGACTGTTATACTTTTATAGACAATGATCATAGAAAGTAAATTGTGGAGATAGCAAAGGTGGTCAATGCGCCTGCCTGAAGAGCAGGTGATGTCGGTTCGAGTCCGACTCTTCACACAAACGGTGCCGTAGCTCAGTTGGTAGAGCAACAGACTGAAAATCTGTGTGTCCCTGGTTCGATTCCAGGCGGTACCACAAAAGTTCATTGAAAAAATAATTATGGTGACTCATAATATGTTCTACCAATTGAGAATTTTTTGTATATTTATAATAAAAATAATTATGAAAAAAGAAGAATTGGAAAAATATATTAATGCTGGCTTAAATGATTTAGAAATATCAAAAATTATTGGTTGTCACAGAACTACAATTGGTAAATTAAAAAAACAATTTTCTTTAGATAAGAAAATAATTAAAAATACCGCTTGTAAAATATGTACAAATAAAATAAAAGAAAATACAAGGAACCGATCAAGATGTAACTCTTGTAATACAAGAATTAGAAGATATAGAACTAAATTGGCTGCCGTTAAATATAAAGGAAGTAAGTGCGAAAATTGTGGATGGACTGGGCCTATAGCTGCTTTTGAATTTCATCATAAAGATGATAATAAAGAATTTGGAATTGGTTCTGCTGCAAATAAAAGTTGGGAAGTTGTAAAAAAAGAAATTGATAAATGTGAGTTATTGTGTTCTAATTGTCATAGAATAGAACATGCTAAACATGATGATGAAATTTTTTTAAAAGAAGTTAAAAACTATAAAGGTAATTTATTTGAATAACAAGTTCTTTAAAATAAAATAATGGGGAAGTAGCCCAACGGTGAGGCAGGCGTAAAAACAAGCCTCTTGCAAAATATACCTGATTTATCAGTGTCGATGCCCAGAGTTACTTCAATATGAAAACACCGAGATGTTGGTTCGAATCCAACCTTCCCCACAATATGCACTCTTAGCTCAGTTGGTTCAGAGCATCTGCCTTACAAGCAGAGGGTCGGCGGTTCGAATCCGTCAGGGTGTACAAAATAGATCTGTAGCTTAGTGGCTAAAGCGCTTGTTTTACATGCAAGTTATCCAGGGTTCGAGTCCCTGCAGGTCTACATCAAAATAAAAGAGTATATTTGATAAAAATAAAGTTATGGAAAACAAAATAGATATAAAGAAAATTGTCGGCGGTGGAAACATTGCTAAATTAAGTCATGTAATTGCAGGAGTTTTATTTTACACTGTACAAACTGAAGATGGAATTTATCAATTCCCTGTGAAAGCTTTTGAAATGGAGTCTGGAGCATTTTTTAAATTAAATGCTAAGACTCAAACATCTCCTGAGATTATTATGAACTATGAGAGATTTGACAAGCAAGTTTTTACAATGGTTGAAGATGTAGGCCCAACAACTTTTTCTGGAGAAGTAAAAGCAATGGAATTAATGAGATGGATCAGAAAAGCAATTGATAATAACGAAATAGGAAAAATTGGTTAATATTTATAAGTGGCCAAAAGTGATAAATAATCATAGATTTGGCCACTTATAAAACGCCTCTGTATCGTCCTTGGCATCGAACCAAGAGTAGCGTAACGGATAATGAGAAATACGGGTTCGAATCCTGTCTGAGGCTCAAATAAAATAGAATGCCTTCATAGCTCAACTGGATGGAGCACTTGACTACGAATCAAGAGGATAAGAGTTCGAATCTCTTTGAAGGTACAACAAATGGCCGAGTGGTGGAACGGTAGACACCCTAGATTCAAAACCTAGTGCTGAAAGGCGTGAGAGTTCGATTCTCTCTTTGGCTACAATTATCAAAATGATGATCATTCTTGTCACAATTATTTGTAAATATGTGACAAGAATATTGTGTAAGTAAATTAAAATAAATGGACAGTGATAGTTATAAACAGAGAAAAAATATCAACAATAAGTTTGATGTTGGCACTGTTTTTCAACCCTTTTGGGTTCGACTTTGTAACAGCGCTAATATTAGCCCTAACAGGTTCGTACTTGATTACAACAAGTATTTTGTACCTATTAGCGGGCTTGTTCTTTGGCTTATCTATTTTTCACTATAAGAAAAATAAACAATTGTCATTAATGTTTGTGACAATTGGGATGTTCTTAAATCCGCTTGGTTATGATATTGCGTTTGCATATACAATGTCATTATTTGGTGGTTCATTCTGGAAAGCTGATATTGCATTTTATTGCATAGCAAGTTTTTTCTTTATGATATTCTTGGCTAGTTCTAAAACAAATCCTATATTTGTTATGAAGAATCTGCTAAAGGATTTATCAAAAAAAATAAATCGTTTCATTGTGAAATGAAATGAAAATGCTCCCTTGTTGGAATTGGTAGACATCATAGACTTAGGATCTATGGTCGCAAGGCGTGAGAGTTCGAGTCTCTCAGGGAGTACAAAATGCCTTCTTGCTGTAACTGGTAGCCAGGCTGGTCTAAGAAGCCAGTGTCGTAAGACGTGTCGGTTCGAGTCCGACAGGAGGTACAAAAAAATAAAGTTATGAAAATAAATGTGAGTATAATGAAGCCTTATAAAGATGTAAATGAAAAATTTATTTGCAGCTCTTGGTTTTATATGTTTAAAAAATATACAAACATCAAAGGATTCGTAATTAGAATTTGTGGCGTTTATATAAATGTTAGAGAAAATAATGCATTAGAAAAATTGATAGCAATAGCAAATGCCAAAAATTGATTGGAGCAAAATAAAATTCATCTCTAGAAAAGACGAATGGTTTGTCGAAGGATCTGTGTGTGAATGTGAGTTTGATTATGGAGAGCCAAAAGAAACTGACAAGATTGAAAACAATTGTGGTATGTTTCATGGAATGACAAATGAAACTTATAATGGTTACACAGGAGAGTTGCCAAGGATGGACGGAGAAGGTTGCCCTTTTGAAGAGTTTGATATTTACTTGGGCGATGAGAAGATTAATGAATGGACCTATAAAGAATTAAGAGAAAGATTAAAAAATATTTGCATTTAATTGTAACTTTTTGTATCTTTGAACGTATAAAACAAAAGAAAAGAAAAATTTTATTATATTTATAACAAATGAGAAATTTATTTAATACACAACAACAGCAGCAACAAACCTTCTATGAGGGCTGTCTGGCTATTGTGTAAAAAATAAATAATATAAAACACTTTGAACCCTGACTGCTCACGTAGTCAGGGTTTTTTTATGCATTATATTGTCGATTCGTCTAAAGGCAGGACATGTGTTTTTGACACACAGAATGGAGGTTCGAATCCTTCATCGACAACAGCCCTAGTAAAGGTACTACCTCTGGAACGTGCAGAGAATAGTGATTGCGGGATATGAACCTCTAAAGCCTTTACATACCCTAGCAGGTAGGAAGTAATTAATCTGAATGGCTAGGAATATTGGAGAGTCGGCTAATGGCAGGCTACCTGACTTTGAATCAGGGAAGAGAAATCTTTTGTGTAGGTTCGACCCCTACCTCTCCAACTTAGTATTGACAATTGCTTTCTTCAGCAAAGATAGCCCTGAATAACTGTAGAGTAGCAGGAGAATGAGGAGGATTGATTTGCAGAAAGGCGCAGAAGAAATAAGTCCTTTCTGGCGTTGTCAATATTAAACATTGAAGAGTCGGCTAATGGCAGGCTACTTGATTCTGGATCAAGTGATGAAGGTTCGATCCCTTCCTCTTCAACATATTGCCCTGTCGTCTAATGCAGGATACCACCCTTTGAAGGTGCGTGATGGTGGTTCGAGTCCACCTGGGGCAACATCATAATAGAGTTTTAGCACAACAGCATAATAGAGTTTTAATACATAGAAAAATGACAAGAGAAGAATTTGTAACATGGTTTGACAGTAATACATCATTCACAAAAGAATCAAGATTTAGTGATTCTTCTTGGAGAGAAATGGTGGACTATGCTGATTATAGATTTGACTATGTTTACATAAACGAAACTACAGTAGAATACAGATGGGAAGAATTATATTGGGGCGGAAGTGATTGGAAAGAAAGAGAATTTACTTTTGACGAATTTATTGAGGCTTATAAAAACGATGCAATAAAATATTAACATATGCGACCTATTTGGATAAGAGACCTTAAAGTTGGAGATAAAGTCCTTACAATAGAAAAAGGTCATAATGTCCCTGGAATAGAACCAAATTCGGATGGGTTGTGTATATTAGAAAGTGTTTCTGTGATTATTAAAATAGAAACAAATTATATTGAGACTGAATTTGTGAGAGCTTATAATCCTGCTTGGGAAAATTTTGAAAGAGCTTATTCTACAAATTGCTCAAAGAATTATTTTGCACCTGATGGATCTATAGATATACGACCTTTGAAATGATGATTTTTTTTATTAAATTTACCATTATGAATATAACAGCTTTATCAGATACACATGGAAGACATCAAGATGTTAAGTTTGATGAAAAACAACTTGCAGCTGATATGCTAATTTATGGAGGAGATTTTACATTAAATATTTCTCAAGATCCATTAAGGCGTGAAATAAAAAAGCAAACACAGATATTTTTGAACTGGCTATCAAGACAACCACAAAAGCATAAGATTTTAATTGGAGGCAATCATGATTTTTTTGCAGAGAGGAAATTTTATGAATTTAAAGAGATGCTACCGTCAAATATAATTTACCTCAACAATGAAACTGTTGAGATAGAAGGATTAAAAATTTTTGGTTCTCCAAACACAGCAGAATTGCCTGGGTGGGCCTTTGGTGATTGGGAAAAAAATATGAGCAAGTATTATGATAAAATTCCTGCTGATGTGGATATATTAGTAACACATACTCCTCCTTATGGTATATTGGATTTGAGTTCTAACGGAAATCGTTATGGATCAACAACATTGCTTGAGAAAATGAAAAGTTTAAAACCGAAAATAAATATGTTTGGTCATGTTCATGAGTCTTATGGGTCATTAATAAAAGATGATGTTTTGTATGCCAATGTAAATGTTTATAATGGAAAAGACCCTTCTTATTTTGAAATTTAAAATTAAATTATATGAGCAAACACCACACAGGAGCTGCCTTGGTTGCAGGAGTTACAAATCTAAACGATAGATTTTATACAAACGAATTGGCGGCTGATATTGTAAAGCAATTTTTGAATATGAAACGTCCAGTATATGGAGAACTTATAATCTCTGACAATTGGCAGGAATTAACTGTTCCAGGAGTAACGTCTTTATCAAAAGCTTCGCATAAGATTATTGAATTGACTACAAAAATGACTTATGACCATTCAGAGGAAGACGGAGGTGTAAGAACTGAAATTGAGGCGAAGCTTGAATTTTTGGATAATGATTTAGGAAGAATGGCATCTGATATGATTGGTGGATTAAGTATGAGTTTAAGGGGTAATGGTAAAATGGAACCATTTGTTATCACAGATCCAAAAAGTGGATTTTTCGAAGGAGAGAGTCTAGGAATGAGAGTTGCTGATTATGAATTTGAAGGAATAGATTTGATTCGTAAGGAGACAAGTTCATTTAATGGTATTTTCAAGTAACTTTTTTGATTTTAAAACGTATAATTGATTATGAAGGTTTTGATTGTTAAATTTAATGTTAAAACAAGAAAACCATATTTTGTTCCAGCTAGATATTCAAGTCATACATATGCTAGATTGTTTATAGATGGAGAAAATAAAGGAGAGTGGCATGTTGGCCAATTTGGTGGTTTTAAAAAGTTTATTGAATTAGCTAAAAAGAAATACGGATTCGAAGATTTTATTAAAGAAGATGGAGGATCTGAATATAGAGATTAAAAAATTATTATGAATAGAGAAGAATTTAATAAAGAGGTTAATGATTTGCCAGAAGTTAAGGTTGGGAATGCCACACATCGAAACAATAGGCTGTTAAGCAAAGAAGCTGCAATTTATTGCTTCATTGAAAATAGTAAAGAGTTGAATAAAGGCGATGAGTGCTTTCTCCCAGAAAACATTGAAGAAGTTGCCAATGAACTATTTTCTACAGACAAAGTATATCTTTGTAGATATCCTTGTGATGATCATTTTAATGAAGAAGGAGAGTTTATTGGAGAATATCCTACACACACAAAAAGAAGTCTTGATAAAAATGATATTTTAAAAGATGTAAAATATTATTTAGGCGAAGGTGCTACTGTTTATGTTTATGTATATTATGGGAGGAAACAAACTGTTGTTGTTGGAGATTCTTTTGAAAAAAAGAACACTTATTGGTGGAGAATTATTGCAAAAAAATAATAATTGATTATGAAAAAAATTAGAACACGTTTTGCACCAAGTCCTACTGGCCCATTACATATAGGTGGAGTTAGGACTGCCTTGTTTAATTATTTGTTCGCCAAGAAACATAGTGGAGACTTCATTCTTAGAATTGAAGATACGGATAAGACAAGAGAAGTTGAAGGTGCTATTGATTACATTACAAAAAGTTTAAAGTGGCTTGGATTTGTTCCTGATGAAAGTCCTGAAGTTGGCGGAAATTATGGCCCTTATAAACAATCTGATAGATTGGATATTTATAAGAAGTATGCTCATGATCTTGTAAAGACAGGTCATGCTTACTATGCTTTTGACACTTCTGAATGGTTAGATGCAATGAGAACTAAATATGAATCTTCTAAGGCGATGTTTATTTACAACGCTAGCACAAGAGATTCTATGATAAATTCTATTTCTATGTCTGCTAGTGATGTTGAAAAGAAATTAGAAGCAGGAGATGCATATGTCATTAGATTTAAGATGCCAAGAAATACGGAAATTAAATTTGATGATAAGATTCGTGGTTGGGTAACATTCAGTTCTGATAAATTGGATGATAAAATCTTGTTTAAATCAGATGGATATCCTACGTATCACTTAGCGAATGTTGTTGATGATCACCTTATGGAAATTTCACACGTTATTCGTGCTGAAGAGTGGCTACCATCAACTCCACTTCATGTGTTGTTATATGAGGCGTTTGGTTGGGATAAGCCTGAGTTCTGTCATTTGCCATTGGTGAATGGTCCTGATGGAAAAAAACTAAGCAAGCGTCATGCGGCTAAGTATGGTTTTCCTATATTTCCAATGGATTGGGATTATGTGCAAGATGGGAAAGCTGCTCATGCTTCTGGGTTTAAGGATGCAGGCTATGAGGCAGATGCTTTATTGAATTTCTTGGCGTTGCTTGGATGGAATCCAGGTGGTGATAAAGAATATATGAGCATGAATGAACTTGTGAGTTTATTTGATCTTGACAGAGTTAATAAGTCGGGTGCCAATTTTGATATTGAGAAGTTGAAGCATTTCAATGCTCATTATGTGAGAAATAGAGATTCTGAAGATTTATTCATCGAATATATGCTTCCTAACGTACCTAAAAATTCATTTGAATATAGTGAAGGAAATATTAGAAAAATTGTTGATATTGCTAAGGAGCGTTCTGTATTTACAAGAGACTTATATCCTGCTGTATCTTATTTCTTTGAGCCTGTTGTTTTAAAGGATGATGTTGTATTGAAAAATCCAACAGAATTTGGAAAAGTAATGGAAGCATTAACGAGAAGTGATTTAAAGAATGACGATTGGGCTGCAGATTTCATTAAGGCTGATTTGGAGGCATTCTGTGAGGTATTTGGATTTAAGTTGGGTAAAGTATTGCCAGACTTAAGAATGGCGCTTACAGGTGCCATTCCTGGGCCTGATTTGCCAACAACAATGGAAGTGCTTGGAAGGGATGAATCCTTAAAGAGAATACATAATTTATTAAAAGTGGTTGTATAACCACTTTTTTTATTTGTATTTTTTTATTATATTTGCTAATAAGATGTTTAAAAAAGTAAAAGAAATAATAAGCAAAGAAGGTGTCCTTCATTTTAGAAGATGGAGAGTGATTTCAACTCCTTGGTTTAATATTTGTATTCATGCCATATACAAGGCTGATGAAGACGCACATCTTCACAATCATCCCTGGAACTTTTGGAGTTTTGTTTTAAAAGGTTCTTATACTGAAAGATTGCCGAATTTTAAGTTGAATCCTAGATTTGCTGGAACTTCTCAATACAGACAAAGAGATCAATTTCATAAGATTGAAGACTTACATTCTCCTGTTGTTTGGACTTTTAATGTGATGTGGGGTTTTAGAGATACGTGGGGATATGAAGTTAGGGGAAAATTTGTTGATCATGAAACTTACAGACAAATGAAACACAATAATCAATTATAATTATGTCATTAATAGATACAGGAGATAATGAAATGAGATTCATGTCAAGAGAAAAGCCAAGTCCAATTGATTGGCTGAGTTTTGATATTAATCCAGAGATAGAGTGGTCGGATGAAGTTGAAGTAATTGTTTTGAGACCTATATTGTTTTTTCATTCAGAACAAAAAATTACACTTGGTAAATTAAGAGAATTTTTTACTCCTAAAGCAATTAAGCTATTCGAGAAAGATGGCTATGTAAAATTAAATTTAGAATAAATGAAAAAAGAGAACAATAATATGATTTGGGTATACATAAGACTTTATTTAATGTTTTTTTTCAGAGTTATGCTTTTAACTATGGGAGTAGAAATTACTTATTTTATCATTTGCGGAATTAGGAATTTATTACACATGATATCTTTTAGTAGTCGACCAATAGTGTTTCCTGATTTAGAATATGTAGAATTAATTTCATTTGGGGTTGCAGTTTTATTATCTTTACAGACAACTTATATTATAGATGGAAAAAGAGGTAAGGTTTGGAGTAATGAATTTGGATTTGACCCTGAAAAGTTTAAAATAGATGGAGAAGATAAATAACATAAGCAAAGAAGAATTTAATAAATACTTAAAAAGTATTGGTGGTCTTGAAAATGGCTATGGCGAAAGATATTGGGGCAAAAATATAATTAGGAAGTGGTTATTTAATATAACTGCTTGGATATTGTGGAAGCTCCCGCACTTTGAAAGAACTGATACATTTTGGAAGGTTGGAAAAGTTAGAATGTTTATTCATAAAATATCTTACTGGTTGTTTAAACCTATTCTTAAAGATATTAAACCAAAAAACCCATTTAGAAGCATGATTTATGATTGTAATTGGTTTTCTGTTGGCCCAGGTTGGTATGGGCTCATAAAAACTCTTATTGAAGAATCTGTAGCGAATGGATGGGACAAAGAAGTTTGTCAGGTGAAGGAAAAATTTGGTGGATTGAGATTTTATATAAACGGAGCTCCAAGAGAAGTTCATGATATTATGAGCAAGTACGAAGGTATGTCTTATGAAATTTGTGAAGATTGTGGAGAACCAGGTAAAGAAAGAACAGGTGGATGGATCCGCACTTTATGTGATGAACATTATGATCTTATAAAAAAATCAGACATCTCAATGAGATAGTAAAAAAATATGGAAGAAAGAAAAATACATAGTTGTAAAAGTAGAAAATATCATGATGTTATAATATCTATGCTTGAGCAGAAAAAACCATATCACATAATTGCAAAAAAAGTGGGATTGTGTACAACATCCATTAGTAATATTGCAAAAGAAAATAATTTAAGATATAAAGTTGTTAGAGCTGACTTAAAAAGGAATGACAAAATAAAGGCGCTTATATCTAAGAATGTGAAGTATGAAGTAATTGCTGATAAATTTAATGTGTCTAAACAACGAGTATATCAATTCGCAAAAGAAATGGGTTTTAGTAAATGGGAAAATACAAGATCTTATTATAAAGATACTGTGAACAATATAAATTTAGACACAAACAAAGGGTTAACTTTTAAAGAAATACAAAAAAAATATAATATCACCGAAAAGAATCTTAAACGTTTATATGCAAATGGGCTAAATTCATTATCTAATTTTTTTATAGAAAAAAGAAATAAAATAATTGTTTCTGAATTTATTAATGGAAAAACCGCAATTGAAATAACAAAATCAAAAGATAGATTATTACAAGACTATAATAAAATTAGTAATGTTAATATGATATATCGTATAACCACAAGAGCTGGAATACGCAGACAGCCAAAAGTAGGAAATAGAAGCGCTGGCGGAATATTTGAAAAAACTGAAACATTAAATTTAATTAAATCATATAGAGAACAATATGATTATTCTTTTGAAAAGATATCTGAAACACTTAATGAAAAGAAAATAAAAACAATATCTGGAAAAACATTTTCACCACAAAACGTTTTTTCAAAATACAAAAAAATACAAAACTATTAATAAACATGGAAGATAAAAAAGACATACAAAGTTTGCTTGACCAAGCTGCTATTAATTTAGGTAAAATTAATGAAACAATTAATTTCTTAAAAGAAAACGAAGAGGTTGCTGCAGAAGTATTAGATCAAAATCCGAAGTTAGCTTATGAGTTAGGAGCCTCATCTGATAAGTTAAATGTAGAACTTGAAAAGTTGCATGAAAATTTAGAAAAAATCAATACTGCAAAAAAATGGTATTTGGTTTATGAACAAGATGCAAGTGGTCTGGATGTGGATATTAATTATAATATTTTGCTTGAGACAAACAACCAAGAAGAAGCAAAAAAAAGAGGAGAGCAATGGAATTCAGAAAGACCATTTAGTTTCAAAGATGGCGGCCCTATGTGTTATACATATGAATTTCACAATGAAGAAGATTTCATCAAATTTAGAGACAGTCTAAAGAAGTAATAGTTTGTAACTTTTATCAGTTCTAATCGTATAATACGATAAACACTGACAAAGTTATGATTTCACAATTAGAAGCCCCTATCCTAAAAAGAACCTTATTATTAAGGCCTTACCAGGTTCCTGCATCAGATTTTGCCATTGACACAGACATTGCTGTGTTAGCATTATGCCCGAATGGCGGGAAAACAGAGGTCTCAATTGATGTTATTAGGCGGTATCTTAATAGCAATCCTTTCAGTAGGGTTTTGGTATTATCACACTCCACAAACGTCTTAAAAGCCAATTATATTGATAGATTGGATGGTTTAAATTTAGGTTTTGATTATTCAACCACATTTGACCAGGATTGCAGGGTTCACGTTTGCCTTCCTAATAGTGAACATTTAATTGTTGGCACATATGATTTTCTTATTGTGGATGAAGCTCATGAGAACTATCTTGAAAAGCGTGTTCAGAGGATTATTAAAAAAATTAAGCCACAGAAGCAATTATTGCTTACAGGCTCCCCTTCAAAATTCATTAAAAAAGGTGGGTATGATATTTTTACACTTGCTGTAAATGAATTGCCAGAAGAATATTTCGCAAAATTAAACATTGAACTTGTGGCATCGAATTATAATTGGGCTAAAAGCTACAATAATGATTTAGAAGTTAAGTCGGATTACAAATTTGAAACTATTGATACCAAGAAAACTTTAGAGACAATTGTTCTTAAACTAATTGACAGAGTTAAGAAAGGATTGACTGCAGAAGAATTTAATAATCCAAATCTTA
>Ga0315289_10010731_pt1 | contig 13073 bp, 10 predicted proteins | sample YL17G11_40_MG_FD_203452 | JGI IMG/M metagenome (GOLD analysis project Ga0315289, IMG submission 203452) | Sediment microbial communities from Yellowstone Lake, YNP, Wyoming, USA - YL17G11_40 | ecosystem: Environmental > Aquatic > Freshwater > Lake > Sediment | place: USA: Wyoming | collected...
TCAACGTTGCTACTCCAATATGCTATATTTCGGCACACCCTTTAAAATTGCAGTTCCCGAGGCAAATCGGTTGATAATCCTTGCCTTTAAGTCTTCTATCCAAAAAAGGTGGCTATGGTTTAATTTTATTTTCAAAGTCAAAGGCGAATCAAGAAGATAGATCCCCCATCTCTCCATCGCGAAGGATTGAAAATCCCGCCTCTGGCGGGATTGAAAACTATCCCGTTTTGTCTTTGAGCCCAGAGTATATGCTCTCTTATAACCCAACCTAAGAGCCTCCTCTTGCACAAATCGGTTATATCTGCCGAATGGATAAGATAAAAAAATCACCCCTTTTCCCAACTTATCTTCCAGAACCTCCTTTGACTTTTTCAATTCATATTCCACCCCGCCACAGGCGGGATCGATTTTGGTTAAGTCCGGATGATTTACCGTATGAGAGCCAAAGCCGAATCCACATTGGGACATCTCCTTGATCTGCTTCCAGCTCAAATGTCTTTTCCTCTTTCTCCCGAAATTAAAATCCCAGCTGTTATATTTTCCCACGAACCCGGTGATTATGAAAATAGAAGCGGTGAAGCCATATTTTTGTAAAATTGGAAGGGCGTTTAAATAAACATCCTCATATCCATCATCGAAAGTGATCACCACTTTCTGGTCGAAGGTTTGATCCGGCTTAAAAATCTCTTCTAACGCAAACGCTTTGTATCCTTGATCGTATAGGAATCTTATTCCCTTTTCAAATTGGCTAACTTTTTGTCTGGTTATCCCCCAGTCAAAGTCGTCACTTATTTTATGATAAGTTAAAATTTGAATGCTTTTGGTCAACTTGGTTTTAAATTTTATCCTCCAAAAAATATAAAAAGATAAAAAAAGGATGATTATAAAAACAATTGCGTAGGCGAGAAAAACCATAATTCAAAATGCGTAACCTTTCTATACGACTAACGATACGTAACCAACTTGTAGTGAGCGTAGCGAATCTAAACCCATACCTTTTTTACCGAAACCTGCTTTATATAAGGATCTTCTCCAAAAGAGTTGGTGAAAGATAAGTTTATGTTTGGCAAAACTGTGGTTATTATTACCTCTCCCCCTATCCACACTTGTGGAGAGGGGGACGGGGCGGGGGGTGAGGTATTAAAAATGCTAACTCCATTAAGTCCTAAAGACTTTTGTTCTTGTAAGGAATATTTGCCACTGAATTGGAGAAGAACCTTATACAATATCCCAATTTATCAGGTTGACAGTTCTTTTTCCCACAGGCCCCAAAATCACTGCGGAAAGCTTATCCGGGTCAAAGAGCTCGTTTGCCACTTCGATCACCTCTGTTGTCCTGACCTTATCTATCGACTCCATGGTCTCGTTTAAGTCCACATATTGATTTAAGAGGAGTTCATGTCGGGCCAGTCGGTTCATCCGATTAGGAGTGTTCTCCAGGCTCAACACCAAATTTCCTTTCAGCTGATATTTAGCGTGGGAGAGCTCCTGTCGGGAAAGGCTATCTTTTTTTATTTTTCTAATTTCCTTCAAGACCAAATCCATGGCCCGAACCGTATTTTTTTTATGAGTCCCCAAATAGATGCCAAAGACCCCGGTATCTTCAAGAAAGTCGATAAAGGCGTATACATTATAAGCCAGTCCCAATTTTTCCCTTATATTTTGGAAAAGGCGGGAGCTCATCCCCCCACCTAAGATGTTGGTTAAGATCAAGGTGATATATCTCCTTTTATCCTTATAAGGAAAGGCGGGCAATCCCAAACAGATATGAGTCTGAGCAGTTTTGCGGTTTACCACCTCCCGGTGGTGATCAGCCTCTAAGGGGGGTGCATTTACCATAGGAGTCTTATCCATCTGTTTGAACTGGAATTTTTCTTCGATCATTCTCACCAAATCCTGGTGGTTCAAATTGCCGGAGGCGGCGATGACCACCTTAGGAGAGACATAATTTCTTTTTATGAAATCGACAAGCTTACTTCTGGGCATCCTTAGAATGCTCTCTTGGTCTCCTATGATGGATCTTCCCAAAGGATGTCCTGGCCACATGCGGGTCATCAAAAGATCGTGAGCTAACTCTTCGGGCGAATCCTCCAGGTCTTTGATCTCCGAGACTATCACCGTCTTTTCTCTTTCGAAATCCGACGAAGAAAGAAGAGAATTTTTTAAAATGTCCGCCAAAACGTCCACTGCAATATTCAGATGTTCATCCAAAACCCTGGCTAAGTAACAGGTGTGTTCGCGCCCGGTAAAGGCATTTAAACCGCCTCCCACCGATTCTAAGGAAGAGGCGATTTCCTTAGCACTCCTCTTCTTGGTGCCTTTGAAAAGCATGTGCTCAATGAAATGAGAAACTCCCCTTTCATCATTTCCTTCATCTCGGGAGCCCACGTCTATCCATACCCCAATGCTGACCGATCGAACATACCCGATCTTTTCAGTCACCACCCGGATGCCGTTTTTTAGAACTGTTTTTTTATAGATTCCTCTCAAAGGCATATCCTTTCTGTCCGAATCCTATTGTCTTGTAACGTAAATAAGTTCACACTGTCATTGCGAGTGAAACGAAGCAATCTCATAAGTCATTCCACAAAGGACGAGATTGCCACGCCCTTCGGGCTCGCAATGACAAGTGTATAGATACTTCGGTGACATAACACTAGATCCATAGGAAAAAGGAATTGTTAAAAAGCCCAAATTCGCTCTCTTTTTTTTGCTTTCGAAATTTGGGCTAAAAAGCAAAGCTTTCAAGCTAATTCTATCTTCCTTTAGGGGTAAGGCAAGCCTTCCGGGATAACCTGATTTTCCCGTCTACGTCAATGCCGGTTATCTTGACTTTAACCTCCTCCCCGACATTCACTACATCCTCTACTCGATTTACCCTGTGGGTGTCCAATTCCGATATGTGCAAAAGACCGTCCTGCCCGGGAAGGATCTCCACGAACGCTCCAAAGGTGGTGATCCTTTTCACTTTGCCAATATATTCCTTGCCTATTTCGGGTTCCTCGATGAGCTTTAATATGATCTCATGGGCCAGCTCACCTGCTTTTTGATCGGTGGAGGCGATGAAGACGGAGCCGTCATCCTCGATGTCGATCTTCGCACCGGTCTGCTTAATTATACCTCGGATGGTCTTTCCCCCCGGACCGATGATTTCTCCGATCTTATCCGGTTTAACCTTAAAGGTGATTATTCGAGGGGCATAAACTGAGAGCTCTGGTCTAGGTTGAGCTATGGTCTCCTCCATTATATCCAAAATATGAAGTCGGCCCTCTTTCGCCCGTTTTAGGGCTTGGGTGAGTAGGCTCAAATCCAGTCCAGCTATCTTCACATCCATCTGAAAGGCAGTGATCCCCTTTCGGGTGCCGGTGACTTTGAAATCCATATCCCCCAAATGATCTTCCACTCCCAATATGTCCGAAAGAATTGCAGCTTTATCCCCCTCCTTGATCAATCCTAAGGCCATCCCGGCCACTGGGGCTTTGATGGGAACGCCCGCATCCATTAAAGAAAGGGTCCCTCCACAGACCGTAGCCATAGAGGAGGAGCCATTCGATTCTAAGATATCCGAGACTATCCGAACGGTATAAGGGAAAACCTCCTCTTTGGGAACCACCGGCTGGATGGCTCTTTCAGCCAAGGCCCCATGTCCGATCTCCCTCCTTCCCGGTCCCCGGATCGGTTTGATCTCTCCCACGCTGAAAGGAGGAAAATTATAATGAAGCATGTAGCTTTTGGTGGATTCACCCTCTAAGTCATCAATCCTTTGTTCATCCATTTTGGTCCCTAAGGTGGTGGCTGCCAGGCACTGGGTCTGACCTCGGGTAAAAAGAGCTGAGCCATGAGTGCGTGGCAAAACCCCTACCTCACAAAAGATCGGCCTTATCTGGTAAATGTCCCGGCCATCCACTCTTCTCCCTTCGGTCAGAATCATCTTCCGCATATCTTGTTTCTCTAATTCTTGAAGAATCGCTTTGATTTGATTTTCGCTTTCCGGGAATTTCTCCAAAAGCTCCAAAGTGACCGAATCTAAGAGTTCATCCAGCTTATTCTGTCTCTCGGTTTTGTCGAGAGTATGGTTAGCATCCTTTATCTTCTCCAAAGCTAAGTTTGTAACCGCCTCTACCAATTCTGGATTTTGCGGGGTAGGTTCTACTTTTGGTTTCGGCTTTCCATATTCTGCCCAAAGCCGCGCTTGAATCTCCACAATTAGTTTTATCTTTTCATGCCCGAACTCCAGGGCGGCTAAAAGATCCTCCTCTGAGACCTCCTGGCACATCCCTTCCACCATATTGATGTAATCTTTTGTCCCTGCTACCACCAGGTTTATTTCGCTCTCCTCCAGCTCTGAAAAAGTGGGATTCACCATAAATTGATTATTTACCCGTCCCACCCGCACCGCTCCAACTGGCTCATAAAAAGGTATTGGTGAGAGGCCCAGGGCGGCTGAGGCTCCGACCAGCCCCAAAATGTCAGCATCATTCTCCTGGTCAGAGGATAGGACCATAACCATTATTTGAACCTCGTTGAAATACCCTTCTGGAAACAAGGGACGTAAAGCTCTATCAATCAATCTGGCACTTACGATCTCCTTTTCGCTGGGTCGGCCTTCCCTTTTAAAAAACCCTCCTGGAATCTTACCAGCCGCATAAGCCTTCTCCCTATAGTCCACAAACAGAGGGAAGAAATCCTGCTCCTCATCCACCTGTTTTGCCTCCACCACCGTGGCTAAGATCATGGTATCCCCTAAGCGGACCATTGTGGCTCCATGTGATTGCTTTGCCACCTTACCGGTTTCTATGCTCAAACTCTTCCCACCTAAGTCCACTTCTACTCTTTCGGTTCTTTCGTCCATTCTGAAACTCCTCGAATTCAGTTTAGAGTTAAGAGTTAAAAGCCTTTAGCTCTCAGCTCTAAACTCTCTACTCTTTACTCTTTGCTCTTTACTCTTCACTCTCTGCTCTTTGCTCTCTACTCTTCTTATTTTCTCAACCCTAACTCTTCCACGATTTTCCGATAACCTTCCAAATCCGTATCCTTAAGATAATCCAAAAGCCTCCTTCTTTGCCCCACCAAATTCAACAGTCCTTTTCTGGAGCTGAAATCTTTAGCGTGTCCTTTTAAATGCTCGGTTAACTGGTTGATCCTTTCAGTGAGCAAAGCTATTTGCACCTCCGGTGAACCGGTATCGTTGTCATGCATCCGGTATTCCCTGATCAACCTCTCTTTCTTCTCTTTGGGGAGTGGCAAGATAACCTCCTTTTAATAAGAATGTAAAAAATTTTTATATTCTACTTGATTTCTCCCTCACCTCGAAGGATGCATACGCATTTCCCTCTCCCCTTGTGGGAGAGGGTTAGGGAGAGGGGCACCTCGTATCAGAAGTAATTACGTTTATATTAGTTTATATGAAACATCTCTTTTATCTTCTTTTCATCTGCCAAAAGTTGATCCTTCAAAAGCGCGGGCGTGGCAAATTTATGTGACGGCCGAATCCAGCTTTCCATAAAAAGACAAACTTGGGAATCAACGGTATCCTGATCCAAGTCGAACAGGTGAGCCTCCACTGAGGGAGAGTGGTCACCAAAAGTGGGCTTAGGTCCAAGGTGCAACATCCCGAAATACTCTTTATCTTTGATTCTCACCTTAGTGCTATATACTCCATCTTTGGGCAAAAGTTTCCCGGGGGGCGTTTCTAAATTGATGGTGGGATAATCCAAAGTTTTCCCTCTCCCCTTCCCTTTAATGGCTTTGCCCCAGATGGGATAGCCATGTCCCAACATTCTTATCCCCTTGCGGAAATCTCCCGCTTTAAGCTCTTTTCTTATTTTGGTGCTACTTATTCTCTCCCGCCTCGAGGGATCGTTCGGGAAATTCTCGGCATATACAGGAGGTATTACCTCCAGCTGAAAGTTATGCTTTTTGCTGGCCTGGGCTAAAAGCTCTATTCTTCCGGCTCTATTTTTCCCGAAAGCATGGTCATGTCCCACTATGATCTCACCTACATTCAATTTCTTAACCAAAATTTCTTCTAAGAATTCTTCTGCCTCCAATTCACTCAGCTTTTTATCGAAGTTAAGCACCAAAGTCTTCTGGACTCCTAATTTCTCTAAAAGGTAGAGCTTCTCCTCCAAAGTAGTCAGAACTTCTGGAGCGCTCTGTGGCGCCACCACCCTTTGCGGATGCGGTTCATAAGTGACCACCCATCCGGCCCTACCTTTTTCTTTGGACCTCTCCAAAAGCCTTTTGATTATGGCTTGATGGCCCAAGTGTACCCCATCAAATGTCCCCAAAGTCACCACCGGCTCATCTAAGTCCTGAAAATCAATTTTTCTTATATCCAAACAGACGTGCATAGAATACAGTTTAACGGTTCAAAAGCTCAATTATCTATGGTTCTTCTCCAATTTAGTGGCAGATATTCCTTACGAGAACAAAAGTCTTTAGGACTTAATGGAGTTAGCATTTTTAATACCTCACCCCCCGTCCCCCTCTCCACAAGTGTGGAGAGGGGGAGGATCGAAGATGCATATGCATAGGGGGAGAGGTAATAATAACCGCCGTTGTGCCAAATCCTATGGATCCAAATTCGGACATAAACTTATCTCTCACCAACTCTTTTGGAGAAGAACCTCATTTGTTAAATTACTCGCGAATATTCAAATAATTTCTCTTTTCGTCCCTCATCCAAAAATCCATCAGAAGAACGCAAGGCTTTCCCTATGGCGATGATTTCGCTTCGATTATTTTTTATACAAATCATTTGATCTTTATCAAATTTTTTCTCCACCGACAATACGGAAGATTGAAAAAGATTTGGTCCCTCCTTTATCCTTTCAGCAAAACCATTCTTCACTACCACTGAAGGAATATTAGCCAAAACCTTCTCAATCGGGATTAAAAAGTCTTCGATTTTTCCTTCGTTCTGAATCTTTTCTATGGCTTCCAAATCCAAGGCATGTTTGGGCTCGAATGGTCCTACTTTAGTCCGACAAAGCGAAAAAAGATGCGCCCCGCATCCCAGCCTCTCCCCTATGTCATGAGCTAAACTTCGGATATATGTCCCCTTGGAACAATTAACCTTTAATTCTACGTAAGGTAAGTCTATCTTTAGTATCTGTATATCCCTTATGAAGATTTTTCTTTTGTTCCTTTCCACCTTCTGTCCAGCTCTGGCATATTGATAAAGTTTTTTCCCCTTTTGTTTGATGGCTGAATATATTGGAGGAGTCTGCCATGTCTCTCCTTTAAAAGATTCCACCACTTCTCTTAGCTTTTCTTCGGAAATCTTAAAATCATCTTTTGTCTGAATAATTTTCCCTTCTTGATCATACGTATCGGTGGTGACCCCTAATTTGATCACCGCTTCGTATTCCTTATCATATTCGGTCAAGAACTGTGCAATTTTGGTAGCCTTTCCTACACAAGCTAAAAGGAGTCCGCTGGCATTTGGATCTAAAGTTCCGGCATGTCCAATCTTTTTAAATTTCAGAATTTTCCTCAAGTTTTCTACCACATCATGAGAGGTCATCTTGGTTCTTTTATTAACTACTAAGAGTCCGGATAGGCTCATCTTTCTTGTAGTGAGCGAAAGTGAATCTACTTGCAACGAGCTTAAGCGAATCTATGTAAGCTTCAGAATTTGGTCAAAGATGGCATTTTTGGCTCCGTCCAAATCGTAGTTTATGGTGCACCCAGCCGCCTTTTTGTGTCCCCCGCCTCCGAAGATTTTAGCCACCCTGCTTACATCGAAATCATTTTGCGACCTTAAGTTAATTTTTGTCTTTCCTTCTTCTATCTCCGTAAATAGAAGCCCGATTTCCACTCCCCTTAGAAAAAGTGAATAGTCCACTATCCCTTCGATCTCCTGGTGATCGACTCCAAAATCGGAGAGAAGGTTCTTGCCAATGGTCACCGAGCAGATTTTCCCTCCATTCCTGGTTTCTAAGTTTCTCAAAATGGTGCCTAAGAGTTTCAAAAAAGGAAGGGAATGATCAAAATAGATTTTATGCGTAAGGTATTTGGGATCCGCTCCCAGCTTGATCAATTCCGCACAGATGCTCAAGCACTTGGCCGAGGTGTTGGAAAATCTGAATCTGCCGGTGTCCGTCAAAATAGAGGCGTAGATCTGATTTGCCATTTGGGAGCTAATGGGAAAATCATAGGCTTTCAATAACGAATAAATCATCTCTCCCACTGCGCATGCTTTCAAATCCACATAGTTTATAGCTCCAAACTTTTCATTATCCGGATGATGATCGATATTTACGATCTTGCTTTCCAGAGGGATTATCTTTTTGACCTCGCCCAATCTATCCCAGGATGGACACTCCAAGACGAAGATCAAATCCGGTCTCAAGACGCAGAATTCGTGCTTGAAATCGAAATCTTTTTCCTGAGCACTTGAATTCAAATTTTCTATCTTCTTTTGTGAATCCAAAAAAGCATATCTATGCGGAAGGCTTCCTTGGTTGATGATTCTGGTCGGCTTTTCAAAACTCTGCAAAAAACCATCCAAGGCTAATTGAGAACCGATAGAATCCCCATCCGGATCACGGTGTGAGGTTATTAAGATTTCTTGGCTATTTTTTATAAAATCTAAAATTTTCTCAAACGTCTTCTTCATCTTCCTCCTCTTCCCCAGAGGGAAGGCCCTCTTCGGTGGATCCTTGAGATTTGTGTATTTGTTGAATTAATGTCTCGATATGAGCCCCGTACTCCACAGATGAATCGAAGAGAAAGAGAATCTCCGGCGTGTATCTAAGCCTAAGCCTCCTCCCCACCTCATGCTGGATAAAACCACAAGCTCTTTTTAGGGCGGAAGAACTCTCCTGCTTGGCTTTTTCGTCTCCTAACACGCTATAAAATATTTTGGCGTGCTTGAGATCGGAAGAGAGCTCGACTGCGGTTATGGTTACAAAGCCGATTCCAGGATCTTTGAGCTCATACTGGATTATCTGGGAGATCTCCTTTTTGATCAAATCCCCCACCCTTTCCGCTCTTTTGTATTGTGTCATTTCTTTCCCCAATCCAAATCTTTATACATCTCTCTAATACAGACGCTCTATAAACTGTCATTGCGAGGAGTTCCCGCCAAAGGCGGGGCGACGAAGCAATCTTTCTCTGTATAATTTATAATATTTCGATGGAATAATCCAGAATCTGAAGCCCGTTTTCCTTGCTGATATATTCCACCACCTTAGAAAGGACCTGATTGGCAAATTTCTTATCATTAGCCACCACCGATACCCCGATGGTGGCTCTCTGCCAAAGATCGTTATGTCCCACCTCGGCGATGGAGACATTGAATTTATTCTTCACCCGGTCTTTTATCCCCTTAAGCACATGTCTTTTGCTTTTCAAGGAGCCACTTTCGGGAATATGAATGTCGATGCTTGCCAGTCCAACTACCATATTGAAATCAGTCTATCGGTTTAGATTTAGGTTACGTATCGGTTTCGTATTTAGGTTTGGTTCATCGTCTCTTTTGGTACAATTATTGAGGTCTCATATGTACCCTAATAGATATTTACATCATAACGTAACCTTTCTCTACGACTGACGATAAACGATACGTAACCAACTTGTAGTGAGCGTAGCGAATCTAAACCAAAACCTTTTCAAACGAAACCTATGAACAATAATCCCACGCACTATCTATTTTCCAGACAGATTTTCATTCCAATTTTCTAGCTAACTCCGTTACCTGGTAAGCCTCAATCACATCTCCTACTTTTATATCGTTATAGTCCTCGATTTTGATTCCACATTCCAGTCCGTTTGCCACTTCCCGAACGTCGTCCTTGAATCTTCTCAAGGAGAAGATCGTCCCTTTATAAGCCACCACCCCATCTCTTATCACCCTGACCTTATCTCCTCTTTTTATATTTCCTCCTTTTACCAAACATCCAGCTATCTGTCCCACCTTGGGTATTTTGAAGACGTCTTTGACCTCGGCGGTGCCGGATATGGTTTCGGAAATCTCCGGCTCCAAAAGCCCTTCCAATGCCTTCTTGATGTCCGATTCTACCTCGTAGATTACCTCATAAAGCCGCACATCCACTTTCTCTCTTGAAGTTACTTCCCTGGCTCTGAAATCCGGACGAACGTGAAAGCCGATAACTATGGCGGAAGATGCGGCTGCCAAAAGGACATCGCTTTCGCTGATGGAACCCACTCCTTTGTGAATAACTTTCACCCTAACTTCCGAAGTGGAGATCTTCTCTAAGGTGTCGGATAAAGCCTCCACCGAGCCATCCACATCACCTTTGATGACTAATTTTAAATCTTTTACCTTCCCCTCCTCGATCTGTTGATAGATGTCGGTTAAGGTGAACCTTTTGACCTGCCTTAGGTCTTGCTCCCTTTTAAGCCTTATTCTTTTAGCCGAAATTTCCCTGGCTTCAGCTTCAGTTTTGGTTACCAAGAAGGTATCCCCGGCCTGAGGGGTCCCTGAAGCTCCCAGAACTGATACGGGGGCAGAGGGTCCTGCGCTTTTTACTGGGTTTCCTCTTTCATCAAACATTGCCCGCACTCTCCCGTAGTGCGCCCCGCCAACAAAGGGATCTCCAATTCTTAAGGTACCCTTTTGAACCAAGACCGTAGTGATCACTCCCCGACCCCGACTGAGCTCGGACTCCAGCACCGCGCCTTGAGCGTTTCGGTCCGGATTAGCTTTAAGCTCTAACATATCTGCTTGGAGAAGGATCATCTCCAAAAGCTTTCCCACCCCTAATCCGGTCTTAGCAGAAATCTCCACCATTATGGTCTTACCCCCCCACTCCTCCGGAACTAAGTTCAGCTTGGCTAATTGCTCTTTAACGATCTCACTGTTAGCGCCCGGCAGATCCATTTTGTTAATTGCTACTATAATTGGAACTCCTGCGGCTCTGGCATGGTCAATGGCTTCGATGGTTTGAGGCATTACGCTCTCATTTGCCGCTATCACCAATACCACAATATCGGTTATCTGCACTCCCCGAGCTCTCATGGCCGTGAAAGCCTCGTGTCCGGGAGTGTCTAAGAAGGTAATATTTCCGTCCGGCAATTTGACCTCATATGCTCCTATGTGTTGAGTGATTCCTCCCGCCTCGCCTCCAATGATGTTACTCTTTCGAATGTAGTCCAGAAGAGAGGTCTTCCCATGATCCACATGTCCCATGATTGTGATCACCGGGGCGCGAGGTTTCAAATCCTCCCCCCTTTCCTCCTCTTCTACCTCTAAGCCGATTTCTTTTGTGGGTTCAACGTTAAAGCCGAACTCTAAGGCAATGGTCTCAATGGTGTCCATGTCCAGTCTCTGATTGATGCTGGCCACAAATCCCAATTCCAAACATTTAGAAATGACCTCTGCGGGCTTAACTCCCATTAGGTTGGACAATTCCGCTACGGAGATATATTCGCTCACCTTTATGAGATTGGTCGGCTCCGCCGTTTCACCTTCTTTTCCCTCCAGAGTTTTCTTTTTATATTTTCTCAGCCTTTTTATGGTGTCGATGGAAGCCAAGGTCTTCTTTACGCTATCCGCAACTTCTTTTTTATCCACTCCCCTTTCAAATTTTTCTCTAAGAAAGGTCCCCTTTTTCTTCTTGACCTCTATCCTTTTTTTCTCCAGCCCTCTTAGACGATCCCTTCGTTTGAGCTTAAATTCTTTGGTTTTCTCTGTCACCAAGGGGGCTTGGACCTCTTCCCTTTTTTTTCTTTCCTCTAATTTCTTCTTCTTTAAAGCGTATTCCTCCTTGACCGCTTCCCTTTCTTTTCTAAATTTCTCCTCAATGGCGGAAAACATCTCGTCATTTACCACACTCATGTGGCTTTTCACTTCAAATCCAAGCTCCGCTAAGATGCCCAGCAGGGCTTCACTGGAGATTTGGTGATCCTTAGCTACTTGATGAACTCTTTTCTTTGCCAACCTCAACCCCTCTCCCGCAAAGCGGGATAATTAAAAGCTCCTGAAAATTAAATTTAGCGTCAAGAGTCTTAAGCCAAATATTTTTAACTTCTGACTTCTAACTTTCAACTTCTAACTTTCTACCTCTCAAAAATCTATTTCTTCTCTGTACGGGTAGGGGTCAAATATTTCTTAGCCGCTTCGATCAAGGAGGCTGCCCTCTTTTGACCAACTCCCTCTATTTGGGTCAAAGTCTCGATGCTTGACTTAGCCAGATCTTGGATGGTCTCGATTCCCGACGTGGTTAATTTCTCTTTAAGCTTTTTTCCCACTCCCGGCAGTTCGCTCACGTAGATTTTGAGCTGGTCCTCCACCCTCTTCTGCTCTTTGTATTCGCTTTCGCTTAATATATTTATCTTCCACCCCACCAGTTTTGCGGCTAATCTGGCATTCTGCCCGTATTTGCCGATAGCCAAAGATAGCCTATCGTCCTCTACTACGACGGTCATGCTGTTATCGTCGTGATAAGCATCTATGTGCACCACCTTAGCTGGGGCTAAGGCCCTGGCGGCAAAAGTCTCTGGCATGGCGCTCCAGGGGACTATATCGATCCTTTCGTTGGAAAGCTCCCTGACGATGCTTTGCACCCTGGTCCCTTTCACTCCCACACAAGCGCCTACCGGATCCACCCTTTCGTTTATGGAACTCACCGCTATTTTTGACCTCTCTCCCGGCTCTCGGGCTATCGCTTTGATCTCCACAATCCTCTCGTATATCTCTGGAACCTCTAATTCAAAAAGCCTATGCACAAATCTCGGGTGCGCCCGGGAGAGAATAATTTGGGGTCCTTTAGTCGTCTTTTGCACGTCCAGAACATAAGCTCTAATCCTATCTCCCTGTCTATATTTCTCCTTCGGAATTTGCTCCTTTAACGGGATGATCCCCTCGGCTTTCCCTAAATTAACCAGCAAGTTGCCTTTATCTACCTGCTGGACGCTTCCGGTCACTATATCCTCTATCTTATCCTTATACTCTTCATAGATTCTATCTCTTTCTGCCTCTCTCACTTTTTGAATTAAATTCTGCTTGGCCACGATGATCGCGTTTCTGCCAAATTCATCAAAACCGATCTCCACCTCCACTTCCTCTCCTGATTTTACGTTAGAGTAGAGCTTTTTCGCCTCCG
>Ga0315289_10010732_pt1 | contig 13073 bp, 11 predicted proteins | sample YL17G11_40_MG_FD_203452 | JGI IMG/M metagenome (GOLD analysis project Ga0315289, IMG submission 203452) | Sediment microbial communities from Yellowstone Lake, YNP, Wyoming, USA - YL17G11_40 | ecosystem: Environmental > Aquatic > Freshwater > Lake > Sediment | place: USA: Wyoming | collected...
CTCGCATCCATAGTTCATTGCTTCAGACGATAATAGTGCTGCGTCTTATCCCAAGGAAAGCTCTTCCTCTCGAGTTTGGTTCTCGGCAGCAACCGACTCAGCATGAATTCCTCATGATACTCGTTGAGCAGCAAGACATTGACTTTGTGTTCTCGAAGATAACCATAAAGGTCGCCGGAGCGGATTGCGCGAAAGCAGGCGTTATTGACCACGCAGTCCAGGTTGATTACTGTGTGCGGCGAGTAGTACCCGTGTATGCCGCTGTCCGTTACGGCAATCACGGTGCCGGGAGGAAAAGTGTCGTCAATCCTCTTCCTGGTCTCCAGAAGGTAAGTACGCTGCCACGGCCAGTAGCCACCCGGCTGACCAGGCGGCTTCACGTAGCGATACTGAACTACCACGTTAACCAGACCCAGAACGAGCAGCAGGGCTACGACCCATCTTGCTCGTACTCGCGCGGCGGCGGCAAAAACGAAGACTAGGATCGCCACCGCCAACGGCGCATAGTAGTGCGGGCCGATCATCCAGCGATACAGGCCGTGAAAATAGACAAGCATGACCAGCGCAACCACCACGAACCAGAACCAGAACATAATCTCCGATCTTCGCTCCGCAGCTTTCCCCCTTGACAACACAACACACGCGAGGGCAAGTGGGGCGAGAAAGGCCGTCAGTTTGCCGAAAGGTGAGTACCGGCAGATGTGGGCGCCAACGGCATAGGCCAGTCCCGACAACTTGCTCAACAGCGGCGGCGCTGTGCCTTGACCAGTCCTGAAAGCAAATATCTCATGATTCCAGTAGATGTACGCTTGGCCGCTCACCTGCGAAATCGAGCCGAACGTGCGGAGGTTCCACAACAGCCAGGGAGATACTACCACAAGCGCCGCCAGTCCCGCGCCAAGTGAGGCTTTGATAGTGCCAGCCCTAAACGCACGAACGCCGGCTGCCACTACTGCCGGGGTGAGAAAGAGACCCACGTCAGTTCTGGCCATACACAGAAGGCCAAACGATACTCCGAGCAGGATTAAGTGTCTCCCCGACGCAGGCCGCTCCAGCACCCGCAGACACAGATAAGCCGTCATCAAGAACGTGAGGACCGTAACGGACGTCTCCAGACCGTTAATGGCCAGCAGCACCTGGTGCACCCCCACCGCATATATCAGCATCGCACATAACGCCGCGACAGCGTTCCGCGCCAGGCGCAGAGTAATGATATACACGAGATACGTGCTCACAACATCCGCGAGTACGGCGATGGAAACAGCAGCATAGATCGGAGCAGAGTCGGACGCGTGAAACAGCCTGAACGCCAAGACGCAAACGGCCATCCACAATGGATGATATCCATTTGTCGGACCTAGTCCGTCGAACGTGCTGCCCAGACCTCGGTTGATGTTGCGCGCGATCTCAAAGTAGTAGAACGCGTCATCCGACAGCGACAGGGCTGCAAGATCGCCGACCGGCCGGGCCATGGCTAACAGCCTGACAACAAGCGCGACCAGGATCACCATCCCCACGTACACCGCCTCTCTGCGTATCCCTGGGTGGGTCGCGGTTCCTGCCGGGTCCGGACGTACGTCCCCGGTTGATTTGCGCTGTTGAACGTCACCCATTCTCGCCCCCCTGAAGTCTCACGTGCCCGGCTGCCAGCCCCCAGGCAAGCCATGAGTAGATAGTCCCGGAGAATGACACAATACCTCCGTTATGATATGTCGGTATGATGTAGTCGCCTATGAAGGCAGCGAAGCTGATTCCGACAAGCTGTCCCATCGCCGCCATCAAGTAAGTCTTGGACATGCCGGGCGGCATTCTGTGGTAGCTCTTGAGCATCCAGACAAAGCCGCAAACGAGGATGCTGAGGAACAAGACCAGTCCAGGGATCCCCATTTCCGCCAAGTGCTGCGCGTAGGTGCCATGGGCGGAGGTAAAGCTGGTCGTCCCCCACTTCTCTCCGTAGTAGAACGAGTTGTAGGTCCTATAGTTGCCAGGTCCCACTCCTAGCGGGAACGTGGTAGCATACTTCCACCCACCGCGAAGAAGGGCGAACCGAGCGAAGTCGCCCTCTTTCATTGACCGAACAACCACGTTCGTGTGAAAGAATGGCCATGCCAACCCGGCCGCCATGGCGACGGCAATGACTCCTACTAGAAAGACCCTTCTGCTCTTTATCAGGGTGACCGCTCCGAGCGCTGCAACCAGACCGAACCATCCCGATACCCACGAAATGCTCCTGACCAGAATCAAGAAGACAGCTACCGCGACCACAGCCGCCCCAGCGGCTCTCTTCAGCCGATCGTTGGTAGTATCCAGCGCCACTGCCCAGGAGTAGCAGATGGGCAAAAGAGCGACGAGCGGCCACCACGGCGCAGCCAGGGGGATCCGGCCGCCAATTAGTGCGTTGAACAGGTTGTAGAACCCGGGCACGAGGATGAAGACCGTGGTCCACACCAGCCATTTCCTATTGCTTATCGAAGTGGCCATCATCACGAACGCCCCGGCGCTCAGGAACCTGAATCCCAACTCGATCATATTCACGGCCGGGTACTGGTAGACGCTGTCCACGTGCGGGTCCCAGAAAATGAACCCGCTAACGAGACACAGCGTGCTGTAAGCGACATACAGGATGATCGGGACGTGGAATCCGCTTCTAATCCGCTCTTTGGGCAGCGCGCGCAGGATGTACTTCCCAAACCAGACCACCAACAGGCAGCCAAGCATTATTTCGCTTACATACACTCCCTTGCCAAATCCCGACCCACCTACCGCCAGGTTCGGCGTCCGCCCCCAGGGAACGAACGCAACCAAAACATAGACCAGAAGCGCGGCCTCGAACTGCCAGGCCACCAAGACGATGAGGAGGGCAATGCCGATGGCAACGCCAACCCAGTAGAAGTTCGCAAAAGTGGCGAAAATGCCGAAGAGAACTCCGCCGACCACGATCAACGCTATATTCCTGCTCAGTGCCGCCATTCGCTCCGGAGTCCACTCCGCAGGCGGCACGGCGCCCCGGTCGCTCACTCTGGAGTCCCCTCCCAGCCTCACGGTGAACCCTCCTCCGGGGCCTCGGCTTCGTCGAATCCGGCGCTGAACGGGTTCCGCCTCTCGAACCGGACACCCCGGCCGTCTCTGGGGGATGCCCATACTCTCAGTCCTCTCGTGTCAAGATGACAAGGCAGAACCTGGAATCCAGCTGCCTTTACTGCTGTCTCGACGCGGCGGGTGTTCTCTGTGTCGCACAGGACCGTAACACTGCCCCCGCCGCCGGCTCCGTTGATCTTGAACCCAATCGCCCCAGCCTTCCGGGAGATGTCCTCCAGAATGTTGATCTTGTCCGTCGCGATGTCAGGGTGCAGGTTCCTCTGCGCCGCCATGTTCACGTTCATAATCTCGGCCAGCTCAACGAAGTTCCCCCGCATGAGTGCGTTCTTTGCCCAGAGCGGAGTGCTGCGCAGCGTGTCCATCGCTTTCAGCGTCTTCTCCGCGCCTCCTTCGTAGTCCCGGATGACCTTGTTGTGGACATCCCCGGACAGATGCGCCTCACCCGTATAGACCAGCAGCAGGCGGCTTTCCAGTTCCATCTGGATGTCCTCACGCAGCCGCAGCACCGAAGTGCTGACAGCCGGGTAAGGCTCGATCGCGTGAAACCCGATCCCGCCTACCGCTGAAGCCACCTGGTCCTGGACTCCGCTCTGTATCCCCAGCTCTTCCGTCTCGAGCTTGTGGGCCAGCTTCGCCACCTCGTGCGGTGTCATCTGCAGGTCAGCCAAGAGCGCCAGCGCACCAATCATCGCGACAGAAACGGCGGCCGAACTGCCCGTGCCGCATCCTGGGGGAACATCGGAGTAGACACTGATGTCCACCGCGTCCACCGCCACAACCCGCAGCGCCGCCTTCAGCAGGTCGTGCTTACCATCGTACAGTATCTTCGACGGATCGCCGATCTCGATCGCCTCGCCATAGTCCTGGGCCGTGATGCTGGCGCCGGGCTTGTCACGAGGCACAACCACGACCTTGGCATACAGGTCAACCGCGAAGTTCAGCACTCGGCCGTGACCTGCAAACCAGGTATCAGTCCATCCGCCGAAATCCAGAATCCTCGCTGGTGCTATAGCTTTGACTATCAACCCTGTGTCCCTATGTCCCTGAGCCCCGCCGCACACTTCGGGTCGGCTTTCGGCCGGCCACCGACTCCACGATGTCAGTGAACGCCCCGCCGATCATACGCCACGAGTACTTCTCCTCGACAAGGCGCCGTGCGCTGCGGCTGATCCTGGCCGACAGGTCCGCGTCCGCCACCAGGCGTGCAACCCACTCCGCAAACCCCTCCGGAGTATCCGAGATGAGTATGTTCTCGCCATCGGTACACTCTATCCCTTCGGCTCCGACCGATGTGGAGACCACGGGCAGCCCTGAAGCCATAGCCTCAAGAATCTTGAGTCGGCTCCCCCCGCCTTGCTGCAGCGGAACAATGCAGACCAAGCTCCGCCTCAGCACGTCACGGATATCGCTCACATATCCGGTCAGCTCTACGCCGCTGGAATCCGCTATCCCGGACAGGTCAACCCCTTGCGCTCGGCCCGTCACCCTGAGCTTGGTCCCCGGCAGCCTCCGCTCCAGCGCCGGGTAGATCCTCCGAGCGTAGTACCGCACGGCATCCAGATTGGCGCCGTACGTCAGAGCGCCGTTGTAGAGCAAGGCGTTTGGCTCCGGACTGCGTCCTCCGCAATCATAGTAATCCGTGTCAACGCCGTTCGGCACAACGCGGACCTCCTCCAGGTCCGGAGCGACGGCGAGAAGCATCTCCCTGTCCTTCTCGCTCACCATGACCACGCAGTCGAACCCACGGCACACGCTCGCCTCCCAACGCGCGAACTTCCGCCATCTCAGGCCGTAGCGCAACTGCTTTACCACACCCTGTTGCCCTTCAGCATTCCGCTTCAGCACCGCATACTCGCAGTTGTGCTCATCCAGAACCGTCGGGGTTGCCAGATGGCGCGGGATGTACTCCACCACGCCAAGTGTTGACGCTATCACCACATCCGGCCACACTCTCCGGATTGCTTCGGCAACAGCCGCGCTCACAGACGGATCGTACGTGTCCACACAGGATCTCGGCCTCGGTGAGAAGAACCCCAGTACGGACTTGGCCGTACCTGGCACAAACCACCTTGATTCGTGCAACGACACCACTTCACAGATCCCGCTCAAGTGCTCCGCGTTCTCCCGCAGTGAATCCTCCTGAAGCAGTGATACCAGGTACACCTGATGCCTGCTTGAGAGCGACCTGATCAGGTTGTACGCCCGTATGCGTGAGCCGTTGTCGGGCGGGTATGGGAACCAGGCCGACACGAAAAGAACGCGCATCTAGTACCTTATCCCGACGCGGGAGAATATCTCTCGATCAGAGAGCTTCCGGTGCGCAGAGTCCCGCTCCAAAGCAGCCTGGGCTTCATCTTTCCCGGCCAAGGCGTCCTTATAGCCCCGAACAAACGGCCAGTCGCGGGATAAAGCCCTCCTGGCCAGGACAACAGGCAGCCAGCGGCGATGACGGCCCATCAACTCCTCGTCCTCGATGTTCCGCCAGATGAAGAACAGGCCGTTCCTCGCCTTGATCCTGTCGGTGCTCCTCGCGTCCATCTTGCCGATCGTGGCCGAATGCTTGTGTTTGACCGTTCTCGCTGGCTGGTAGAGGCTCTTCCATCCCCGCTTCCACGCACGGTAGCCGAGGTCAGCATCCTCCCAGTAAAACGGCGAATAGGCTTCATCGAACCCTCCCAGGCTCTCAAGCATGGAGCGCCTGTACACCGCCGCGCAGCCGCTCGTGTAGAGGATTGGCGTCACTCGTCCGATCCCCTGGCGCTGATCCGTGTAGAACAGTCCGTGATGCCAGAAGCCCGTCTTGGCGCCCTCGTCCAGATTGCCGCGGCTCGGAACAAGAATCTTCGGGCTTACGGCAAAAACGCTCTCCTCTTCGAAGAGACACACTATCGGATCGAGTAAGCCCGGTGCGACCTCGACATCGTTGTTCAACAGCACCACGAACTCGCCGCTGCTCGCCCGGATGCCGTCGTTGACAGCGGCGGAGAATCCTTCGTTGCTCACGCGAGCGATCACCTCCACATCTGGAAACCGCTCGCGCAGCGCCTTAACGGTACCGTCCGTGCTGGCGTCGTCCACGACAACTACCTCGCAATCCCCCTCCAAGCTGATCACCACAGAAGGCAAATACCGCTCCAGCAGGGCGACGCCATTGTAGTTCGGAACGACAACACTGATCCTCACAGCACGCTCTTTCCCGTCATGGAGGCCGCCCTGCGGGTTGTTGTTTCAAGTGCCTTGGCGTATATTCTTGAGCAAGAAAAGTCACCCCTGACCTCCAACACGCGCCTACGCCACGACCCAATCTGATCGCGATTCCGAGCCACATGCCGAAGGGCGGAGCCGAAGTCGTCTATTCCCCAGCACAGGCCAACTCCGAGGCGCTGGACGTGAGAAGCCGTCTCCCGGGCGTTGCTGCACAGCACCGGCATCCCCAGACCCAAGTAGAACGGGAGCTTCGTCGCAAACGCCAGATGGTAATACCCCTTCTCTGGGTACGGTATCAGCCCAACGTGGCAACCAGACAGCGCGACGGATGCCTGCTCATCAGACAGCGACCCATGACATACCAGCCGGCGGTCCTTGTACTTCTCGGGAATCCAGTCACCATAGGGGCCACACAAGTGCAATTCGCAATGATCCATCCCGCCCAACAGGAAGGATTCGATCAGGATCTCGATTCCCCTTTCGCGGTTTAGACTTCCGGCGTAGGCGAACTTCAGTCCTGCCGAGTCATCATCCACTGCCGGCTGAAGTTCGACCTGATAACCGTTCAAGGCGGTGATTAGGCGAGATTCGTCTATGCCGTAGCGCTCTTGTACGCAGCGCGCTATTGACTCAGAGCACATCCACAGGTAATCGGCACGCCGGAGAATGAACCTGTCAAACCAGCCGAGAGTTCTGCATCCCATTTCGAGTTGGAAGCCGAGGTCCTCGTACTGAAAGGCCGGCACATCCGCGACGTCAACGACGACCGCAAATCCTTGCTTGTCAGCCGCCCGCCTCAACGCTGCTGTAAAGAGAACGCTCGCGCAAAAGTAGCGCGTAACCTTGTACTGCCAGAAAAACGGATATGATGGATAGCACAATACGACCAGGTCAGGAGTGGACTGGCGGATCTCGCGAATCAGGCGCACCGGTCGGAGCGGTCGTCGAATCCTGCTGCGCACAAAGGTCTCGTCCATGACAACGATGTGCCTAGCCCCCATACTAGCGAGGAATCGCTGAAGGGCGCCCTCTCTGTTCGTGCCGCCGTCCACCACGGGCCGGGGCGGAAAATTGCTCACGTGAGTTATGCGGGTCAACGGCCGGCCTCCGTCGCACAACCCGAAATCCGTGCCTTAAACTCAGCCAGAGCTGAGCCGTAGATATTGTCCCAGTAGAAGGCCTCACTCAACTCAGCCGCGGCTTGCCGATAGCGCTGCAGCATCCCGCGATCCGCCATAATGTCACGCATGCCTTCCCCGAAGGCTTCTGCAGACGCCACCACTCCCAACCCATGCCCCTGTACAAAGTCAGCCGCTTCCTTCGCACAAGACGTGACCACTGGCAGCCCCAATGCCAAGTACAGCCCGAGCTTTGCCGGAAACGCGAGATGGTAGTAACCGCATTCCGGCTGCGGGATCAGACCGACGTGGCACATTCGGCCCACGGCGCTCACTTCCTGCGCCAGCAGTGGCCCAAGGTTCACGATCCGGCTATCCGGATAGCACCCGGCTATCCATTCACCGTTAGTACCGCACAGGATCAGCCGCGCAGAGCCGTCAGTTATCTTCGCAACGAAGGCGTCAAGCATTATCTCAGCCCCGCGCCAACCCCGCGCCAGATCACCGGCGTAGAAGAAATTGAACGATTCTCCAGAAATGGCCTCGGGGACGCCCGCACCCGGCCCGTCGTCGCGAAAACTGCCGTTCAGGACAATTCGCACGTTCTCCTCAGGCAGCGTGTAAGTCTCAACCAGGTGATGGCGAATGGCCTCGGAGCACGCCCACAATTCGTCAGCCGCAGCAAACAGACAGCGCTCGAGGTAGCCCAGCAGCCGATCGCTGACGCCCAGCGCCAGGTCGGGGTTTGGACTGGGATACCTGACGAGATCAAGCATATCAACGATGACATGGCACCCGCGCAGGCGGACAACCCGCTTCAACAGAAGAAGGAAGACCAGACTCCGAGCCAGGTCAAGATTGCGCCGCGTGCTCCAAAAGAACGGGAAGCCGGGGTAACGAAACACCAGTATGTCAGGGCCAGAGCGCGCTATCTCGCGCACGAGCGACACCGGACGCATCAGACGCCGAACCCTGCTCCGGAGCCAAGCGCTGTCCTGCACCATGATCCGTGCGCCGCCCTGCGCATCAACGAACTGGTCCAGCGCCAGAGCCCGACTGGATCCTCCGCCCGTTGCGGTACCGGGGGCCGTGTTCACCACTTGGACAAGTTTCAGCAAGAGCCCATTCCTCCGCTTCACCAGCCGACGGCACCGGCTGAGACATCCGTCACCGTCGAGCAAGCGGGGATGCGCGCAGTCGCCAATTCGCCGACCGGATAAATCGGAGCGCACGGCCGCCTAGAATGATTCCGCCACATACCCAACACCTGATTGCGCGCACACTGCCTTGACTGAGACCGGCATGGTCGTTTCGGCGGCCCCCTTCGAGCCGGTCTTCCCAGACGTACCTCAGAAGTCCAAGGCGAATGATAGTTGGGCCGGCGCGATGGCGGGCTCGACGCCCTCAGCCCGTTACACGCTTCCAACGCTATCTCAAATCTCCAAGCTGGCAGCACCAGACACCAGACGATAGATCTCCGAGTCGCCACGAACGCGGGCCGAACGCAGGCTCCGACGCCGATTCTTTACCAGGCGCCAACGAGAGACGGCAGCGAAAAAACAACGGAGAAACTCCCCCTCGTGCCGTTTAACGGCCCCAGTCAGCCGACGCGCCAGTTTAAGCCAGTGATGCCGGAACGTCTTGGCGTCGCTGTTCTTCCAGACATAGAGAAGGTTATTTCGCACCTCGACGATGCGTTGTTGTGCGCTGGTTTGATACCTGTCCAGAGTGGGCGAAGTCCTGTGGTACATCACGGCATCTGGCTCGTAGATGACAGTCCAGCCCCGCATCCAAGCCTGATAACCCAGGTCCACGTCCTCATAGAAACAGGGCCAATAGAGGCGGTCAAACCCTCCAATCTCCGCGAACCTATCGCGTCGCACCAGAAAAGCGGCGCCTACCGGAAACAGTGTCGGACATGCTAACTCCGGCTCAAACTCTTGCCAGTGGTGGAAAAAACCGTTTACGTAAGCGCCCACCCGTCGTCCAGAATTCGGTGTGGTCTTATCCCACCGCAGGAGCTTAGGCGATACAGCGAATACTTCGTCGCATTCGAAGTGCGCCAGCAACCTGTCCAGTGAGTCCTCCTCCGGCACCACGTCGTTGTTCATAACCAGGAGGTGGGAACTAGCATCTTGCGCAGCGACCCCGTTTAGACTGAACAGGTACTCGTTAGGCTTCACGACAACGTGGATATCAGGGTGATTATCCGCCAGCCACTCAATGCTCGCGTCAGTGCTTGAGTTGTCCACAATGATTATCCTCACCGGCACGCTCGCCCTGTCCGCCATTCGCACTATCGCTGGCACGACGATAGGAAGCAAATCCGCCCCGTTGTAGTTCAGCACAAGCACCGCTACTGACTCAACCACGTTTCCTCCGAAGGCAGCCTTGCGACGAAGATGAACTGATATCCGAATAGGTTCGGGAGCACCCTGGCGGCAAGGCTGGGAATTACCCGAAGTAGCCGCCTGACCAGCGGGATTCTGCCAACCAGGTCGGTGCCCGGGAACGACCACACTGTGTCAAACTCCAGAATCTGGTATCCCGCCTCAACAAGCATCCTGCGCGCAGATTCCAGGTCGAAGAATCGGATGTGCCCCCAGTCAAGTAGCCCCCCGTCTGGAGAGTATCTGAAACGGCCGCACGCAAGGCTACAACGGATTTGCCAGTTTGCAATGTTCGGAACGGACACCACGAGCAGCCCACCCCTCGCTGCCAGCCCCCTGGCGCATTTCAGCGCCTCAGACGGCTCAGGCATGTGCTCCAGAACATCGGACATTAAGATGACGTCGAAGCGTTCAATGATCAGACCCGCGACAGCGGCCTCCAGAAAACCTGCGTTGATGACAACATCACACACTTCTCTAGCCTCTGCGGCCAGTGCCGCATCTGGCTCTACACCGACCACGCGACAGCCCTTGTCCTTCAACAGACGGGCCAGCCGGCCGTTGGCGCATCCCACGTCTAGAACACTGGTCGAAGGCGGTACCTTCCCCAGCACCTTAGCGTAGCTTGTGTTCTCACTGAGCAGCGATGCATCTATGCAGCCACCGTAAAGGCTAGCGTGCTCGGTCACTTCGCTCCGCACTCCCCTCCATCAAACTGATGATGCTCCCACGTCCCAACCAGATGGACCAGCCCAGCTCGCTCCCTGATCTTGTAGCCTGGATCCCCAGGTCCGACCACTAGCGTCACTCCTGTGGTTACTTCATCGAAGCACCCAAACCCCGATTGCTCCCATACGCCAGGTATAATCGTGTACTCACCAGGGTGGAGATAAAGATACGGCACTACATACCGCACAACGCCCCGACCAGGGTCGAGCGATAACTGCTGGCCGTGGTCGCTTGTGACAGGCCTGGTTACCTCCGTGCCGTCCTCCCCTATTACCCTCAGGGCAAACTGGACTTCGCCCACAGCCGCGTGGCACTCGTAGTGGACTTCCACGACCAGATCAGACCCCATCTCCGCAACCGCCTTGGCTGACCCGGCCCCATTCAGAAAGCGAACCCGGTTGATCCTAACGCTTCCGTCACCGTGCCTGCGAACGGCCGGACCGGTCAGGTCCGTGTCACCGTCGCTACTGTCGGGCAGTTCCAGTCGCCTGTACTCAGCGATCACACGACTCGCCTTCGCCAACATCAGCGGGTTGCCGCTCTGGAGAAGCAATGCTGTATCGCACATGCCGTCCACAAGCCCCATGTTATGGGACACAAATACTACGCTTACGCCAGACCTGCGGCGTTCCTGCATTGCTCTCACGCACTTCGTCTGGAAGGCAAAGTCACCTACCGCTAGCACCTCGTCAACTACCAGGATATCCGGCTGGACGTGGACCGCAACGCCCATGGCCAGCCTCGCGTACATCCCGCTCGAATACCGTTTCACCGGCGTATCGATGAACTTCTCCAGCTCCGCGAAGGCCACTATCTCCTCGAACTTCCGGTCAATCTCCCTGCGCGTCATCCCCAGTATCGCGCCGTTCAGGAAAATATTCTCCCGACCCGTCATCTCCGGGTGGAATCCCGCGCCAACCTCAATCAACGCGGAAACGCGGCCGCGGGTCCTGATGCGCCCCTTTGTCGGCTCCATTATCCGCGTCAGGAGCTTCAGCATCGTGCTCTTGCCCGCGCCGTTGTGCCCGATGATCCCCAGCGCCTCCCCTTGTTCGATCTCGAAGCTGACGTCCTTCAGCGCCCAAAGGTCCTCGCGCCTGCTCCGCCAGATGAGACTGCGCAGGCCATCGGCCAGGTTCCGGGGCCGGTTGTGGCTCAGTATGAACTTCTTCGAGACATTCTCGACTGATACAACCTTCATGATCCGTTGCTAGATTATCTCAGCGAAGGCAGGGTCAAGCCGCTTGAATATCCGGTAGCCAACCACCAGTGTGACGACCGACACCACGGCAGCCAGCCCCAAGTAGCTCCACATCGGCGGCTCGCCCTGCAGCGCGACGCGCCGATAGGTATCCATGATAGGGGCCAGCGGGTTGAGCATGTATATGGAAAGGTATTTCTTTGGCACCGATTCGAGTCCATAGATGATCGGGCTCATATACATCCAGACCTGGGTCAAGAGCGGCACTACGTGCCTGATGTCCCTGTAGAAAAGGTTGGCGCTCGACAGCACGAAGGTGAGACCGATCAGCAGGCAGACCTGGATGATCAAGACTGGCACGACCAGCAGAATGAGCCACGTAGCGTGGATGTGGTAGAACACGAACAGCGGGACAATAACGAGTGTTCCGAGACCCAGATCAACGGTTCTCCCCAGCACCGCTGAGATGGGAAATGCCTCTCGAGGGAAGTATATCTTCGTTATCAGGTTGAAGTTGCTCACGAGACATTCCGTTCCCGTGGTAAGTCCCTGGCTGAAGAAGGTCCAGGGAAGCATGGCAATGTAGATGAATATGGGTGCTGGGATCCCGCCCGTCGGGATTCTGGCGATACGGGTCATCACGATCGTGAACACCACCGTCATTGCCAGAGGCTGGAGCAGCGCCCATGCAATACCCAGCACTGACTGCTTGTAGCGGGACCTGATGTCGCGAAAAGTGAGGGCTTGCACCAGCTCGCGGTGCCGAATCAGCATGCGCAGCGCGCCAAGCTTTTTCTCCTCGGGCCAGTCGTCAACTGCCTCCGTGCTTATGGGCCTGTCCAGGACTTCTTGCTCCACGGCTTTCCCTCACACAGCTTCGGCATCTGGCGCCTAGTCGGGGAACGGATTGTCATTATCTGATCCGCCATCCTTGGCCGGCTCATCTCCGTTAGGATCGGCACTCCCCGATACCGCAGGAACGGCTTTTTTGCCCTTCACCTTCAGGCCCTTGGCCCGTTTGGCTGGCGCCTCACCTGTCTCTCGCCGGCTGTCGCTGCCCATTCTGCCGTCGGTAATGGCGCGAATTCCGGTGGGGGCTCCTGCATAGTAGCGGGAATAGTAGAAGCAGCTGTCAACGCTGTCCGGAGACATGCGGTTTACGACGGTACCGATTATGTTCGCTTTGGCCTTCCTCAGCGAATCCAGCGCCTGATGCTCAGTCCCCGTGGGCACCTGATTCGCGCTAACCACGAACAGCACCGCATCCAGCCAACTGGCGAGCACCGGCCCATCGCTGAATACGATGGTGGACGGCGTGTCGAAAAGCAT
>Ga0315289_10010733_pt1 | contig 13072 bp, 17 predicted proteins | sample YL17G11_40_MG_FD_203452 | JGI IMG/M metagenome (GOLD analysis project Ga0315289, IMG submission 203452) | Sediment microbial communities from Yellowstone Lake, YNP, Wyoming, USA - YL17G11_40 | ecosystem: Environmental > Aquatic > Freshwater > Lake > Sediment | place: USA: Wyoming | collected...
GCGTCTGAATTGTTCTCTTGTTGACGTTGTGACTTAGACCACCACCGTATCTGTACGTGAAAGAGTACGTTGTACCTGATGCCGCGACGCCCAAAGTAGTCGTCGACAGCAACTGCTGCGGGTTGACAGGAATTCGCGAAAACGTACGAATGTACGGAAAAGAAATTGCAAAGCTCGATGGATCAGGAATGATGTCATCCTGAAGTGTGTCTGCGTTGCCCCCGCCGAACGTCAACGTCGTACGTCGATTGTTCAAGTCAACATTTGTGATGTACCGGTACGGTGCTGGGATGAGCTTGATGGTCTGAGGAACCTGATCGTTGTCCTTTGCCGTGTTGATCACGTTCTGATAGACGACGTCGTGTGTCAATGCGCCTACTTCATAGTAGATGTTTCCAAGTGTGTCAGTGACTGACACGATGTCAGATACGTCTGCATTTTGCAGCGTGATTTTGTTGAACGGCTTAAAACTTTGACTGATTGCAACGCTCTCTGTTGTTTCTAGGCCCGAGATGCACAGACCCGACAGCGCTAGGATGAACGTCAATGGAATGCCTGCTGACGTTTTTTCCTTGATCTTGATGTCTGCTTTATAAACGCCGTCTGACTTCTTTGACGTGAAGTCGATGTCTTCTAGCAAGTTAAAGATCGTGCCATTGTTCGCAGTAAAGCTCGAATTAGCTTTGATGATCGGAAGGGCGTCAAGGTCCGGACCCACGACGTTGTTGATCGACGCTGCAGGTACTTCGATATAGACAGTCACTGGAACGAGCGCAGGGGACGCTCCGACGACCGGAACGCCCGCGGCGTCAAGAAGACGTTGAATGTTGACACTCTCGACCGCAGTGGCAGGATTTAGCTCACCGTACTGGTGATCAAGATAGAACGACATGTTGTCGCCCACGTAGGCCGCAAAGTCGAGAAACAGCCCTCCCAGGCTGGACTCAGAAAAATCGCGAATACGATCAGGATAGTACGCCTTGGCATACTCGAGCAAATTTGAGCGAAGCGCGTCAAAATCTTTCGCTAAATATTTCCTTTGACGCACCGCTTTGATGTCATCACGCTTTAAAGTCATTTGCTCGTCCTATTGCGTGCACTTTTTTGAAGATTACGTCGATGATTATCAGAACAAACGTAAAACGCTCGTGCAGGCGTTTCCAACGTCCAGTCTATGTACGTATAATACGTCATTGTTGCCGATAACTAGCAAGGGTTTCAGATCGCATACAAGGTCACCTGCAGCTTCTTTGCGTTGATTCCGATGCTCGGAATGTTGTAGGTGATGGTGAGGTTGATGACTGCGGTATTCTTGTTCTGCGTGCGATCGACTTCAGACAAAAAGTCTTGTAGTTCAATGTACTGCATCCAGCGCTTGACGGCAGCACGAATGCGAGAGATTGCCTGTGTGTCAAAGTCTTCCTGTGACACGAGGTCTGACATCAGCGGGCGCAGGTTTGCACCGAAGTCGTAGAAGCCAAGCCTCTCGCCCCAGTTAGTCATGATGAGGTTTCGTAGGTTGTCAGACAACTGTATCGACAATTCAGTGTTTGTCTTCAACAGGTCGTCTTCACCTAACGCTAGAGGCGTTTTGATCCCAAGAGGCATCGCGGTGACAGTCAACTCATTTTCAAGCTGATCAGACTGTGTGACGCCTGAAGATTTGAAGCTATACTGACCCATCGATGTAAGTAGGTCTTAGACTAAACCTGTCGCCATTGCGATCGCTTCAGTTATTGCCCCGCCGGCACCTACAATCATGCCCACAATGTCAACGATGACCATCGCGACGATATTCTTGACGTAGATCAGCACAGACGCTATCAAGATCTTTGGAACGATTGGAATGAGTGGTGCAAGAAGCTTGACAACGATGTCAAAAGCTAGCTTGAAAACTGCATCAAACTTTAGAGCGATCAAGTCGAGAATCAGGCCAATGTTCGGAGGAAGAACGAGCGCAATCAGCAGGTCAAACGGCAATTTAATCAGGCCCAATATCAGATCTGGGATCGCTAGCGCTGCATCAATGACTAGACCTGGTGGCGCTAGACCGAACCCAAAATCAGGCAGCTTGGGTGGAATCGGAGGGATTGGGATTTCAGGCAACGCGGGGATGAAATCCTTCAGTTTGATCAACAATTTCGGCGGCTTGAGATTTGCCTTTATCGCAAGATCTGGGAGTGGGATCGGAAATCCTTCGATGTCAGGAAATGCAACTGACACATCAAACAGCGGAAATAGAGGTGTTGCGCCCTTTGCGTTCAGTGCCTCAGCTGTCTTTGCATAGAGCAGGTCGGGAAAGATCATGTGCCATGCGGGACAGGCCTTTTCATCGACAAGCGTGGCAGCCATTAATGTAGCGATCGGATCTGGGTCAAACCAGAACAATTTTTCGCTCTTCAGCGTGGTGATGTTGAAAATTTCGGGTCCGGGGACAGGAGGCAGCGGGATCAACGAATTGAAGATTTTTGTCATGGGTGTCCCGCCCTTGCCGTCAGCGTTGCCCGTCGCGAGAAGGCCAAGCACTTCAAGTACGTACTTAGTTCTAGCCTCTTTCGTGAGTTTTCCGTCAGCACCCAGTAGGCCTACACCCGTGAGGATCGGATCGTATGGTCCCCCAGTTCTCATGGTTGCACATTCTTCTTTTTTCGAGGCCCATATGGACCCCGAGGTTTGCCACCAGGTTTTTTACCTTTGTTCCATGGAATTGTTCCTTTTTTGGTCTGGCTGATCTTTTTACGCGTTTCGTTTGTCATTTCACAGTGTTTCTTTCCCTTAAGCGCTTGACTGCGCTTTTGGTTGGATTCTTCAGTCTGTGTTTGAGGCCCCCAACCCGGGTGACCTTGTAATGCTTCACTAATGCGCTGTTTGTGTTCTGCAGATAAAGGCTTGCCCAGCTTAGCTTTGCTCATCAGATAACGGGTTGTCTCATGAGTATACTGTGCGCCATCGCGCATATTGTATCCACGCGGCCACAACGTGTCTAACTCATGTATCCAACGCTTTTCAGCGACATTGAGTTCTTCTTGCGATTCGCACTCGCAGATGATGCGTCCTACAAAGTTATCAATTCCGTGTTCACGAATCGCCTTTGGAAATTCCCAATGTCCCGTCTTTGACTTGGGTCTGATTGCACTTCGAACATGACCCTTCCAACGTCCACTTAATGTGTTAACAGTCTGACCCACATATCCCATATTCGTTTTTGTACAATACCAGTGATAGACAATGCCGTATGCCATGTGTTAATCATACAACATCTATGGGCCTTCTATTTGAGAAGGACCCTCGTTGCAAATGTGCCGTTCAGATCACCGAACGCTTCTTTTGCGCCAGTGGCTCCTCCCATCGAGGACACGATCGGAGGCGGCGGCGGGAGGCCCGTCTTTGGAACGCCTGGCATGCCTGGAACTCGTGATACCGTCGTACACAGTGGCGAAAGCGCGGCGTCGGCGCCGCCCAATCTGATCAATCCAGTGTCTGACGGTGTGAAGATGATGTCGCCGTTTGCCTTGAGGATGATTGATGCGCACTTTGATACGTCGACGCCTGGGTCTTTCACGTTTCCGTTGTCATCTGACTCAGTCGCACCAGAGACAAGGATCACAACGTCGTGACGAGCAACAAGCCTGATCTTGTCAGTCTTGATGACGATGGCACCTTCGCCTGATGCATCTTTGACGGGAGGAGGCGCAAGCAACGTATGTGCTGTGACGACGGTGTCAAGGCCAAAGTTTTTGTCGACCTTCGTCTTCTGTGCAATCAGAATACGACTACGATCATTCTTGAAGTCAACATCGCCTTCTTTTTCTGCGAGATCCTTCTTCGACTTTCCAAGCTCTTTTCTTTTGAGCTTGTTTTTTTGTGACTTGCCACCCGTGGTCTCAGTCTGACCTCTTCCTGCGACGAGGTCGATGACACCGATGCCATCATCCGCAAGGTCGTCCTTGACCGGTTTTGGAATCTTTCCTTTGTCGGGGTCGGCATCGTAATCTGCGATTGGTCCTGTCCTGTCAGTACCCAACACGATCAGCGTATTGTTCGAACCTTCAAACGCTATGTCTGCAGGACGCTTTCTGTACCTCGGAACAGACTCATACTTCGTCAGTTTGCTAGCGTCTGAGTCCTTTAGCAGCGTTTCATATGACTTCTCATCACCTGGGATTGTGGCTGTGCCAGCAACGACATAGCGTTCGCCGTCCTTCGAATCGACGGCACCATTTGAAAATTCGTACTTTGCATCATCCTTACCAGAAAAGACTGCAGCAATGCCCGGCGCGAATGATGGGTCGAACTGTCGGTTTGAGTGCGTGTGATTTACGTCTTCTACAAAGTGAGGCTCGACAATCCTACAGAACCAGTAACCGATGTCATTGACTTTTGCGTCTGGGTGTTCGAACATTGCCCATACGTGTTCACCGACTTTTGCCGGCAGAGACATGTGAGGAGGAAAGAACGGATACAACACAAGCACTTTTTCACTGGCACCTGCATCGCCTCCCATCACACGACGTGCGATGATTGAGTTCCTAGGCGCGACACCAGCGTACTTGATGTTCGCGACCTTAAGGTTGTGTTCATAGTGCGAAAGTTTTGCGTCGTCTAACGTACCCGGGTCTGAAATTACGTCAAGGATGACCATCCGAAGAAAATTCGGAACTGCACCGTTCTTGTTTCCATAGGTGCTAGTGTGCTTGAGGTGTGAATCTGCCTCGCCCTCAGCGATTGCTCGCTGGATGTCTAGTTGATCATACTTGCTGCCAGCCATTGTTCCTCGGTTCTACGTACCATTGAACGCGATTAATGACCCTTGATCTTGTCAAACATGTCCTCAGAGTTGATTTCATCATCACCACGTTGTGCCTTGGCGATGAGCTCTGCTAGCTTGATCAATTGATCGTTCGAGCGTGACATCCGCTCAAGAAATGTCGCGACTGTTTTGCCGTGAACTGCGTGTTCAGTCGACTTGTCGGCTACGATCTTCACAAGTTTTGTGAACATCACGTATGAATTTTGACGATCTGCGATTGCGTTTTCGTAGATCTCTTTCCACAATTGGCGCTTCTTTTCATCGAGTGACTCAATACTGTTCAACAGTTCGTTGAAGTTTTGAATCCTTTCTTCGATGCTGCGTTCTGAGATCTCAACAATTTCTAGCGGTTTGCTCTCTGACATGTGATCACCAGAACTTCATCTTAGGATCTATCTTCATCTTCCTGTAGTGCTTTTTCACGCTCTGCATCGTAGTCGTGAGCTGCTTGGGACTAAGGCCAGACAACTCACGCATGTACAGAAGGATCGCACTCTTGTTCAACAGGTCAATATCATTGATGTTTTCAAAAATGGTGATGATGCTGTTGATACATGCAAGTTCGTTCTCTGTCTTGATCTTGCTTCTGATTTCGTACAGCATGTCAAGGATCCCTTGTGATGCTGACTCCTTTTCAAGGATGACGTCAGTTCCCGGGATCGTGCAATAGTCCTCCACAATCCTCGTTTCATTTGCTGACATTGCATTTGGGTCGTCGAGGCTGCACGTTCTACGAACACGCTGGCTCTTTTGTTTCGTTCGTATGATGAGCCAGTTTTTTGCTACGACATTGAAGTATGAGAATGCGTTCGTTCCACGATTGCCGTCGAACTTGTGAATCGTTTCAAACAGAAACGTGACACAGTCATTCTTCAGGTCATCGTACGTATCATGAAGGCTCGTGAACTTGTGAATGTTGATGAGGTTCTCTGTCAACTTTTCAAACGCAGGAACAATAGCTGTCATGTAGAGCTTGTTCTTTAACTTCTTGTCATCACCTGCTTGCTGATACGCAACGATGGCTTTCTGCGTATCAGCATTGAAGTACATACGCAAAGCTTTCGCTTTTGCCTTTTCTTCAGGTGTAAGAGGAACTTCAGGCACCGCTTTCGGCGTCGGTGGCATGCCGGGAACGCCAGGTAGCAACTTTTTTCTTCGGAACATGTCAGTCTTCGTCTTTCTCGTTCATGTCACTGCCGTAAATAACGACGCGGCTGGCGATCGCAAGAACTGCGTTCTTTGCTCTCTTGATGTCAGCCAAAAGCTCGCGAATGACCGGCTCATCACTCAAAACAGGAATTTCAGCGGCGTGCGCAATGTTGTCATAGATAACTTCAAGGTCATCAAGCGACTCTTCAATCTCATCAACAAGCGCCTCGCGCTGATCTTCCAGCATGAGGTTCTTTTTCGCTAACACGACGTTGATCCAAAATGATACGCTCAAAAGCACCATCAGCAAGACTATGAAGAAGTAGATCATCCGATGAATTCCTTTAATGTTTCATCGTACACCTTAAAGATCGTACGTAGATCGTACGTTTCCAAAAGTTTTGTCCTGAGATCTAGAGCCCATTCTTTAGGCGTCGAAGAGCTTTGACGAAATTTAGTGACGCGCTTTTTGAAGTCTTCTTCTGATGGGCTAGCCCACCTAGCGCCCTTCACAAAGATTCGATCGTCGACGCGGCTTGGATGAACCTCTGCTAACTGATAGTAGATGCTAACGTACTTTCCCAAGCTCAAGAAATCAGTATGACCCGACCATCCGGTCGCGATCACCGGCAGCCCAGATGCCGCCGCCTCGAGGATCGGCAAACCGTAGCCTTCACCACGTGTTAGGGTCACTAGTGACTTGATTTGAGGGTGCCTGTACAGTGAAGCTACTTCTTCTTCTGACATGTCGCCGTGCATCAAGTACACTCGTGGGTTTTTTGCTCCTCGGCGCGACTCATTTACGACGTTTGTGAGCAATCCCTTTGTCATGCCCCTGTCAATCAATGAATTCTTCCCAACGTTCGTCTTGACAACAATGCCAACCTCGGGATCGTCTTTGAACGCTTCACATAGCCACCTGATCGTATAGAAGATGTTCTTTCTGTCACTTTCGGGATTTGACCCTGTCAGCTGGCCGAAGATCAGAAAGTTGAATGGCGTAGGAAAATTCGGGAGAGCAGGTAATTCAGGTTTCCTAATTGCGTCGGCGTAGGCCTCTGGAATGACAAACAGGGGCTTCGTGACGGTTCCTGAGTTGGTTAGACACTGTTTGCTGTGTTGGGACGGAACGACAACCGCAGTCATCTTGTTGCATGCGTCGATCCACTCGGGATGACACCGGTCGGTTTCTACGCCAGCGGTGATTCCGATGTTGATAGGTGCAATTGTGGAATCCCATTCGTTTGGCAGCTGAAGCTGGAACGAGATGTCTGCTTTCGCTGTCGGTGAGACAGAACGTTGCATGATCTTGCCCACAAGACCATCGTGTAAATTTGGATCAAGAAGCCACGGAGTGTCTCCCCACGGAAGTGTGACGAACTTGACGTCAAAATCCGGACGCGATAGCAACCAGCGAGCCACTTGACGAGTGTGAACTCCGTAGCCGGACTGTGTGAGAGAGGGTCCTCGGAGGATTACAGACTTCATATCAGATCTCCACCGTTGCCCATCGATTAGCGCCGCGTTGCCAACGTGTCGACAATTCTGTCAATGACTTGTCCCAATCGTTGATCAGATTATCCATGTTGTAGTCCTTCATAGCGTGTTCCCTTGCACGCTTTCCTAGTTCGGCACGCTTTTCAGGTCCCATTGAGTACATGTCCATGAACGCCTTCGCGACAGTCTCATGTGATACGAAGTCCTCATAGATGTAGGGAACCATCTGATTTCCGACCATGGTCTTGACCTCAGGCTCGAGAGCAATTCCATACTGTTCTTTCGTTTCAAAGTCTTCAACCTGACGAGTCAATCCGCCCGTCTTGATAGCGATGATGGGCTTGCCCGCCATCATCATTTCCAGCGTTGGAAGACCGAATCCTTCATTACAAGAGCGGTTCACGATTGTGTCACCGATTGCATACAAAGAATTCATCTCAGCAAAACCGATGCGGTCCTTTGAGAAGATGACATGATCCTTCAAGTGAAGCATGTCAATGACGTGGTGAAGGTTCGGTCCTTCGGGGTCCATCGGGTCAGTATGCATCACAAGACTGGCTTTACGATGTCCTTCTTTCGCCTCAAGCTGCGTCAGGAACTGCTTGAACGAAATGATGATATCGCTTGGCATCTTGCGTCGAGCATTTCGACTAACGAACAAGACGATGAAGTGATCAAGGCGCTCTTTACCGATGATCGCCTGCTTCATTCGTAGCTTTTCTTCATTCGACACTGGAAAGAAGATGTCTTTTGGAACTGCGTGTGGGATGTAATTCGTCTTCTCCGGAAACCGCTTGCTAACCATTTCATACGTGGGATGATTGATGCAATTGATCAGATCTGTCGATTCATACAGGACACGATTGAATTCGGGCCACGGGGGATTATCCCACAGGTGGTTGTATGCGATCGGACACACCTGGTGTACTTCGTCTTCCATCTCCCAAACCCACAAGAAAAATCTTGGATCGGTAAACAGAAGCAATACGTCTGGCTTTTCGACAGCTAGCGTCAACCTCAATAGGTTCTTGTCGCCAAACCCGTTCGTAGGTTTGATGATGAAATCATCACCAGCCTTGATGGTGTCGTAATTGTCATGCTTGACGGCACCTCCGAAGCATCTAAAGGTGTATTTCCCGGTTGCGATTAGACCTTGAGCTAGCCAACGCGCTTGTGTACCGACACCAGACGTAGATAGAGGATGGTCACAAAGCATCAAAACCTTTTTCTTGTCTGTCATCGTAGCAGTTACTGTATCCACCTCGGTAGAAGATGTAACGGTGATGTGCAATGTTCTGTAAGTCTTCTGTTTAATCACCATCGGGTGTGCGGCTTACAATCGAGACATGCTAAACAAGAATGACGCTGACCTCGTGGAGGCAAGGGACATTTTGCGCGACGCTCACCGTACGTACACAACTACGATTTCAACACAGGGGATGGCCCTGTCGCTAGAAACAGCTGCGTTGATTTGGTCACTGTGTAACACTCGAAAGCCAACATCACTGCTAGACTTGGGAAGTGGGTTCAGCTCATACGTACTTCGTAGATGGGCACACCAAGCAGAGGATCTTGTCACGGTTGGTTCAGTTGACGATGACGAAGTGTGGCTTTACAAAGCGGAGGAATTCTGTAGAGAGCAAGAAGTTCCTGGTGGGAACTTCGCCACGTGGGATGCTTTCAAGGAAACGAACCTCAGGTTTGACTTTATCGTATATGACTTGGGTCGCATGAAAACCCGATTTGAAAACATCGGAAATGCGTTGAACTTGCTCAAGCCTGGCGGTCTTGTTGTCATTGATGACATGCACAAGTTCAACTACAGCAATGAAGTACGTAGGGTGCTAGCTGAACGAGGAATGTCGGCCGTAGACATGAAGCTCGCAACTATAGACGAGCACGAAGGCCGTCACTGTTGGGTAGCGATGTGACTCAGCGCCAGGTGCGAGGTGGCAACTGTTCCTTGTTCGTGAGGAACCGTTCGTACAATTCACGCAGCACGGGATTGCCGTAGTTGTGATCCATCGGCGTGGGTGACCTTCCCATGTGATAGTCGATGTACATGTCGCTCTGTGCCAGTTCAAATCCTACCAGCGCAGCGTAGCGTACGGCATCATTTGTGCGTCTGTATGCTGTCTTCACTGATTCATAGACGGGTAGCTGGCTCTTCAATCCACGATGAAACCCGTATCTGAAGCCAGTCCATTCATCAGCATAATGAGCATGATTACCAATGACACCTACACCGGTTGGTTGACGTTGAGATGCTACGTCCCTATCACATTTTAATGTCAACGTCTGGTGCTTGAATGTGACGTTGGGTCCGTAAAATGCAAGACCTGCAGACAGGGGAGAGTTGGTGAAATAATCGTGTGTTTGAGGATCGACCCACGCGTTCGGGTGAATTGCTCTTAACACGGTGTTTAGTGCCGTTGGAAACAATACTACGTCAGCATCGACCTTACCACGGATGACGTCTGGGGCTGCTTCGTTGAAAGCTTGGTATACCGCGTTATGAGCGTCTACTTCAATCATGTCATGGAAGGTTTTCACCTCAATCTCATGATCACCCTGTTGATCAGCGATTGCCTGAATGCAGTGAACGTAGTCTAACTCTCCACAACACATGACGCAAATGAGAAACTTTGCCATGTGATGATTGTATCACACCGGTGTGCAACCGTTGAGATACGACAGTTCAACTGCATCAAGTTCTTTGACGGAAGAACACGTTCGAAGAACGCTCAAGACGAATGAATCAACACCATGATCACGAATGGCACGATGTAGATGCAACTCACTTCCGGCTTTCGCGGCACATACGTGTTCACGCCAGCACTTTGGAAGGATATCTTGCGTCTTTCCAACATACTGTCGACCCATCAGATCGGTGATGAGATAAACTATCATGTGCAGTGAGGCGTGTTGTAGTAATCACAGAACGTACATGATGCTCTATTTTTGATCGCAATTCCCTTTTTCACGCTAGTAAGCATATTGTTAATCACCTTGAGTGATCTGCTAGTCGTCACATCACCAACTGAGGTGCTGATGAGTTCACAGTGTTTTCCAGGCTTAGCAGAGCGCTTCAGAAGCACAAAGCCACACCGAACATCCTTAGGATCTGTCTTTGTCTTCGTAGACCAGAAGTTCTTGTAGAGCACAAGTTGAGCGCAAACAATTGGATCGCTCTTTTTCTCAGACTTCCAGCCCCATCCTGTCGTCTTCCAGTCGAGTAACCAGACGAGCTCCTTGCCTCGAGGTCCCTTGCACTTGATGATTCCGTCGATGAAGCCTTTGAATGCATGAGGCTTTCCGTCGATCGACTCGTAGAGTTGGTGCTCCGCATCGATGAACTCCCACCCAGGAAAGTTCTCTTCGAGCCACGCAGGTACTTCAGCCAAGATGTCATCAGACTCCTTGATGAAGGCAGGAATCGTTGATGCCTCAAAGCCTTTGATGTCCTTGTTCTTTTCCCAGACCTTGCGAATCATGTCAGCGGCAATTTCAGGCTTCATCTCCCGAGTCTTCAGGAAGTTTTCACACGAAGCGTGAACTGCTGTTCCGAAGTCCATCAAAGGCCCGGGCTTGCCGAGGTCAATCTTGAGGACGTGCTTCAGCTTGTGACGGTACGAGCAGTCCTGCCAATCACGCATCTCAGAAAAAGAAACGTGTGGCTTGCCCGTCGGCAACAGTTCAAATTGAGGCGGCGCAGCCGTCACCAGCTCGGCAGCTAGTTCTTCGGCAGACGCTTCAGTCTTTGTAGGGACACTCATCCCTCAATCATACTTCAATTGATGACGAAGTTCAACGACTCTTGCGGCCAAACATGCCCTCACGTTCCAGCGCGCTAAGTTCCTTATCAAGAAGGTCGTTACGCTGGTATGTGATTTGGGCACGTTGTGCGGCTTCAAGACGTTCAGCAACGCGCTGGAGGTTCTGTTGTTTGACGTCGCGGAGAAATCCTGACATCGACCATTTCTGTACTAGTTCACTCATATGTTTCAGCGCCCCTGGAGAGACTCGAACTCTCACCCGCTGGGTTGAAATCCAGCAGCTCTACCTTTGAGCTACAGAAGCAAGCGCCAGACGTTAGCCGACTCGTGTTCCGGTTGGGACGCTGTCACACGTCGTCAGGGCGACATATCCAGTCGCGGGGTCGTGTCCTGCTAGGACCATGCCGTGTGATTCGACACCCATCATTTTGCGAGGCGCCAAGTTGACTACGAACAGAGCACGTTGGCCGACTGGATTCGCATAGCATTTTGCAATGCCCGCCATGATGGTTCGCGTGCCGAGCTCACCGAAGTAGACCTCGAGCTTCAGTAGCTTGTCGCTCTTCGGCACAGATTCTGCTTTGACGATCTCGCCGACTCGAACGTCGACCTTCAGAAAATCATCGAACGTAATCGTATCAGGTAGCGCCGTCGGTTCCGTGTCCATGTTCAATCTCCAGTAACGTAGCTTGTCTTTGTGTTTCTTGTCGAATTGAGTCCCTGATAGTCTGTGAGCGGTGAATGAACTCATCTGGCGTGAGTTTAATCATGCGATCAAACAACGGGAAGTACTTGTCGCGTGTTTCAGCGATCTGTCGTGTTCTGAATCCTACCGACGTTTTTTCAAGCGACCTGAGGTTGTCGAGCCTGTCACAAGCCTTGATGACATAGGGTCGCCAGTCGGTGCACGTCCAAAAGCGTTCGATGTAACCTTCTTTGGGCGTCTTGCTCAGGACTTTGATGATGCTGACAACGTCAGTGCCAAAGCAACGCTCGAGCATGGCGGGTGTAACATCTCGTGTGTCCTCAACCGTATCATGTCCAAGCGCCGCGATGATCATCTCTGGTTTGACGATTCTTGCTTCGTCAATCAATATGATCGCAACGCGTCTGACGTGTTCAAAATAGCGAATCGGGTCGCCTTCTTCGTCAAGTTCTTTTCGAACCTGTGACCTGTGACCAAACTTTGCAAGCGTGTACATCAACTGTACGTCGAGCAATGTGCTCGGGGCAAAGAACGGCTCGAGTCGAGTGAAGAAAGCTTCCCGATTCTCTGTCACGTGAGTTCCTTCAACGCAAGGGGAAGTCCCTTGCAGAGGTCGACCGTCTTGTGGTGAGGTTCAATCGCAATTGCGGTGATCTGACCGCCGACATCAGGTTCTCTGAACGCGGCCCACTTGAGACCATGATCGGCAGCGCCAGTGACAAGACGCATGAGCTCGACCTCATCGGCGACTGAAAGCAGTGCCATGTAGTTCGACTTCGTGGTCCATTCGTTGTAGCGATCGTAGTGCTCGTTCGCAAACTGTGCGACTGCATGGCAAGACTGGACGGCTTGATAACCGGGCGCGATGTCTCGACGTGTCACCAGGTAGAGCTTGTCGCCCATCTTTATAGGTGCCATGACTCGCCTCACTCGCTTTTTTCGAGAGCAACCTTTGCACGTGCAAAGGTTGCCGTGTCCAGAAGGACTGTCACTTTTGCGAGGTCGTACTTTACGTACCCCAACTGCTTTGACCACCCGTTGTGTTGCAGGATGATGTCGAGAACCAGCTGAGGATCTAAGCGGTTGTTTTCTGCGCATCGTTCGATTTGCTCATATGGAAGTCCTCGAAGCAAC
>Ga0315289_10010734_pt1 | contig 13071 bp, 14 predicted proteins | sample YL17G11_40_MG_FD_203452 | JGI IMG/M metagenome (GOLD analysis project Ga0315289, IMG submission 203452) | Sediment microbial communities from Yellowstone Lake, YNP, Wyoming, USA - YL17G11_40 | ecosystem: Environmental > Aquatic > Freshwater > Lake > Sediment | place: USA: Wyoming | collected...
CTCTCTCTCTCTCTCTCTCTCTCTCTCTCTCTCTCTCTCTCTCTCTCTCTCTCTCTCTCTCTCTCTCTCTCTCTCTCTCTTTCTCTCTCTCTCTCTCTCACTCTAGCCGCCGCTCGGTCTCCCGCAAGTGCGGCATCATCGGCATCCACAAGGCCTCCGGCCCGGCCAGCGTCGAGCTCTACGAGGGCCTGCTGATGCTGCAACACCGGGGGCAGGACTCTGCGGGCATGGTCACGGTGAGGAGAGAAGGTTTCATTTTCTTTTCTTCTCGCGCCGGAAAAAAGAAAATCCCTGAAAAAGAGAAAAAATCTCCACTCACTTTTTTCTTTCCCTTAAAAAACAACAACTAAAACCCTAGGTCGACGGCCCCAAATTCCACGAGTACAAGGCCAACGGCCTCGTTTCGGACGTCTTCCGCGACCAGGAGACGCTCGACGGGCTCCAGGGCTCCGTGGGCCTGGGCCACGTGCGGTACCCGACCGCCGGCTCGGCCTCGGCCGCCGAGGCGCAGCCCTTCTTCGTCAACTCGCCGCTGGGCATCTACCTCGTCCACAACGGCAACCTGACCAACACTGAGCAGCTGCGCAGCGCCCTCGAGGGCTCCGAGTCGTTCTTTTCGAGGCACCTGCGCACGCAGAGCGACTCGGAGGTCCTGCTCAACGTGCTCGCCGACGAGATCCACCGCGCGCACCAGGCGTTTGTGAGGAGCGCGCCGCCCGGCGACAGCGACCCCAACGAGCACAAGCTGGACTTCCTGCTCGAGGCCGGCGCCGCGACGATGCGGGCGCTCAAGGGCGCTTACTCGTGCGTCGCTCTGGTGAAAGGCGTGGGGCTGGTGGCGTTCAGGGACCCGCACGGGATTAGGCCGCTGGTGCTGGGGTGAGCAGCGTCGAGAGTTTTTTTTTGAAGCGCCCCCATTCTTTTTTTTTGAGGGAACAAGAGGAGGATCGAGAGACCGGGAAAAGAAGGAAAGAAACTCACTCTTTTCTTCCCTCGTTAAAAAAAAAACGCACACGAAAAAAAAACAGGGCCCGGGAGAACGCCGACGGGAGCTCCGACTGGTGCGTCGCCTCCGAGGACTGCGCCTTCGGGCCCCTCGGCTTCGAGCGCGTGCGGGACGTGCGCCCGGGCGAGCTGCTCGTCGTCAGCTCCGAGGACGCGGCGCAGCAGCGGACGGCGGCGCGGTGCTCTGGCCCCCCCGCCCCCGCCGCGGCCTCGACCTCGACGTCGGGCTCCTCCTCTCCCGCGGTCGCCCCCTCGACGCCGACCGCGGGCTCTCCGTGCTCGGCGTTCTCCGCCGCGTCGCCCTCTCCCTCGGGACCGAACGGAAGCGGAAAGGAAGGCGGGGCTTTAACGAAGAAGAAGGGGGGAGTTTTGACCTCGCACCAGTGTGTCGCCGACGCCGTTTGCACTCCCTGCATCTTCGAGTACATTTACCTCGCCCGCCCTGACTCCGTTCTCAATGACATCCCCGTCTACACGTTCCAGCTGGGCCTGGGGACGAGGTAAGAGACGACTTGTGGGAGAGGGGGAGAGAGACGAGAGACGACGATGATGATGAACAGAAAGTGAGAAAAAAACTCACTAAAAAGACTCGAAACCATACAAAAGGCTCGCCGCGGCCGTGCGCAGGAAAAGGTGGGACCTCGATTGCGTGGTCCCGGTGCCGGACGGCTCCCGCCCGGCCGCGATCCAGATCTCGGCGGAGCTCGGCTTGCCCTACCGCGAAGGGTAAAGAGTTTTGGAGAGAGAGGTTTTTTTCTTTTCCTCCACCTTTTTTTCTTTCGGGTTTGTCCTCTCGTTCTCAAAAACTTCCGGGAAAAAAACGAAAAAATATCAAAATCACAGGCTCGTCAAGAACCGCTACGTCGGCCGCACCTTTATCATGCCCGACCAGAGGACCCGCGAACGGTCCGTGCGGCGCAAGCTCAACGCGATGCCGGCGGTGTTCGCGGGGAAGAGCGTGCTGCTCGTGGACGACTCGATCGTCCGAGGGTGAGAAGATTTTTTTAAACTTTTTTCTTTCGACTTTTTGGGTTATCCTTCTCGAGGCTCGAAAAGGAAGCTCGCTGTTCTCTTCTCTCTCTCTCTCACTCGCGCGCTTCCTTCTTTCCCTCTCCAAACGCCCTCAAAAACAAAAAACGCACGACAGGACGACGATGGGCCAGATCGTCGACATGGTCCGGGCCGCGGGGGCCAAGAAGGTCTACCTGGCCTCTGCCTCCCCTCCCGTGAGGTACCCGAACGTCTACGGGGTCGACATGCCCTCGAGGAAGGAGTTCGTGGCCGGCGACCTGACTGAGGACGAGGTCTGCGAGGCGCTCAGGGCCGACGGGCTGCTGTACCAAACGGTCGAAGACTTGGTCGCCGTGGGCAAGGAGCTCAACCCTGCGATCGAGACGTTCGACGCGGCTTGCTTCACTGGCGTCTATGTGGGAGGGGACGTCTCCCCGGAGTACCTGGCAGCCTTGGAGATCAGCAGCAGGAAGCGGAGGGGCGCGCCGAGGGCGGCGAGCCAGGGGGCAATGAGCCTGGCGGCAGGGGCTGTTTGATGGGTGAGAGTTTTTTTTCCGTTTTGTTTTTTTCACGAGGTCGAGTTTCTTCGGTCGAGGGTGCCGAGAGCGGAAGCGAGAGTCTATCTTCTTTTGGAACTCTCTCAGTTTTCCTCTTTTCCTTTTTTTCTCGAAAACGTATCTTCGGGCGTGCCTGCGGGTGCGGCGCCTTTTTTGGCTTGTGTTTTTTTTATTTAAAAAGAAATGTAGAGAGAGAGAAACTGAGAGAACTCCACTGAAGAGAAACACAGGTTGATTTTTTTTCTCTCATCAGTCTGGTCAAACCAGAAAAAAAGGACCAAAGAGCTAGCTTGTCTCCCTCATGCTTTTGATTTCCCCCTCTTCTCCTTAGCCTCGGCACTGATCGGCACTGAAGCACAGCAGTTGCCGCTGGCAGCGTTGAGCTGAGGAAGAAGAAGAAAGAGGGATGCGAAAAACAATGATGGCATCAACAAACAGCGGCGACGCCGCCGCCGCCGTCAATGAGTCTCCCGTTCCCGCGCCTCCGGCCCCGTCCTCCCTCGGCGTCCGCCACGCCCAGGGAGGGGACGTCCTCATCCCTGCTTCGGCCAACTGGTGCGAAGCTTGGGCTCTGCGGGGGCCTGTTTTGAAAGCCGCTTCGGTAATCAAACAGTCTCAAATCGGCTAGAAAAATCTCACCCTCGACCTCTTCCTCAAAAAAAAAACAAAAAAAAACAGGTACACCTCTTCCGCGGCCTCCTGGTCCCGCGACGGCTCGGCCCTGGCCTTGGCTTGCCACAACGCCGTCGTGGTCGTGAGAGGCTGGCCGCCGTCGCCAAACGACAGCAGCAGTTCGAAGTCTCCCCCCTCGGCGAGGGTCATCGGGGCCCACCCCGCCCGCGTCACCGCCGTCGTCTTTGGCTCTCCTTGCGCTCCTCCTGCTTCTTCCCCCTCGCCGTCGCCGTCGCCGTCGCCGTCGCCGTCGCCGTCGCCGTCGCCGCTGTCGTCGCGCTTCCTGCTCTCCGCCGGCGCGGACCGCTGCCTCAGGCTGTGGGACGTGGAAACTTCCGAAGGAGGGCCCGCGCGAGAGCGGGCATGCGCCCGCGTCGCGAGGCGGCTCCCCGCGGAGCCCGCCGCCGCGGCGCTGCTCCTCGCGGCCTCGTCCTCCTGCTCCTCATCCTCTCGGGACAGAGATCGAGATCGAGATCGAGGGGAGAAGGGGGTCCGAGCCCTGGCGGTCGTCGGAGACAAAGAGGGGAACCTGCTCTCGTGGGACTGCTTCGGCGCGGGGGGCTCCAAGGCCCGGCCGGTGCGAGGGTGGGAGCGAGGGGGACGACGGCGAGGAGGGGGGGGGAATGCGGCGGTGGAGCCCTCGGGGCGCTGCGCGGCGGTCACCGCCGTCGTCGCCCTCTCTTCTCCTTCTCCCGCTTCTTCTCCTCCCTCCGATGACGACGACGGAGAAGAGGAGGAGAGCGTCCTCGTGGCCGTGGGGTGCTCCGACGGTTGCGTCTATGCCGTGAGGGTCCCCTTTCCGCGCGAGGGAAGCGGCGGAGAGGGAAAGGGAGGAGAGGGAAAGGGGCGAGGCGACAGGGGGGAAAAAGGAGGAGGAGGAGGGGAAGAGGCAGCGGCGGCAGAAGCGGCGGCGACCTCTTCCTCTTCCTCTCCTTCCCTCCTCCTCTGGCGCCACGGCGACGGCGAGGTCCAGGGCCTCTCTTGGCTCCCCGCCGATCCCCTGCCCGCCGCTGCGAGGCGGCGGGGGGGAGGAACCCTGGGCTGCCTCGCCTCGGGGGGGGGAGACGGAACGGTGCTGCTCTCCCCGCTCCTCGCCCCCGACCCTCGCTCCGCTCGCTCCGCTCCTCTCCCGCTCTACTCCTCCCCGCTCTGCCTCCGCGCCCCTCCCGCGCGGGCCGCACCTTCTCCTGCGACGGGAGACGCCTTTGGAGGAGGGGGAGGAGGAGGAGCAGGAGGCGCAGCGAGGAAGAGGACTTGGACGGCAGTCGCCTGGGCGCCGACGACGGCGACGACGGCGGCGGCGGCGGCGGCGGCGGCAGCTCCTTGCGAGGAGCGAGGCGAGGAGGAGCAAAAGCGAGAGCAAGAGCCGCCTGAGGAGGAGGAGGAGCAGAGGGACGAAGGAAAGAAGACTGCTTGGCTGCTCGGGAGCGGCCACGGGGGGGAGGTCTGCGCGTGGGAGGTGGCGGTGGGAGGAACGAGGGGGAGAGGAGGAGACGGCGGCGGCGGAAGCTCCCCTGCCTCCTCACCTCCTCCCCCTCCGCCGCCGCCGCCCCACCGCCTCCCGCTCTCGCACTCCCGCAGCGTCTTCTCCCTGGCCTTCTGCGCCGCGACTCGCGTGCTGGCGACGACGTCGCTGGACCGCAAGGTCTGCGCGTGGACTCTCCCGCCGCGGGTGGTCGTCGCCGGCGGCGGCGCCGTCGCGCCTCCTTCCGGCGCGAGCTCTCCGACGCCTCCGCCTGCGCCTCCGCCTCCCTCCCACTCCCCCTGGCAGCAGGGAAGGAGCGTGCGGGCCTGGCCGCCGCTGCCGGGGCTGGGCGGCTTCGCCTACGACCTCGATCTGCTGACGGCGCCTTCGGCCAACCCGGGTCCCCCCGCCCTCGTGTCTCCCTCCCCGCTCGCCGCGGTCGCATGCGGCGACGGCACGCTCCGGATCTGGAAGACAGCGGCGGCGTCTCCCTCCTCCCCCGCGGTGAACGCCGCGCTCTGGTGGAAGGGCCTGCCGGCGAGGCCGACGAGCGTGCGGTGGCTCCCGAGGGCCGCGGCGAGGGAGGAGGGGCACCCCTCTCCTTCTCCGCTCTCGCCGCCGTCGCCGTCGCCGTCGCCGACGAAGAAGAACGAGAGAGACGGCGCGGCGGCCCCGAGCCCTCCTCTTTCCCTCCCGGCTGTCGCCTTCGTCGGCGGCGGCGGCGGAGGAGGGCCAGAGGCGACCGGCCCCCTCGTCGTCGCTGTCGACGCCGCGACGGGGTCCTCCGCGCCGCTCCCTCTTTCGTCGCGGCAGCGACAGGGGCAGCGACGCGGGCAGCAGCAGCAGCAGCAGCGAGCTCTCCGCCCCTCTGCTTCTTCCTCTGCTTCCCCCGCGGACGCGACGGCCGCCGTCGTCGTCGAGTCGCTCTGCTGGCTGCCATCCTCCTCTTCTTCTTCTCCTTCTCCTTCTTTTTCTTCCGTCGATCTTCTGGCTTTGCTCTCCGACGGGCAGATGCTCCGCTGGCCCGCGGAGGTGGTGGCGGCCGCGGCGGCGGAGGCCCTCTCCGGCTCTTCTTCCGCTGACGAGGGCAGCAGCCAGCAGCAAGAGCAGCAGCGGCGGCGACTGCTGCTGAGGCAGAGCTTCCCCTCCGACTTCGCCTCCGAGCTCCTCCTCTCGCCCGAGGACGAAGAGTGCGTCACTGCGCTCTCCGTCACGAGCGCTGCCTCGGAGAGAGAAGGAGTAGGAGAAGGAGAAGGAGAAGGAAACGGAGAAGGAGGAGCGACGACGACGGTCCTCATCGCGCTCGGGGACGCCGGCGGCGGCGTCCGCGCCTTCTCTTCCTCCTTTCCTTCCGCTCCTCCTTCTCCAGCTTCTTTCTCTTCGGATCGTACTTGCTGGAATCGACTTTCCTCGCACGCGGTCCACGCCGGTGGCGGCGTGAACGCGCTCGCGTGGCGAGCAGCAGCAGCAGAGGGACGAGGAGGAGGAGGAGGAGGAGGGAGCTATTGGCTCGCCTCTGCCGGGGACGACGGGCGCGTCGCCGCCGTCCGTCTCTCGTCGCCGGCGGCGGCCAAGAGGGCTCCTTCCTTTTCTTCTCCTCCCTCTTTGCCGCCCGTCGCTCTGGACCTCCCTTCGAGCCCTTCCTCCCCGCGGCCTCCGGCCACGGCGCTCTCCTGGGCGCCGCACAGCAGCGGCGCCTCGGAGGGGGAACAGGGCGGCGGCTCGAGCCTCCCCTTGGCGGTGGGGAGGGCGGACGGAACGATCGTCGTCGCGGCGCTCCGGCTGCCGCCTCCTCCCCGCTCCTCCTCCTCCTCCTCCTCCTCCTCGCCGCCGCCGCCTCTTCCTCCTCCGGCGAGCCTTTCCGCCCTGCGCGTGCTCTCGCGCCACGGCTCGCGAGTCAGGGCCCTCGCCTGGCTCCCCGACCCTTCTTCGCCTCGCCTCCCGTCGCTCCTGTCCGCGGGGGAGGACAGGAGCGTGCGCCGCTGGGAAGCGCTGGGCGGTGGCGGCGGAGCAGGAGGAGGGGAGGGGGCGGAGGAAGACGAGGGGTATGCTCAGGAGCAGCAGCGAGAGGCGAAGGAGGAGGGGGAGGAGGAGGAGGAGGAGGAGGCGGCGGCGGCTCCAGGGGAGGGCGCAGCGGAGGAAGGAGAGCGGGGACCCGCGGACACCAGCGGGCTCTGCCGCACCTGCGGAGGTGGAGGAGCGGGAGCTCCAGCCGCCTCCTCCCTTGTCGGCGGGGGCAAGGGAAGCGGGGGCGGAAGCGGAAGCGGAAGCGGAAGCGGCGGGGGCGGCGGCCCCTGGCTCTTGGGCTCGCCCCTGCTCCCGCTGCCCGCCCCCCCTCGCCGCCCCTCGCCGGACCACTCCCGCGCTGCCGTCGTCGCGGAGGCCCTGGCGCGCCTGGCGCGCGCCCTGTCGCCTCCCGCAGGAGCGGCAGGGAGCGAGACCGGCGCGGCCTCCGCGGCGGCGACCGCCGCGCTCGCCTCGGCCGGCCTCCCGCTCTGGAGCAGCTCGGCCGCCGCCTCGTCCCTCCTCTCGCGCCGGGCAGACGAGGCCTCCGAGCGGGTCAGGACCCTCCGCCCGGGGAGCAGGGAGCGCGTGGTGTCGGGAAGGCGCGCCGCTGCGCTGCGGCTGTGGAGCGAGGGGGCGGGAGGCGGCGGGGGTGCGGGAGCCGCTGTTGCCGAGGCGGCGGCGGCGGCGGGCGCTTTTTCTGCTCTCTCTTGCGGCGGCGGCGGCGGAGCCGGAGGAGGAGGGAGGAGTCTCGTCCTCGACGCTGACTCCGTCGCCCTCGCCGCCGCCGCAGGGAGGGAGACCTGGGCTGCCGCGGCCCTCACGCGCGCGGCGGGGCTCGAGGCGGCGGGCGACGCGCACCTTGCGGCGCTGTACCGCTTGGCGGTCGCCGGAGCGGCGGCGAGCAGAAAGCGCGGTGGCAGCGACGGCGACGACGGAGGAGGAGGCTCCGCCGCCGCGGTCTCCACCCTCGTCCGCGGCATCTCCTCCTCCTCCTCTTCCGCCGCCAGTTCTCACCTCCCGGCCTCCACTGTCGCGCTGCTTGCTGCGGCGCGCCTCCCCGCCGGGTCTCGTGCGGCGGCGAGGGCCGCGGCGGCGCTGGCGCCGAGGCTCTCGGACTCGGGAGACTCCGCGGGCGCGGCGGCGGCGCTCATCGTCGTCGCCGCCGCCGCCGCCGCCGCCGAAGGGGCGAGTCCGAGCCCGAGTCCGAGCTCGGGCTCCTCTTCTGCGGCTATCGAGGAGGCCGTTGAGGCCGCGAGGAGGGCCGCGGGAGACGCGGCGGCGGAGGCGGTGAGGGAGGCCCTGGTGGGAAAAAGGTGAAAAGAGAGAAAGAAAGGAAGCAAGAGAGAAAGAAACCCGAAAAAGGACCCAGAAAAATGAGAAACAAAACTTGAAAGAAACTTGAACGAAATGAAACTTGAAAGAAACTTGAACGAAATGAAACTTGAAAGAATAACTCATTTGTACAAAATCATTGTCAGATCGGGGAGGCGAAAGGGACCGACTCTGAGAGAGAGAGAGAGAGAGAGAGAGAGAGAGAGAGAGAGAGAGAGAGAGAGAGAGAGAGAGAGAGAGAGAGAGAGAGAGAGAGAGAGAGAGAGCTTGCGCGTGGTTCGTCGACGAAAGAACGGACGCGGAAAAGTTTCTTCGTTTTTTATTTGCGAGGATGATGGAGAAAAAACAAGGTTTTGTTTTTTCGATCCGATGCGCTTGGTCGTCGAAGAGAAGGAAAAAAGGAGGAAAAAAAAGAAAAAAAGGAAAAAAACTCTCGAAAACTCACTCTTCGTCTCGTGCACGATCTTGGAAGCAAATCGTTTGTCTTTTTTTTATACTCTCAAAGTCTTCGTCGGCTGAAGAAGCAGACTCATCCGAGCGGCCTCCCTGCTATGTACGAGCTCAGGGGCCCGCCGGCGCCGCCGAGCTTTGGCGCCGGCCCGAGCGGATACGGCGGCGGCGCGTCTGGCGGGGCTCCCGGAGGCCCGGCCTTCCGCGGCGCGGGTGGAGGCATGGGCGGCGACTCGTCGTCGTTCGCTCGCGACCGAACGGGCGGCGGCGGAGGCGCCGCTGACGCCGTGGGCAAGGTGAAAGACCCGATCCTTCGCGTCATCTCGTGGGCCAAATCGAGGAACCCGCGCGAGAAGGCGATCCTGGGAGGAGCAGCTGCGCTTTTGGTGAGTTTTTGAAAAGAAGGGATCGATTCCGTCGTCGCCACCCCTGGTTTCTTTCTCTTTGCTTCTCGCCTTCTTACCTCTTCTTCTCCTGTGATTCCCTCTGCTGTGAAGAGACCGTTTCGGTGTCGTCTCAGCAGCAGAAGCAGTGGAGAGAGAAGAGAGAGAGGCGGAGGGGGAATAGGGAGAGAGAAGAGAGGGGATTTGGTTCTGTCTCGACAAAAAAAAGGACGCATCGAGAGCATTGAAAATCGGAAGGCGCGCCCTCGCCCCGTTGAGCTCCTCGCACGCCTCTCCTCGCCTTTCCTTTCGGGTCACGTGGTAGGAGACCACGAATCCTCCGCTCCCTCTCGGGTTCGCTCTGAGAGCTCCGCGAGCGAGGCGAAAGCGGGGGTTTGAGAATCGACCAAACAAAGACCAAGCGCGAATGAAAATTGCGACTTCCTCTCTTGACGACGTCCCTCCTCGACCTCCTCACCCTCTCCCGACCCCAACCTCCTCACCCTCTCCCGACCCCAACCTCCTCGAAAAAAAAAAAATCAACTCCGTCCCCCAACTCCACCCCCCAACTCCACCCCAACGACCAGCTCCTCGGCGTCCTCTGGCTCATCATCGAGGACCACGACAACCTCTTCGTGCTCGCCGAGGCGGTCCACTTTGCCGGGATCGCCGTCCTCGCCTACAAGCTCGTCCGCAAGCGCAACTGCGGCGGCCTGAGCCTGCAGACGCAGATCCTGACGGCGGCCTTTTTGGGCATCAGGCTGCTGTGCTCATTCATGATGGAGTACGACATCCACACGCTGCTGGTAAGGAGAGATTCTTCCTGGGAGGGGAGAGGAAGGGAAGAGAGAGCAAGCAAGCAAGCAAGGGAGGAGGGAAAGCGAAGAGAACGAAAGCGAAGCCGAGAAAAAATGCCCACCGTCTCTTTTTCCCCTTCTCTCCTCCTCCCCTCCCTTCGGAACAACCAGGACGGCCTCACCCTCTCGGCCACCCTCTGGGTCATCTACCAGCTCGCCGGCCCGCTCAAGGACACCTACCAGGCGGAGCAGGACGCCCTGCCCTGGTACGTCGTCGCCGCGCCGTGCCTGCTGGCGGCGCTGGCGGCGCACCCGACGACGCACCACCCGCTGCCGTTCCGCGTGCTGTGGGCGGCGTGCGTCTTCATGGAGGCGCTGTCGGTGCTGCCGCAGCTGCGCATGATGCAGCGCGCCAAGGTCGTCGAGAAGTTCACCGCGCACTACGTCTTCGCGCTGGGCCTGTCCCGGTTCGTCAGCTGCGCGCACTGGCTGCTGCAGATCGTCGACGGCGACTCGTTCCTGCTCAAGGCGATCGGGAGCGGCCTCTGGCCCGCAGCCGTCCTGCTGTCGGAGATCGTGCAGACCCTCGTGCTGGCCGACTTCTGCTTCTACTACGTCAAGAGCTACGCCGAGGGGAGCGGGGTGATCCACCTGGCTGCAGGAATCGTTTGAAGAGAGAGGGAGAGGGAAAGGGAGAGAGGACAGGAAGGAAGGAAAGAGAGAGAGAGAGAGAGAGAGAGAGAGAGGGAGAGAGACAGGGAAAGCGGGGGACGAGGGTGTGTCGCGCGCTCGCGTGGGAGAGGAAGGAGGAGTTTCCTATCTTTTCCTTTCTTGGACTCGCTTCTCTCAGCGATTCGCTCACTTCTCCTCTTCTATTTCTTCTTCTTCCTGTTCTTCTTTTGGGCTATAGGAGAGAGAGAGAGACAGAGACAGTGAGAGAGAGACAGAGACAGTGAGAGAGAGAGAAAAAAAAACTACAAAAGAAACGACAAAAAAAAACACGCCCGTTGAGAGAACGCCGGCGGATTGACTTTTTTCTCCGCACGCAAACAAAAAAGAGAGACAGAGTTTCCTTTTTTTTCCCGCTTCCCCCCTCTCTCCACCCACCCCCCACAGTGTGTGATTTGAATACGACTCGAGCTTTTTACCGCGCAACAAGAAAAAGCAAGAAAGAGAGACCAGTCTTTCCATGTTTTACAGTCGACAAGAGAGAGAAAGAGAGAGACGTTTTTATTCCTTCTCTCTTCTTCAAGGCCAGCCCCTCTTCCGCGGCTTCTTCAGCGCCCGCATCTCAGCGGCCGAAAGGGACCGTCCGCTCTCCGTCCCGGCCCCGGCACCGGCGAGCTCGAAGACCCTCACGTGCCCCCAAGGGTTTTCGCCTCTTTCGCCTCCGCCTTCGCTCGAGCTCATTTTCTTCTTCTTCGAGGTGGCAGCGTTCCTCCCGAAAACCTCGGCCGGGAGGTGTAGCCTGCGCACGGACGCAAAGTGCCGCGCCGCCGCCCTCTCAAAGAGCGCGTGCGTCTCGGCGTCGCGCTCCTCGGAGGCGAGCCAGACGCGCGAGGAGGGAAGAGCAGGAAAAAAGAGGGGTCGCTCCTCCTCCCCTCGCTCTCCCCCGGCGTCGGCGGCGGCCGCGCCGGCGGAACCCTTTGCGCGCCTCATCAGCAGCCGCGCGGCGACGCGGCACAGCGCCTCCGGGTCGGGGCTCTCCCCGTCGCCGTCGGAGTAGACGCAGTCCGCCGCGAGCACGAGGTCGACCCCCCCCCTTTCCGCGGCCGCGGCCGCGGCCGCGGCTGCGGCAGAGGCAGGAGAAGAAAGGGCAGCGGCGGGAGAAGAGGGTCCCGACCTTCCGGCAATGCCGACGAGAGCGTCGGCCAGTGCCTCGGCGGCGGCGTCCCCTCTCTCGGTGCCGAACTCCAGCACCCGCAGCGCGACTCTTCCTGGTTCGGGCGGGAGCCTGCACGAGGGAGAGAGCACGCCGGTGCGCTCGACGTTCTGCTGCAGCACCCCGAGGACGGCGGCCTCTTTGTCGGTGGAGATCACCCGCGCGCCCCTCTTTGCCGCCGCGAGCGACGGCGCGCCGACGCCGGCCCCGAGCTCGACGACGACCTCTCCGAAGAGCGCCGCGGGGGGCAGCGAAGCCAGCAGGGCGGTCAAAACGATGCCCCCGTCCCAGAGCACCGCCCCGACACCTACCTTGGAGCTCGAGAGGCAGCGTGGGAGCTGGACGAGGTCGATCGAGAGGAAGGCGGAGGAGGAAGTCGAGGAGGCGGAGGTCGAGGAGGTCGAATTGCCGATTTCGATCGTGACTCTCTCCGCCTCCTGGATTTCCCATCGAGACGGCTCCCATAGCTCCCTCTGGACCCGAGAGCCGTCCAGAAAGCCCTCTATTCGGAGTCGAATCATCGGGCGGAATCACAGTAAAATCAAGGGAGAACGCCGCCGCATGCTTTCGACTTCACCCCGTTGGAAAATGGATTTTTTTTGTTTTTTCAGTTTTCTTTTCTTTCGTGCAAAGTTTCCATTCCTTTTTTTTTTGCTCTCTCCCCTTCCTCTCCAAGCCCCCCCCTGCTGCCTCCTGCTTCAGTCGCTTCAGTCGTCCTCGCAGAGCATCGAAAAGAGCCCCGAGGAGGCCTGGCGGCCGCCAAAGGCGCCGTGCCTCCCCCCAGCCCCGCCCTCCTCGGCGAGGGGAGAACCAGCGGAGACTCCTCCCCCGCCGCCGCCGCCGCCGTCCAGGGACGGGAAGAGCCCGCGCTGCGCCGCTGCCCACCGCCGGTGGAAGCGCCAGCGCCAGAGGTGGTCGTCGAGGACGTCGTCGTGGTCGTCGCGGCCGCCGGCGTCGTCTTTTTGGCCTGCTGACGACGCTGCTGCCGCTGCTGCTGTCGAAGTCGTCGTCGCCGGTGCTGCTGCTGCTGCCACGGCTTCGACGACGGCCGGCCTTGGCAGAGGGTGCTGCTGCTGCTGCTGGCTGAGGAAGAGCTGCCGCTCCTCCTCCCGCGCGAGGGCTTCAGCCTCGGAGCTGTCGCCGCCGAAGCTGCAGTCTCCGACGGCACGGGGCAGGGAGGCCGGTGGCGGGAGGGAGAAGACCGCGGGAGGCGGGGGCGGCGGAGACTGCTGCGGAGGCGGCGGCGACGACGATGACGACGAAGGCAGCTGCTGCGGCGGCGGCAGAGGCCGCCGGAGGGAGGAGGCGCAGAGTGCTCTCTGCTTGAAGCAGCTCTTTCCGACAGCTGCATCTGATGAATGAGACGGCGAGGCCTCTGCATCCTCTCCTTCGCTCGGGGCGCGGCCGCCGTACCTTTTTTTTGCATTGGTTGAGGAGAGGCGCGCGCGCGCGCGCGCAAGAGAGAGAGAGAGAGAGAGAGAGAGAGAGAGAGAGAGAGAGAGAGAGAGAG
>Ga0315289_10010735_pt1 | contig 13070 bp, 8 predicted proteins | sample YL17G11_40_MG_FD_203452 | JGI IMG/M metagenome (GOLD analysis project Ga0315289, IMG submission 203452) | Sediment microbial communities from Yellowstone Lake, YNP, Wyoming, USA - YL17G11_40 | ecosystem: Environmental > Aquatic > Freshwater > Lake > Sediment | place: USA: Wyoming | collected...
CGTGCCGCTTGACGAAGAGGATTTCCTCGAGGGCCCCAAGGTCCGGGTCGCGGAAGAAGAGCCGCCGCTTGGATTCGCGGGCATCCAGCAGCGCCCTGCGCTCGGCCGCCGGGTCGGGCGCCTCGGCCGACAGAAGCGCCTCGTGGCGCCGGTGCAACCGGGCGGCCTCCTCGCGGTCCCGGCCGACATCAAGCCCCTTGGCCGCAAAACGGTCCAACATCTCGTCCGTGAGGGCCAGCGTCCGCCCCACCGGATCGTAGCGGAACAGGTGGAGGGCGTACGGTTCGCCGCCGCCCGCCCGGATCTCCAGGTTGACCTCCGGCCCGATGGGGCCACGGTCGGCCTGCAAGGTGAGGATCTTCGATTCGCCAGGGCAGAGCGTCAGGCCGCCCGCCAGGGGCTCGGCGCTGCCCTCGATCTTGAGGTTCTCGCCGCCCTTCGGCACGGCCAGGCGCACCCGGAACGTATTCCCGACGCACGGGGCGACCTCGGCCACCGAGAATGGCGAGAAGGCGAAGTGGACGGGCCGCCCCTCCGACGGCGTGTGCTTGCCGCCCATGCCCAGCCCCACGCGGATGCCCTGCGTCCGGCAGTCGGGGAACCAGTCGAGCGGCAGACTGACCTCGCACGCCGCGAGCGACGCGTCGAACTTGCCTTCCAGGGGCACGGACTTCGGCGTCTTGTCGCAGGTGGTGAAGACTGGCCCCTGCCCCGTCCAGGTCACGACGCCGCAGCCGCGCCCGTCGGCGGCCGAGACGACGGCCACGTGCGTGCTGAGGAGCCGCGAGACCTGGATGCCCAGGAGCAGCCGGTCGCCATTCCAGCCGGCCGACACGGCGCACTCCACGAGCGGCCCGCTCTCGAAGTCATACGGGTCGGCCACACGAGCCACGCCGCGCGACGCCCCGGCCCAGCACGGATCGTCGAGGCGGCCGTCCATCTTCGGCGCGGCCGAGAGCGGCGGCAGCGGAAGCACGTCGTCGCCGGCGTGGCGCGGATACTCCTTGACGCGGCCGTTGTACGGCACCAGGCGCGGGCTGATGTCGGCCCGGCCGAACGCCTTCAGCCAGGCGTGCTCCTCGCCCAGGACCGCGTAGCGCAGGAGTTCCGCCGCCTCGGCCTTCGACGAAGGCGGGGTGACCTCGGCGGGGAGCGGCCCGATCTTCTCGATCGCGATGGGGTCCTTCCGGCCGAAGATCTCGATCTCGTCGATCCGCCCTTCGCTGCCGCTCGTGGCCTCGACCGCAATCCGCACCCACCGGGCCTGCACGGGCCTGAACTTCAGCGCCGTCCGCAACCGGACCGGCGGCCCGGCAACCTGCTTATGCACAACCGTCCACGTCTTGGCGGCGCCATCGCGCTGGTGCTCCGTGGCCGCCAGAATCGAGAACGTCGTCGGCGCGCGGTCGTGGTACCGGTTCGACGAATCGCTGCCGAAGGCGACCTGGTAGACCCAGTAGACGCCGCCGAGGTCGATCTCGGCCCACGACGGGTCGCCCGCGCTGACCCAACTGTGGTCGTTGCCCGCCAGGCCGTCGTTCAGGTGCGCCACCTGGTGGATCGCGCGGCCTGGCAGCAGAGACGAGGCGGCGGCCACGGCTTTCGGGCCGCGGGCCAGGTTGACGAAACCGAGTTCGTCCTTCTCCAGGGCCCTGAGCCCCGGCGCGGCGTCGGGCGCGGCCGGTCCGCCCGCCTTCGCGAGTCGCGGCGGAGGCGGAGGCGGCGGCACGCTGGCGTTAAAGGCCGCCGTCCGGCGCGCGGCCGACGCGGCCACCTTGCCCGCGACCTTCGCGGCGGTCGTCCACTGCCGCCCGTCGGCCGAAAGCCTGACCTCAAAATCGACCGGCACGCGGTCGGCGTATCGCCCCTCGCGGTCGCGCGAGAAGACCACCTTCGCGACCCGGGCGGGCTTGGCCAGTTCAACCTGCGCCCACTCATCGCCCGTGCCTTCGGCGATCCAACTGAACTCGTTGCCGTAATGCCCGTCGTTCAGATGTTCGACCGCGTGCTGGGTGTGACCCGAAATGCAGGACGACGCCGACGCCTTGGCCCCGCCGCTCGCGAGGGCCAGGTTGACCTTGCCGTCCGGCCCGTAGACCTCCAACTCGTCGATGCAGGCCGCCCCGCCGACGGTCTGGCGGATGACGAATCGGACGAACTTCGCCTCCTCGGGCGGGAAGGCGACCTCGTTGGGCCTGTCGGGCGAAATGGCCGCCCCGGCAGCCAGGACAGCCGCGGCCAAGAGTCCGAGGAGTTGCACCGTGCCCACAGCGATCCTCCTGCATCTACAGCACTACATGCTGTGGTATGTGCGCGGTGGGTCTCCAGACCCACCGCGCTGCACCACTCGCCGCACTCTCACGCGGCGGGTCAGGAGACCCGCCGCGCAGATCCAATGGCAGCCCTCTCTACGGCGCCGTTTTCTTCACCGCGTACAACCGCGTCTGCGTGCTGATGAAGATCGTCCCGTTGGCCGCCACCGGCGTGCTGCTGATGGGGCTGTCGAGGTCGATCGAACTCAGGACCTTCTTCTCCTTGTCGGCGGCCAGAATCCAGAAATCCCCGCGGCGCGACCCGGCGTAGACCTTTCCGTCGGCCACGAGGGTGGAGCCCCAGAACTCGCCCTTGCACTCCTGCGTCCAGTAGGGCTTCCCGGTCTCAGCGTCGACGCAATGGATCGTCCGGCCCAGGTCGGTGATGAAAACCAAGCCGCCCGCGATGCTCGGCGTCGCGCAGCAGTGAAGGCGCACCGGGCATGACCACACCTGCCCGGTCTTGGTGACATCGCCGGTCCCCGAGGCGTCGATGCACTTGAGCCACGCCTCGTTCTTGCCCCACCAGATGTCGCCGCCGGCGGCCACGTAGATGCGGTTCTTGTAGAAGACCGGCATGCCCTTGATGTTCGACGGGCTTTCGCGGCGGTTGCCCATGTACTGGTGGATGTTCTCCTTGACGCCGGTCGGGTCGCAGTCGAAACGCCAGACGCAGTTCAGCCTGGCGACCTGGCCCGCGGGGGGCATGGCCGTCAGCGGCTCGAAGGCGTAAACGACCCCGTCTGGCCCGCCGAAGAAGACCAGCCGCCGGCCGTTCACCTCGCCCATCGCAGGCGACGACCACGTGCAGTGGACCGTGTGCGGGCTCAGATGCTCCTGGTCGCGGGCGACCATGCGCCCGGTCGCCTTCTCGAGCACCACCAGGGCCGGCGCGTCGATCGCCCGGATCTTGCGGTGCGTGTTGTCGACCCCGTTCGAAGTGTTGACGTAGAGGAACGGGCCGTCGATGAGGACCGACGAGTGGGCCGCATCGTGCGGGTAGATTCCGGCATCCTTGACGAGGTCGAACGACCACAGAATGTCGGCGTCGATCGGCGTCGCCGCCATCGGCGCGGCGCCGCGACCAGCCATGTGCTTGCCTTCGTCCTGGTACGGCCCATCGTTGCCGTTGGCCTGCCCCGCCAGGTCCAGGCACATGACCTCGTAGCGGTTGCTGAGGGCGTAAACGCGGTCTCCCTCGACCGACGGCGGCGAGCAGATGCCGCCGCTCGGCCAGTCGAGGTACGGGTCGCCGCCGATCTTGGGCACAGCGAGTTGCCAGAGGAACTTGCCGTCCTTCTCGTCGAAGCACATCAGGACGCCGCGATCGCCCTGGTGGCGCGGGTCTCGCGGCTCGCCATTGTTCGTGCCGACGAGCACCTTGCCGCCGGCCACCACCGGTGTGCCGTGCGTCTCGTTCCCGAGGTGGGCGATCCACTTGACGTTCTTTCCGGTGGCCGGGTCGAACGAGTCGGGCAGGTCCTTCTCGGCCGAGATCATGTTGCGTGTGTACCGCTCGCCCCACTGGGGCTGGTCGGCCGCGAGGGCCGTCGCAGCAAGGGCAAGAGCGCCCACAAGAGCGCAGGGAATTGCCCATCGCACCCATGCCGGAATCGTCCACGGTGCTTTCGAAACCGTGCGCGATGGGTAGTCTTGCCCACCGCGCCGGAGACGGGCGGGCTCGCGGCAGGCAAGACTGCCCGCCGCGCAGACGATAAGGGGGTCTGTGCCGGACCGTTCAACCGTGCGTTGGGCTTGGACGGCTTTCACTCCGTCTCCTTCTTCTCCGTCAGGTGGGGTAGTATACCACACTCGGGCGGGGGAAGCCCACCCGGCCATGAAACATTCAACCGCCGCCGGCGGCAGCCAGTTCTTGCGAAAGGCCGCGATTCCGGTCCAGGAAGACGGGCACCTGCTCGCGGTCGTGCGGTACGTGGAGGGCAGCGCCCAGCGGGTCAGGTCGAAGACTCACCGCGCCGAGGAACCCGCCGCGCAGCCACGCAAAGTCAAACCCCCACAAAAGTTCGCGGGCACGCGGTGCGGGAGAATGACGCCGATCCGCATACCTTTCCTGGCCCTCAGCCGATGCACCACGACGCGTTGTCGACCGTCTCCAGGCGGCCGGTGCGGGCCGACCGAAGGCCCGCGTCGAGGATGGCCATCACTTCCAGGTTAAAGAGCATGTCAAGCGTCGGGTGAACCGGCTGACCGGTCTGGAGGTGGTGGATGAACTCGGCGGCGATGTTGTCGCGACCCGCCAGAAGCGGCTCCGCCGCGTGGATCGTCGTGCGGCCGTGGCCGTGCTCCTCGCGGACCACGCGCTGGTCGCCCTGCGTATCGATCACGAGCGTGCCCGTGGTGCCGTAGACGATCGGGCCGTACGGCACGCCGTGGTCAAACGTGGTCCATGAACCTTCGAAGAGGCCCATGGCCCCCGGGAACCGGACGATCATCGCGCCATTGTCGTCGGCGTCGCCCCAGTGGCTATTGAGGTTGCCCTTCATGCCTACGGCGGCCAGGGCCTGCTCGCCGACGTACCATCGCGAGACCATTGCGCCGTAGCAGCAGTAGTCGAGCATGGCCCCGCCGCCGGTCGCCTCGTGGTGCCACCACGTGGCAGCCAGTTCGGTGCCGTTGAGGGGTGCGGCCTCCTGGCTGACGCCGGCGTGGGCGGCGCCCGGCCCGAGCGGGCCTGTGTGCCCGCCGCGCCACTTGACCTCGATCACGCGGCCGATGGCCCCGGCGTCGATGAGCGCCTTGGCCTTGTGGGCCGCAGGGTCCCACGTCAGCGGCCAGTTGACGAGCATCTGCGTCTTGGCCGCCTGGCAGGCGCGGACCATCCTCAGGGCGTGCTCGAGCGACATCGCCATGGGCTTCTCGACGCACACGTGCGTGCCGGCGGCGGCGCACGCCTCGACGACGTCGGGGTGCCTGGCGTTCTCGGAGCAGCAGACGACGATGTCGCAGTTCTCCTTGCGGAGCATCTCGCGATAGTCGTCGTAGGCCTTCGGCACGCCGAGTTCCTTGAGGGCGTGCTTGAGGTTCCAGCCCCTGGTGTACGGCCCCTCGCGGAGTTCGGGCTGGTCGGGCACGGTGTCGGCACAGGCGACCAGTTTGGCCTTGGGATGCTGCCCGTACAGGGCCGCCACGTGGTTGACGTGCATGTGGCCGAAACCGATGACGCCGATTCGGTAGGTCTTGCTCACGGGATGCCTCCTATCAGACGCGGACCTCGCGACCTTCGGCCGCAGACTTGTAGAGCGCGTCGAGGGTGCGGATGACGTTCAGCACTTCCTCGCGCTTGACCAGCAGTTTCTCCTTGCCGCGGATGACGTTCACGAAGTGCTCGGTCTCTTCCCAGTGGCCGCTGAAATCGACCCGCCGGCCCGGCGGCACCTCGGGCGACACGTTGACAAGGTAACTCCCCTCGTTGGTCGACAGGGTCAGCGGGTCCAGCACCAAGCCGCCCTCGGTGCCCAGGATCATGGTGTGGCCGCTGCCGTCGGGGATGTTGGCGGCCCAACTGGTCTTGAACGCCACGCACGCGCCGCCCTGGAGGCGGATGAACCCCGCCGCAAGGTCCTCGACGTCGAAGTCGCGATAGTTATACGGGCGCGGCGTCAGCACGCCCATCGGCGCGCCCGAGGCGGCCAGCGAGGTGGCCAGCCGCTCGTCTCGGTTGCCGAACTTGCGGTAGGTCGCGCTGGAGACGGCCGCGACCTTGGGGCTGCCCATGATCCAGAACAGGAGGTCGATGGCGTGGACGCCGAGGTCGTAGACCGGGCCGCCGCCGGAGTGCTTCATCATGTGGAACTGGCCCCATGTCGGGATGCCGCGCCGCCGCATGATCCACGTCTCGGCGTAGTACATCTGGCCCAGGCGGCCGGACGACGCGATCTCCTTGGCCGCCCGCGAGTTCGGCGAGAACCGGGCCGTCTGGCCCACCATCAGGAGGCGTCCGGCCTTCTCGGACGCCTCGTACATCTCGACGGCGTCGGCGTGCGACGTGGCGACCGGCTTCTCGCACAGGACGTGGGCGCCCGACTTCAGGGCCGCGATCGTATGTTCCTTGTGATAGGCGTTCGGCGTGCAGACCGAGACGATGTCGAATTTCTGCTCCTTCAGCATCTTCTTCCAGTCGCCGTAGGCGTGCCGGATGCCGTAGGACTTGGCGACCAGTTCCGCCCGGTCCGGCAGGATGTCGGCGCCGGCGACGATCTCGACGTCCTCGGGGAGGTTCTGCCACGCAGGGATGTGGCCCGCCACGGCAATCATACCCGTTCCGATGATCCCGACCTTCAGTTTCTTCGGCATGTCGTGCTCCTTGTGCGCTGTCCAGTGGTCCCTGCGGCCGGAGAGATGTTAGTGGCTTCGGCAGCGATTCGCAAGAAAAGAGATTCGCCGACGGCAGTGCGTCGCTGAGCGGATCCCGTCTCGCCGGGTGGCACTCCCACGCCTCTGCTGGCGTGGGCATGCTCTCAGTCCGAGTGGCTAACATGCCCACGGCAACGGCGCCGTGGGCATGCCACCCACCAAGGAGCACTACCACCGGCAGGCCTTGCGCCGGCAAGGCCACTCGACGCGCGCCACGGACGCCGGTACAATGCCGGTGTGCGGGGGCCCGGCGCAGCGAGGCGCAAGCGGCGTATGCGAGGCATCGTCAGCGACATCCAGCGGTTCAGCGTCCACGACGGGCCGGGCATCCGAACCACGGTGTTCCTCAAAGGCTGCCAGATGCGGTGCCGCTGGTGCCACAATCCCGAGGCCCTGCGGCCGGGACCGGAACTCGAACTCTTCCTCGACAAGTGCATCGGCTGCGGGGCGTGCCTGAAGGTCTGCCCGCGCGCGGCCCACGCGATGGAGACGGGCCGGCGCGTGTTCCGCCGCGAACTCTGCACGGCCTGCGGCACCTGCGCCCGCTCGTGTTACGCCGAGGCCCTGGTTCTCGTGGGCCGCGAGATGACCGCCGCGGAGGCGCTGGCCGAGGTGGTGCAGGACCGTGAGTTCTACGCCAATTCCGGCGGCGGGGTCACGCTCTCGGGCGGCGAACCGCTCTATCAGCCCGACTTCGCCCGCGAGATTCTCAGGCTGGCCAAGCAGGCCGGCATCCACACCGCCATTGAGACAAACCTCGCGTGGCCGTGGGAGCGCATCGAGCCCATCCTGGACGTGACGGACCTCGTGATGGCCGACATCAAGATGATGGACCCCGCGGCACATCAGGAATGGACCGGCGTCAGCAACGAAATGGTTCCGGACAACGTTCAGAGACTCGGCCGCAGCGGGAAGCCGCTCCTGGTCCGCACGCCAATCGTCCCCGGCGTGAATGACACGATTGCCGAGATCGGCCGCATCGCCCGGTTCATCGCCGGCCTGGCGAACCTCGTGTGCTACGAACTCCTGCCCTTCAACCCCCTCGCCGCGGGCAAGTACAAGAGCCTGGGCATGGAGCCGGAAGGGCTCGCCTCGCCGCGCGATGGCTTAGACGCCCTGGCCGCCGAGGCTGGCAAGCCCGGCGTGCCTGTACGCGTGGCTGGAAGAAGGGGATAAAACTGGAGACTGTAGCGCCACCGCCGGTAGCGTTGCTACAGTCTCGAAAACTGTTTGACTTTCCGCGGTTTATGGTCGATAATTGAGCAAGACGGACGAGTTGTACAAGTCGCACAAGTTGTCGGAGTTCAAGCCATGACCACGCTGAAAGCCTCTCGAACCCGCATCCCGCCGGACACGTTCAACCGCGTCGCCTACCAGCGAGAGCGGGTGCGCATCGAACGTCGGGGCGCCAGGCCGGTGTATCTGGTCTCCGAGGAGGACATCGAACTCCTTGACAAACTGGAAGACCGATACTGGGCCGACGAAGGCCGAAAGGCTCTGCGGGAATTCAAGAGGTCCGGCCGCAAGGCCGTTCCGTGGGAGCAACTGAAAAAAGAGTTGGGGCTTTAGACCGTGCCCTACCGCATCGAGTTCGCGGCGAAGGCGGCCGACGAGTTGAGGCGTCTGCCGAAGCCGGTCCAAAAACGCGTCGCGCGGTGGGTTGAACTGCTGTCCGACGATCCCCGCCGCCTCGGAACGAAACAACTGGAGGGCCGGCCGGAACTTCGCCGCGTCCATGCGAGCAAGGACTACGTAATCGTCTATACGATTGTGGAGCGACGCCTCTTGGTCCTGGTGGTCCGTGTCGCACACCGCAAAGGCGTGTACCGACGATTGTGAGACAACGAAGAACGCTGCCATGCCGCCGACTGAGTTGACCTACGCCGACCGCCTCGCCCTCCTGCGCGAGCGCAAGATGGCGCAGACGCGCGAGAAGATTGCCGCGCGCGGGTACATGGACGTCGACGACCACGGTTCCGTCCAGCCGCCGCTGGGGTGGGAGTGGCGGCCGACGCCGAACCATCCGAGCGGCGGCTTCTACGGGTTCAGGGGCTGGGGCGACAACTTCCGCTCCCTCATGGAGGCGTACCCCACCTACGTCGACCCCGTCGACGCCCTGGCCGGCCGCTGGGGCGTCTCGCTCAGCGGCAACTACTACCCCGGCTGGAACCCCGACTTCGACTACTCGCACCTCAAGGCCGAGCAGGAACTGTACGGCATCATCCCCGGCATCGGCGGCGGGCAGCATTTCGGGCCGGACTTCCAGATGGGCCTTGAACTGGGGTGGGGGGGCCTGCTTGAGAAGGTCCGCCGCTACCGGGCCCGGCACGGCCCCGAGAAGGCCGAGTTCTACCAGGCCCACGAGAACGTCATCCTGGGCGCTCAGAATCTCATCGGGCGGACCGCGGCCGACGCCCGCAAGGCCGAGGCGGCCGAGACGCGGCCCGAACTCCGCGAGAACCTCCGCCAGTTGGCCGAGATGAACGAGTGGCTGATCGACCGGCCCGCCCGGACCCTGCGCGAGGCCTGCCAGTGGATCGCCTGGTACAGCCTCATCTCGCGGGCCTATAACGGCGACGGGGCCGGTAGCCAACTAGACGAACTCCTTCGCCCGTACTACGAGCGAGACGCGGCCACAGGCCTCATCGACGATGAGACGGCCATCTTTTACCTGGCGTGCCTGCTGCTGAACGACCCGCACTACTATCAACTCGGCGGGCCCGACTCGGGCGGCCGCGACCAGACCAGCCACGTTTCGTACCTCATTCTCGAGGCCGCCCACCGCCTCGATGGCACATGCAACCTAACCATCCGCGTGCACGACGGGCTGGACCCGGAGTTCTTCGTCAAGTCTGTGCAGCACCTCTTTGAGGACCGCAAGGGCTGGCCGCGATACTCCGGCGACAAGGGCCTGACCGAGGGCTTCATGCGGAACGGGTACCCGGCGTCACTGGCTCGCCAGCGCATCGCCGTCGGCTGCCACTGGATGGCGATACCCGGCCGCGAGTACACGCTCAACGACGTCGTGAAGATCAACGTAGCGAAGGTCCTCGATGCGGCATTCTGGGAGATGATGAGCGAGTCGCCCGCCGGCGCGAGCATCGAGAACCTCTTGAGGCGGTTCGCGGAGCATCTGCGGCGGGCGGTGCTTTGCACGGCGCGCGGCATCGACTTTCACCTGGCGCACCAGAAAGACAACCAGCCGGAGTTGATGCTCAACCTGCTGAGCCACGGCCCCATCGAGAAGGGCCTCGATGCCAGCGACGGCGGCCTGGAGTTCTACAACATGTGCATCGACGGGTCGGGCCTGGCGACGGCCGCCGACTCGCTGGCCGCCCTCGAGCAGCGGATCGAGCGCGAGCACGTCATCACCTGGCCCGAGATTGCCGAGCACCTGAAGAACGATTACCGCGGCGCCGCCGGCGAGCGCGTGCGCCTCATGATGAAACACGGCCCGCGCTACGGCCGGGGCGGCAGCCTCGGCGACAAGTGGGCCGTGCGGATCAACCGCCTCTTCACGGGCCTCGTGAAGGCCGGGCCGACGCCGGGCGGCCGGAACCTCATTCCAGGCTGGTTCTCATGGGCCAACACCATCGGCATGGGCAAGGTCGTCGGCGCGACGCCCAACGGACGTAAGGCGCACGAGCCGATCTCGCACGGGGCGAACCCCGACCCCGGTTTCCGCAAAGACGCCGCACCCACCGCCATGGCCAAGGCCATTGCCGCCGTCCAGCCGCTCTACGGCAACACCGCCCCCATCCAACTGGAACTGGACCCCGGCCTCTCGCGCCAGGAGGGCGGCGTCGAGAAGATCGCGGCCCTCATCAAGACGCACTTCCGTCTAGGCGGCACGCTCTTCAACATCAACGTCGTCGACGCCGAGAAGATCCGCGAGGCCCACAAGGACCCGTCGAGATACCCCGACCTGGTGGTCCGGGTGACGGGATTCACGGCGTACTTCGCGGCCCTATCGCCCGAGTTCCGGCAACTGGTCGTGGACCGGCTCATCGAAGAATAAACGTACATGCGAGGCACAAGGCGCCGCGGTCCAAGACGCTGGCACGGTGCGGGCGCCAAGAGTAGAATCAGCCGCCAAAGGAGGTTCCCATGCGAAACGTGCGACTCGTCGCGGCGCTGCTCCTGGCGGTCCTTGCGGTACTGACGCTCTCGCGGCCGGGCATGTACGCCGCCGACACCGGCCAGACCGTCATCATGGACATGGACACCGTCGTCCACAAGCCCGGCGTCGTCGGCCAAGACAAGACGCCCTGCGGCACGGTGGAACCGGTCGAGGGCAAGTTCGGCAAGGCGTGCAAGTTCACGTTTATCGCGAACGCCTCCGGCGGGTTCTTCACCGCCAGGATCAGGCCCACGGACGACTGGGATAAGGCCGCCGGCATCAGTTTCTGGGTCAAGGGCGACGGCTCCAGGAGTTGGGGCGGCCTGGAGATGATCGACGACGAGGATTTCTCGTATCGCTACGGCTGCTGCTTTCCGATCGACTCGACCGAGTGGCAGAAGATCACCATCCCGTGGTGCGACCTCGTGCCGGAGCACTCGAACGGCAAGTTCGTGAACGTCAAGGACGGTTACCCGGCGTCGAAGTTCCGCAACTTCTGGTTCGGCAAGTGGTGGTACTGGCGCGACTACCCCGCGAATTCCTTCACGATCGACCAGGTGTGCCTGGAGCGCAAGATCGCCGTCGATACCGCTGACTACACGCCTCCGGCCGACGGCACGCCGCGATTGCTGGCCAGGTTGAAGGCCCGCCGGCCCGTCACCATCGTCACCATGGGCGACTCGCTCAGCGACAAGAAGCATTGGGCCAACCGGCAAATCCTCTGGTCGGAGGTCCTCGTGGCGGACCTCAAGAAGCAGTTCGGCGGCGAGGTCAAACTGGTCAACGCGGCGCTCGGCGGCACGGAGTTGCGGGCGAACCTCGTCCTGATGCCGAAGTGGCTCAAGGAGACGCCCGAGCCCGACCTCGTGACCGTGTGGTTCGGCTACAACGACTGGTCGTCGGGGACGCGCGGCCCGGCGTTCAAGGAGACGATGGCCTTCGCGGTCGATCGCATCCGCCGCATGACGCATGGCAAGAGCGAGGTGCTGCTGATGACCCCCTGCCCCGCAATGGAGCGGTGGGACACTATGGAGGAACTCGCCGAGGCCGTGCGGGCCGTGGCCGCCGAGAAGAAGACCGGCCTGGCCGACGTGGCCGCCGCCTTCCACGAGCGAGGCGCGCAGGCCGCAGCCCGCCCGACGCTCTACTGCGACGACAAGACCCACCTGGGCGGACCGGGCCACGCTTTGGCAAGCCAGACGGTCCAGAAAGCCATAACGGGAAGCGCGGGCCCGACCGCGAAGAAGTAGCAGCAGGGCGCCAGGGAGTTCTGGGCGGTGGGTCTGCCAACCCGCCGGTTAATACTACTTTGAATATGGGCCTGACCCGCGGTTTTCCGCGAAGGCGCGGCAGGCCGAAGCAGCGGTACTATCGCGACGCCACAGGCAGCGGACGGAAGTCGGGCGAGCCCTTCCACTTCAGGTTCTTCTTCCCCTCGTAGTTGCCGTAGTACGGGGCGTTCGAGTCGATCCACGTGACCAGCCGCACGAACTCGACCTGTGAGAGCCTCACGTCGTTGTGGCCTTTGAGGAGTTGCAGGATCATCTTACTCTTGTGCGACCCGAACGTCAGGGGCGGCTCGGCGGGGATGTAGGCGCTCCGCGGGTCGACGTCGATGTTGTTGACGAGTTTCTTGCGGATGAGGTTCTCGTACGACCGCGAGAAGAGCGTGGTCATCTCGCCCGTCAGGTCCAGCCCGGCCTTCGGCTCCGGACCGCCGTGGCACCGGACGCAGTGCTTGTCGAGCACCGGCTGCACGTCGAGGGGGTAATGCACCACGCGCGGGCCGGCGTCGCCCGGCTGAGGCGCGGGGTCGTGAGGCCCCTCCCGCAGCGCCAGCGGCCGCTTCGCGGGCGGCGCATGGCCGCGCGGCTCGTGGCAGCCGATGCACGAGCGATTCTCGCCCGGCATCAGGTTCACGAACGTCCGCATCCGCTGAAGTTCCATGTAACGATCGTCGAGCGCCTGGAAGTAAACGTTCCTGCCCGCGGGCGCCGTGAAGTAGGCCGACCCGTCCTCCGCCACCGGCACGATGCCGCAGATCCTCTTGATGGCGAAGTGGCCGTTGAGGCTCACGGCCGGGTTCTGGAGGCCCAGGGTGTCGCCGTTGGCCGGGGAGACCCACGAGGAGTCCCACGGTTTGGGCACGTCTTCCATGACACGGAGGTACCTGACCCGGCCGCGCTCGATGCCCGTCAGGCCGTCGTACACGTCGGCCATGAGGAGCGTGGCCCGGTCGCCGGCCTGCATGGGCGATTCAATCG
>Ga0315289_10010736_pt1 | contig 13069 bp, 10 predicted proteins | sample YL17G11_40_MG_FD_203452 | JGI IMG/M metagenome (GOLD analysis project Ga0315289, IMG submission 203452) | Sediment microbial communities from Yellowstone Lake, YNP, Wyoming, USA - YL17G11_40 | ecosystem: Environmental > Aquatic > Freshwater > Lake > Sediment | place: USA: Wyoming | collected...
GTGCATTTCCCGCGTGACGAATCCCCTGGTGCGCTGAACCCGGCCTGGCCGACGACTATTCCGGTGAGTGACACTACAAGGCTGTTTAGGGGGATTGCACGCTCAGATGGTAACTCAAGACATGGAGAGCAAGCGGGAAGAAGGCGTCTAGTGCTATGAGTTTGTCTGATCCTGTGGTCATCATCGGTTTGGTTCTCGCCTTCGCGCTTGCGGTCCTCGGCCTGCTCCGACCCTTTGTGGGCCTGCTTGTCCTCATCCTGATCCGCTTCCTGCAGCTCGCGGAACTGGTTCCGGCCCTGGCGCCATTTCGGGTGGAGCTGGTCTACGGCCTACTTCTCCTCCTGTCTTTCGTTGTGCATCGAGCGTCCACGCCTACGGCCCCCTCTCTAACCAGTCCCATCCTCCGGGCGGCGCTCATGTTATTGGGTTACGCCACCCTCACTGTCCCATTCGCCATCTGGAGGGGAGGCGCCTTAGACCAGGTGATTACACTCGCCAAGCTCGTCTTCATTCTGTTCTTTATCGCTACCTTGATTGATAGCAGTTTTCGCCTGCGGAGCATCGTCTGGGTTCTGGCTGGACTGCTGGCATGGTATGCAGGCAGTGCTTTGAGATCCTATGCTCGGGGAGAACTCGTCTTTGCACAGGGCGTTGAACGCGCCGTCGGTGTGACCAGCGTAGTAGGAGATCCCAACGCCTTGGCTGGTTTGATTGTAGGTCTGCTGCCGTTCCTCATTGCAGCCATCCGATTCACTCGCATGGTCGCGGCCCGTCTGCTGCTTCTGTTGGTTTTCCCGCTTGCCGTCGGCACAGTGGTGGTCACGGGTTCCCGCGCCAGCATGCTCGCCCTGGTAGCTGTCGGGATCTACTATGTACTCCACTCAAAGCACAAAGTGCTCAGCTTTGTTTGCTTCGTAGCCCTAGCTTGTGTGACTTGGGTCGGAATGCCCGAGCAGTATCAACAGCGCTATCTGTCCCCGTCGCGGTACGCGCAGGGGGAGGAGATGGACGCGTCCAACGAGTTGCGGCTTCGGATCTGGAAGGCAGGCTGGAGGATGTTTCTTGATCACCCGGTGTTGGGTGTGGGCGCCGGCCAGTTCCGCACTGCCTACGGCACCGTCTATTCGGGCGTCGCGCACGGGCCGTGGATGCAGCCTCACAATTTACTCATCCAGGTGGGCTGCGAATTGGGCTTGGTGGGCCTGGTTATTTTCGGGTATTTTGTGTTCCAACTTGTAAAAGCGAACCGCTCGATCTTGCAGCTTAAGGGAAGAAGCACCTACAAGGTGAACTACGAGGTGGCGGTCGCTTGTGGGGCGCTCCTGGTGGGAGTGGCAGTTGTGAGCGTGTTTGGCCACACCTTTTATCGTCCTTACTGGTACTTGCTCGGCGGATTGGTGGGAGCCAACCGCTTCCTGGTTGACGCGGCGGCCCAAGGGTCCCCAGATTCAGCCTCCGAAGACGCGGGATGGGAGAAGGTGCACCCGGACGCAGCGACGCTATCCGGGCATTCTGTTCAAGGAGTGAATTAAGGTGCAAACTGTTCTGCTGCGAGAGCAGGGCTGGGGAGCAAGCCTGCGAGCTTGGTGGGACCGATTCCAGCGCCACGGCGGCAGTGTCCTACGGCACCTCACACTCCCCCGGATGGGCAACGCCGCACTGCTGCTCACCGAATACGCACTCCGGCGGACCAAACTCCACGCCGGGCCCGTCGTGATCAAGATTGAGCCGACCAATTTCTGCAACTTCCGGTGTCCAGGCTGCCGGACCGGCACGGGCGAGGACACGGGCCCGAAAGGGATGGTCGATTTCGAGAACTTCAAGAAAATGGTCGATCGGATGTCGCGGTACGCCTTCAAGCTTATCCTCTACATGTGGGGCGAGCCATTCATCAATAAGAATATTTTCAAGATGATCGAGTATGCCTCGAAGAAAAACCTCTCAGTGCAAATCTCGACCAATATGAACGTATTTCGTCCTGAGATCGACGCGCCCAAGTTGGTTGTTTCGGGACTGGAACACATGATTGTTGCTCTCGATGGTGTGTCCCAGGAAATCTACAAAATCTACCGTGTGGGAGGACAAGTACAGAAAGTAATTCAAAATGTTGAAGCCATTGTGGCGGAGCGGCAGAAGCAAAAGAAACGCTTTCCGTTCATCGAACTGCAGTTCATCGTTTTCCCGCACAACCGGCATGAAGTGCCCCAGGTCCGTGAGCTTGCGCTTCGCCTGGGCGTGGACCGTTTGACGTTCATCCAAAGCCAAACGCGCGACGAGGCCATGGTCCGCAAAGGCAAGCCAGTGCAGCCGGACAAATGCAGCGCCCTCTGGCTGATGGCATGCTTCAACTGGAATGGAAGTTTCTCGCCGTGCTGCGATTCCGTTGACGACAGTTTCGGAAACACCCTGGAGGAAGATTTCGATTTGCTTTGGAACAGCGAGAAAATCATTAAGTCACGGTCGTTGCACACGCAGCGTCCGATTGTTGGTGGTCCTCCTACGAAATGCTCACGCTGCCGCATCTATCGGGGATATGTAACGTTTCTGCCTAGGGAGAAGCCCGCGCCGCTGGTCCAGATTGGTGATCAGCGCGCATTGCAGGCGGCCGGGGAAGCTGAAGCCCAACTTAAAGGTAGCGGCACGGAGGACTGACTGTGGCTCCAGCGACGCTCCAATGGACCGGAAAAGCAGCGCAGGATACGCAGCGCAGTCTCAGAGTCTTGGTCATCGATGAGTGGCTGCACTATCCACCGAACTCGGGGAGGAGCGTCCGTACCTGGAGTCTGCTGCAGCGCCTGGCCCGGCACCCTAGAATCTCGGCGCTTTGTAACGACGGGCGTTCTTTCATTCGAGCAAGTTTGAAGGGGTCGTCCAACGGCGGGATTGCAGTTGCGAACATAGCGGTGAGTGGTGCTTGTGCTGTTCAGGTGCGACCGCAATGAACTACCACTTTATCTTCACCATCCTGGGTGTCGGCCTGGCCCTGGCGGCGATGCTGGGGAGCGTCTACATTGTTTTCTTTGCCATATTGGGCCTATGGGGACGATCGGCCGCCAGCCAGTCGCCCCAGGCAAGCGAGCCAACCACCCGTTTCTTGGTGTTCGTGCCCGCCCACAACGAAGAGGCGGGCATCGTCCCCACGCTTGATAGCATTCGGGGGCAACTATACCTGCATGACCTATGTCGTGTCGTTGTGATTGCTGACAACTGTCGAGACAGAACCGCTGCGGTGGTCCGGCGGGAGGGATTTGAATGCTGGGAGCGCAATGTTCCCGAGGTGCCCGGAAAGGGCCAGGCGTTGTGCTGGGCGCTTGACCGGGCGAATGAGCTTGTCTTCGACGCGGCGGTGTTCGTGGACGCTGATAGCACCCTTGAACCGGGAGCGCTTGGGACGCTCGACCGAGAACTGAAAACGGGTGCCCGTGCCCTACAGCTCTTCTACGAATTCGAGCTGAGCGATCGCGGTTGGTTCTCGCTCCTGGCGGTTGCCAGCCATAGGGCAGCAGGCAGACTGTTCTGGGGGCCCCGACAAAGGCTGGGGCTCTTCGTCTCCTTGCAGGGTACCGGCTTCTGTCTGAGGCGTGATGTGCTTGGTCAAGTCCCCTGGAAGGCGTATTCGATTGTGGAAGATGTTGAGTACTCACTGAATATACTGCTACGCGGTATTCGGGTCGATTATGTCCCGTCTGTCAAGGTCACATCCCGTCTGTCACGGTCGGCATTTGAAGCCACTCCGCAGCGGCTGCGGTGGGCCTCAGGCACTCTGCAAGTCATTCTGCGTTATGTTCCGCGTTTACTCATTGCAGCTCTTAGAGAGAGAGACTTCTGCCTAGCCGAGGCTGCCCTGGCGCTAAGCCTGTCCAGCCGCATGGTCCTGCTGTATGCGGGGTTGCTTGCCCTCGCGACGTCTTTCCTGGCTGCAACCTTCTGGCAGGCGTTGCTGATTTGGGTGATGGTGGCCAGCGCAGGAGTGCTCCAATTCACGTATCTCTTCTGCGTGCTTCGAACAGTGTCCGATGAAGGCAGCGTGTGGCGGGGAGTTGTCTTTCTGCCCCTTTATCTGGGATGGATGCTGTGGGTGCACTGCCTCGCAGCCCTCGGCATCAGGCGGAAGGCCTGGACGAGAGCCTCAAGGTGACGAGAGGAATGTGTGAGCAATAAGAAAGTCAGGATCCTGCACCTGATTTCGACCAGCTTTGTGGGGGGGCCTGAGAAACAGATCCTGAACCACGCCCTTGACGCCACGTCGTCTGGGCGAGAAATCTGGGTCGGCTCCTTTCGGGACGGGCCAGACCGAACCGCGATCCTAAAACGGGCCGAGGAACTGGGGCTACCTACTTTGGAAATCTGCGCGGGCAAGTTTGATCCCCGCACCATTCTCGAGCTGGCCCGCAGCGTGCGGCGGCAAGAGATTTCCCTGCTTTGTAGCTACGGTTACAAAGCCAACATATTGGGCTGGCTGGCCAGCCGTCTGGGCGGTTGCCCCCAGATTGCCTTTGTGCGGGGGTGGACGGCGGAAACCTGGAGAGTGAGGCAGTACGAGCGGCTGGATCGGTTTGTGTTGGGTCGGGTGGACTGGGTGGCGTGTGTTTCGAGGCCACAGGCAGAGCAATTGAGAAGTAGACGAAAGGGGCGTCGTCCGGCGATAGTAATTCCCAACGCAGTCCTTTTCTCTTTAGGAGGAGTGGCGTTGCCCCTCGATCGTCGCCCGATAAGAAGTGCGCTTGGCCTCCCCGAGGGCGCCTTCGTAGTAGGGGCCGTCGGGCGGCTTAGCGTGGAGAAGGGCCATCGGCACTTGATCGACGCTGCTCCCATGTTGGTGCCGCGGGTCGCCAATCTGCGATTCGTATTGCTCGGAGAAGGCCGGGAGCGTCCTGAGCTTGAAAAACAGGTGATCCGACTGGGAATGCGGGAACGTGTGGTCTTCGCCGGTTTCCAGACCGATGTCCGGCCCTGGATTCAAGGCTGCGACGTCATAGCGAACCCCTCACTCACCGAAGGCATGCCCAACGCGGTACTGGAGGCTATGGCGCTCGGTACGCCGGTCGTAGCGACTGCCGTTGGGGGGGTGCCGGATATGATCCAGGACCAGGTATCGGGACTCCTCGTTCCTCCTGGTGACCCAGCGGCTCTGGCAAGCGCCATCCTGGATCTCTTTGCGAATCCTTCAAGGGCGGTGCAGCTCGCCCGTGCTGCGCAAACCAAGCTGGAAGAGTTCTCGCCAGCGAAGCAATGTGAGCGTCTGCTGGATCTCTATGCCGAGGTTCTACAGTTGCAGCCACAAGAACGACCGGGGACATGAGGTGTTTGTTTCTCAGTTCGCGAATGCGCGGAGGTTCGCACGCCTCACGACGAACGGGTAGTCAATATGGTGCCGAAGTCCGATTTGCCTGACCCTATGGTAGCTCCTGCCTCGTCCGCCGTTGCGTCATCGCTTCCCATGATTTCGGTTGTCATCCCCGTGCGCAACGAAGGGGCGCACTTGCCATCGCTGTTCGAAGACCTGCTGAAGCAGGAATATCCGCCGGATCGATTCGAGATCCTGGTTGCCGACGGCAATTCAACGGACAGGACCAGAGAAATCGTCGAGCGCTACGCGCGCGAGTCCATACCCCGAGTCTTGTGGCTTCCCAACCCGCGTCAACTCTCCAGCGCGGGCAGGAACGTAGGGGTGGAAGCCAGCCGCGGCGAGCTGATTCTCTTTATTGATGGGCATTGCCGGATTCCCAGCCCGACTCTGTTCTTGGACACGGCGCGCATCATGCAGGCTACGGGCGCGGACTGCCTGTGCCGGCCTCAACCGTTGACAAGTCCAGAGAATACGTGGTTCCAGGACGTCGTCGCCCACGCACGGGCTACTTTGATCGGGCATGGAGGCGATTCCACGATTTATGCAACCGACCAGGAGGGATACGTCAATCCAACCAGTGCGGGGGCCGCGTACCGTCGGTCAGTGTTTGATCGTGTGGGGATGTACGACGAAAGGTTCGACGCTTGCGAGGATGTCGATTTCAATTATCGTGTCTTCAAGGCAGGGTTGCGGTCTTACCTAAGCTCGCGCTGCGCTATTTCCTACCGGCCCCGCTCCAGTCTGGGAGGACTTTTCAAACAGGTCGTCCGCTACGGGCGAGGGAGAGTTCGTTTCGTGCGCAAGCATCCCGATGCGCTCACCATTTCGCAACTTGTTCCGGCCGCGTTTGTGGCGTGGCTGGCGGGCGGCGCGCTGGCGTCGTGTGTGTCAGCGTTCGCGGCCAAGGTTTTCCTCGCGACCCTGGTCCCTTACGCAGGACTCGTGCTGGCGTTCTCCGGCTGGCTGGGGCTGCGGCACGGGTGGCGCTATCTGGTTGTCGCCCCCGCTGTTTATCTGGCCGTACATGTTGGCCTCGGCATGGGCTTCTGGGCCGAGGCGGGACGGTGCGTTCTGGAGTGGTTGCGCGCCAAGCCAAAGCGCCCGGCAGCGCGTCCCGTCTCGGGCAGCGGAGCCCGGCACATCCCGGGAAGTGAGGAGTAACGGGTGTCTGGTGTGAAGCAAAGAATTGCCGGACTCCTGGGCGGCATGCCCCTCCTAGGCCGAGCATTCGACTGGCTGCGGGCCACGGGCGCTCCTGTTTTCATGTTCCATCGCGTTCTGCCGGAGGGCGAAGCCAGTTACGACCCGGAACTGGTCACCTCGACCAACCTGTTTGGCGCCTTTCTTGATTGGGTCTGTGAACGGTATCGCGTGGTGGCCGTCGACGAGCTCGCTCGGCGGCGTCAGCACCCGAAGGATGGGGGAGCGCCACTCTGCGCCATCACTTTCGACGATGGCTGGCGCGACAACTTCCTCCACGCCCTTCCCTTGCTCCGAGAATGCCAATTGACGGCGACGGTTTTCCTTCCCGTCCGGTTTATCGGGACAGAGCGCCGATTCTGGCAGGAACGGCTACGGGTCTGTTTGGAGGAACTCGACAATCGAAATGAGGCGCAGTCCACCCTCCAGACGGTGATGAGCAGTTTCCCATGGTGTCCGCAACTGCCGCTCCGGGAGAAGAAGTTTGGGCATCTGCGGCGCATCCTCCTGCACCGCCCCAGTTGCGAGGCCGAGGAATTCGTGGACCGCCTGGCAACAGCTACCGGGCCTCTGGCCGCCCTGACGGGTCGCGCTTCCCTGGACTGGGTGGAGGTGCGAGCGATGCAGGATGCCGGCATAACGTTCGGCTCGCACACGCTCCACCATACGCTCCTGACTCGCGCCGAACCAGCTATCGCGGAGCGGGAGATTCAGGAGTCTCGCCGCGAACTGACCGAACGGTTGGGTGCGCCGCCCGTGGGATTTGCGTATCCCTGGGGGGCCACGGGCAGCTACATACGGGAACGTGTGAAGGCAAGCGGATACGAGTGTGCCGTCACCACGAGAGAAGGGATGGTTCGAGGCGGTTCTGACCCTTGGCTGCTGCCGCGCATTCCGATTAGCGACTCCTCGCTGCGCGACATCCGTGGGGGTTTCGGAGCAGGCCGCACCAACTTCTACCTCGCTTCCCGGGCCTTACGGAAAGCTGATCCAAAGCGTTTGCCACCCGAGGGGAAATCACGCCCGGCAGAACGCCTGCGGTTGGCCTTGGTGATTGACGCGATAGATTCCTGGGAAGATGGCGGAACAGAGCGACAGTTGGGCAAGCTCCTCGCGGTTCTCGACAGAAGACACTTCGAACCAGAACTCTTCTTTCTGCGCCCCTCTGCTCACTTGAGCCCTGATGATTTTCCCTGTCCTGTCCACCTGGCCAGTTCGAGGTCTGATTGGGACAGGTCGCGCTTGAGCACCTTGGCTCGTTTGGTTCACTTGTTCAAGCAAAGACGGCCTCACATCGTCCAAACGTTCTTTGGCAGTGGAACGTATTATGGTACGGTGGCTGCTTGGGCGGCGCGCGTGCCGGCCATCGTGATTTGCCGACGCAATGCCGGGCATTGGAAGACGTCTCTCGACCGGCTCGCTCTAAACGTAATCAACCGCCTGGCCGACGCTTGGCAGTGTAATTCGCGGACCGCCTTCGAGTCGCTGAGAGCAGAGGGCGTACCCGCGGGCCGGATCGATATTCTCCCCAATGCTCTTGACCTAGAACGGTTCTCTGTTCCTGCGCCGGAGGAGCGCCTGGCGGCGCGGCAGGCGCTGGCTCTGTCACCCACGGCGCCGGTGTTCGTTTCGGTGGCTACTTTGTTTCCCGTCAAGGACCCTCAAACCCTCATCGAGGCCGCGGCCCTGGCGCGCCCCGCGCTTTCCGACGCGCAATTCCTGCTGGTAGGCGAAGGTCCTTTGCGGAGCGCCCTGTCAAAACGGATCGAAGAACTGGGTTTGGCGGAAACCGTTCGACTGGTCGGCGCCCAGGCGGACGTGCGGCCGTATCTCGCCGCGGCGGATGCGGGCCTGCTGACGTCACGGAGTGAGGGGTCCTCCAATTCGCTCCTCGAGTATATGGCCATGGGGTTGCCCGCTGTCGTCACCGACCTTCCCGCCAACCGTGAGTTGGTGGAAGGAGAGTTTTTTCAGGCTGGTAATGCGCGCGAGCTTTCCAGCCGCGTGCTTTCGCTCTGGCAAGACCCGAAGCGGCGGGCGGGGATGTCCGAGGAATATCGCCGCCGAGCCATGGAGTACAGCCTGGAGGCTTTCGCGCGCCGGGCGCAGAGTCACTATTCCACGCTGGCGGCGGAGTGGTGCTAGGGACAAACTGCGAATGGCGCTGCTCGCAGTGTGACCGGGCCTGTGCGGACTTAAGTAGTTGCTGTGTATTAAACGAAGAAGGGAATTGGTCCAGTGCACGTGAACATGCAGGGCCCTGCAAGGATTCTTTCCCGTGAGAGGGTTGCCCTGTCACCGGAACTGGCCGCGCGCACCGAGATTTTGCCTGCGGTCAGCGATACCTGGTGGGAACGTGGACTCCAGACGGTGGGGCTGGGCGGGCTCGCTCGTCGGAGTCGCTCCTTGCGCGGGGCCTGGGCCCTGTTTCGCCAAGCATCACGGTTTGCGATAGTTGTCACTCTTGGGGATCTCGAAGGGCTAGCGTTTGCGTGTTTGCAGCGCCTGTGGACACGGCGGAGGCCGGTCCACGTGATGCACGACTGCCTGTGGTATGGGGGAGGCTGGTTGCGGCGTGCCTGGATGCGGTTCTGCCTCGGCGCGGTCGATCGGTGCATCGTCTGGGCATCTGTGGAGCGGCAGCGGTATGCTCAAGCCTATGGTGTATCGGCCGAAAAGTTCCTTTACGTTCCACACCATCATACCCTGAAACGCTATACGTTTGAGGTAGGCGACGACGGCTACGTCTTCACCGGGGGCAATGCAGACCGCGATTACGGACTTTTTTTCTCCGCCGTGGCTGACCTCTCGGTACCTTGCGTGCTTGCCACGAATCGGCCGCAATTACTGGCTGGTCTGGTGGTCCGTTCAAATGTCAGGGTCGTGAGCGTATCGCCCGCCGAGTTTCGGCAACTGATGGCGCAAGCGAGGCTGGTGGTGATGCCGATGCGGGCAACCCTTCTCCATGCTGGCGCCCAGCAAACCATTCTCAATGCGATGGTGATGGGCAAACCCGTGATTCTCACCGACCCCGAAGGGGGCGCCGACTATATTGAACACGGGAAGACGGGCCTCCTCGTGCCTTATGGCGATGTCGCAGCCCTCCGCGAAGCCATACGTTATCTGTGGGAGCACCCTGAGGAAGCGCGCGCCATGGGCGAGCAGGCTCAGCGCGCGGCCACGCCTCTCACCACCGAGCGGTGCAACGTCGCAATCTGGCAGCATGCGCTGCAGTTAGTCGGCAAGATGCAACCCGGTGCTGCGTCGTCGGCGGGGGGCTGCGGCGCGGAGGCGCACGCTAGCGGCGCCGACTTCCGCAGTCAGGTCTAGATGAGTTCGACAAATCAACAAACGGTCCCACAAGGGGGCGCTGCCGCGCCGAAAGGGGCCGGTTCGCTCGATGAAGCCAAGGCGCGCATTCCCCGCAATGTTCTCTTCAACTGGCTCAACTACGGCACCTTAATTCTGATCACCTTCCTTATTACACCCCTGGTTGTCCACGGGTTGGGGAACACCGCTTACGGGGTCTGGGGACTCATCGGGCAATTGCTCGGCTATTCGTTTCTGTTGGATTTCGGGCTGCGCATTGCCGTCACGCGCTATGTGGCCCGCCACCTCGCGCTCGCTCAGCCAGGGGAAATCAACAAGGTTCTTACGACTAGCCTGGTTTTCGCCTGCTTCTCGGCCGCCCTGGCGCTCGGGGGCGGCGTGGTTGGGGCCTATCTGTTGCCTCGACTCTTCGCGATACCTGCGGAGTTGCTTCTTCAGGCACAATTGAGCTGCATAGTCGTGGCGGCAGGAATCGCGGCCACGTTTCCTGGATCCGTTTTTCGCGGCTGTATCATCGCAACCTCCCGTTACGACCTGCTGAGGATCCGAGACATATCGACCACCGTGACGCGGGCGCTTCTGCTCTGGTTCTTCCTGCGGCGGGGCTACGGGCTGCTGGCGGTAGCCATAATCCACACGGGATGGCTTTATGTGGGGTATAGTCTGGACTTCCTCCTGACCCACCGGCTCTTTCCCTATGTTCGTCTTCGTCGCGAGTTCTTCGACGTTTCTACTCTGCGGTCGCTCGTCACCTTCAGCGTTTATGTTTTTGTTCTTTCAGTCTCGTGGCGCATGATCTTCATGACGGACAACGTGGTGGTGGGTTTTGTCCTCGGCCCGGTGGCGGTGACGTTCTACACCGTGGGCCTGCAGGTTGCGGATATGTTGAGGGACAGCCTCAGCAACATTACCGCACTCTATGCCCCTTTAGCCTCTCAAATGGATGCGCTGAAGCAGAAAGACTCCCTGCGGCGGTTGTTCCTGGGCGGCGCGCGCCTGGGGCTTGTTTACGTGCTGGCGGGCGTTGTGGGTCTGACGGTCTTGGGACCGCGGTTTCTGGGTTTCTGGTTGGGAGAATCCTTCGCGGATCGTTCGGGACCGATCCTGATCCTGCTGGCGACGGAAACCGCATTCTACACGTTAGGTTTGACCTGTAGTCAAGTGCTCTACGGAATGAACCGGCATAAGGTGAATGCCTGGCTGTCCTTGGGCAACGCGACGGCGAATTTTGTGTTGAGTACCATCATGATTCGTTGGTGGGGCGCCGTCGGTGTTGCCTGGGGCACATTGATCCCGGCCTTCGTTGTGGAAGCCATCATCCTGCCGGTCTACACGGCTTCCGTCTTGCACATCTCGCCGCTGCGCTTCTACAAATCAGTGGTAATGCGACCGCTGGCCGCCGCCGCTCCCTACGGCCTGTGGCTATGGTTCTGGCGGGCCCAGGGCCTGGTCCATGGATACGGGTCGCTGGCACTGGTGGTCGGTTCCGGGTTGGCCCTCTACGCCTTGCTAGCGTGGAAGCTGAGCCTGGATGACCAGGATCGGATCTTCGCCCGTAAAGTGCTCATGAGTCTGAAGGCGATGGCACCCGGGACAGATCCTACTGGGGAAGCCCCTCGCGGGGAATCGTCCCCCACGGGCTGAGAAGCAACGGATGGAGGGCCTCGAAATGAGTTTGAGGATACTGCAAGTGGCCAGCGGGCTGCCGGGATGGGCCGGGACGGAAAAGCAGATCATGGATAGTGCGCCTGGCCTCGCGAGACGTGGGCACGAGGTAACCATTGCTTGCCAACCCGGTTCAGAGATTGAGCGTCGAGCCGTATTGGTGGGTCTCCCAACCGTTCACTTGGTGATGCGGTATCCGCACGATTGGAAGCAGCTCCCCAACTTCGTGCGTGCAATGCGCGGACGATACGACGTTGTTCATATTCGTGGATATCGTGACTACATCGTTCCGGCAGCGGCAGCGCGTTTGGCGCGGGTCCCTGTAGTTGTCATGACCCGTCACCTGCCACACCCTTTTCGCAGCCGATTTACCGCCTACGTGTGCAGCGAGATTTTCTATGACGGAATTATTGCGGTCTCAGACTTCGTCGCCGGAGTGATGAGCAAGAGCGGCGTCAACCCGAAGCGGATCTTCGTGGTGAAAAATGGAATAGATCTCAGCTATTGGCATCCGGTTGCTGACAAGAACCTTCGAGCAGAATTGGGAGTACCGCCGGGCGCTTTCTTGGTCGTAGCCGCCGGGCGTCTAAGCCCTGAGAAGGGATTCGATGTGCTACTGCGAGCTATGGTGATTGCTCGGGAGAAAGGGCTGAACGCAGTCTGTGCGATTGCGGGCCGAGGCCAAGAGTCAGAAAGCCTGGAGCGATTGCGGACAGCCTTGGGGCTTGAACAGACCGTTCATCTTCTGGGGTTTCGAAGTGATATCCGCGCCCTTTTCGCCGCCGCTGATGTCGTTGCGGCTCCTTCGGTCTCGCCGGAAACCTTCGGGCACTCGGTTCTGGAAGGGCTTGCCTGCAGGCGCCCGGTCATTGCCAGCGGGATTGGGGGCTTCCTGGAAATTGTGACTTCGGAGACCGGCTGCTTGATCCCTCCTAGTGACCCGGAGGCCCTGGCGGAGGCCATGGTGGAGCTGGCAAACGCCCCTGAGCGACGCCAGGCGATGGGCGAGGCAGGGCATCGCCGAGCGCAGGAATTTAGCCTGGACAAGTGCGTGCAGGGCATCGAGGCGGTCTATATCACTCTTGTGCGAAGGCGCCTGGAGGCGTCTCGTGCTAAACCACAGTCGTCGACGCCTTGCCGGCCGAATTGAAGGGAGTCGCAGGATGAGCCTATCGGTCTTGAGGCTCGCCGGCCACCCCGAGGATGATCCCCCCGAAGACATCGCTTGGGTAATGCCCACCGACGTAGATGCGCGGCAAGCCCACCAGAACCACCACCCCTGCCCAGAGAAACCGGCCTGTGGCTCTGTGCAAGGAATAGATGCCGGCTGCCAGCGAGGCGTAAAGGGTAACAGACTGGCTGGGGAAGGAACTGCCCTCTGGGTTCGTGTAGATATACCTCGGGTAGAGACCGGAAACGCTGGGGTGATGAATGGGAGGCGGCCAGACGACCAGTGCCTGCGCCACAAGCATCAACAGAATGGCGATCAACGACCCCAGGAGAATCGTCAGAACCCGTCGCCGC
>Ga0315289_10010737_pt1 | contig 13068 bp, 11 predicted proteins | sample YL17G11_40_MG_FD_203452 | JGI IMG/M metagenome (GOLD analysis project Ga0315289, IMG submission 203452) | Sediment microbial communities from Yellowstone Lake, YNP, Wyoming, USA - YL17G11_40 | ecosystem: Environmental > Aquatic > Freshwater > Lake > Sediment | place: USA: Wyoming | collected...
TTCAGAGATAATAAAGCCCAATCCCTTAATTCCCCGCCTGAATGATGCAAATACTTTTCAATTATTCTATATGATTCTGCTGTTCGGAAATGAGCCAAAAGAATTAAGATTTTCTTCTTCGTTTCAACCGGAGTATTCTCTGAAAGTAATTTCTTACTCTCCCTTAAAACATCTTTGAAGTCAACATTATCAAAGTCGATTGTTTCCGAAAGTTCTAAATATTCCTTCTGAATTGCCAAATCGACTGCATCTTCCATTAAACTAAAACTATTCGAATAATCTTCAGAACTTGTATCGTTACCCTTATTTCTTTTCACGTCATTCATAAAGCAAACTTGCCAATAACGTTCGCGGGTTGACGAAGCGCGGCAAAGCCACAGTGGGGACGGAGGGGACAATGCTCTTCTGCCATGCCTTGTCAATAAAAAGCCCCATCCCTCTTTTCGAGAAATGGGGCTTTCATGATTTATCCATTTTAGCTCCTCCAAGGGTTGAAAGGAGAAAGCCAGAATAAAATAAGCCTTCAGCAATCAGCCATTGAGAAATTATGGCAACATAATGCCGATTTCATACCACCGCCGAGGTAATCTCGTAGTTCACAGGTAATAACCTCTCCAGATTCAGATGCTTGGAGGCATCTAAGATTTCGATACCTACAATCCTGTCATCTTCACCAAGATCTAGCACGATATCTTCGGAGATCCTTCTGTTAATGACTTGCTGTTTCCGGTCATCCAAACGGAGATAAAGCAAATCTGTCGTTGAATTATATAGAATTTGCATCTTCGCCCCTCCATTTTCCGTAAAACACATAAACTGTCACGGTAATTATAACATCTCCCTTGATGGTGTAAATTACTTCAACTCTCTTTTGCTGAAAATATTTGCCGTTTCTTTCCTTTTTAAAGTCATAAATTTTGAACTTCCCCAGGCGTCCATATTTCCCCGAAATGGATATTCCTGTATTTATAACCTCCTTAATTTCTTCTTCGTTTGTGCCCCTTTCTTCGGCACGTTCCAAGGTATGCGGGTCAATCTGAATTTCCACTCTCTAGCCCTCAAATAAACCATACCCTTTTCAAATAAAGCAATGGGCTTTCTCCCCCTCCTCGATTTTATCAAAAGCTCCAGAAATTGGAAACCTCATTCCTCAAAACATCACCGCATAACCTTCAGGAATTGGCGGGCCTGCAAAGGTGATATAGACATTGGTCAGCCCCTACTCCAAGAGGCCCTTATCAAATGCCCGACGGTCCCTGTTGTGCAGGATAACCTACCCTTCTGGATTATCCGTCTCTTCAAAGGTACGGAGGGCAATCCGCTCCCCCGCCTTTAGGGCCTTTGCCTCTTCATGCTTCATAACAATCGACTCCGCCCTCATGATACCATAAATCTGCAATTCAGGCTAAGCCCTTGATCCCGTTTGGGCATTCACCAATAGTTTCGGGTTTCGAGTTTTCGGTTCCTCCTCACCCTCCCCTCTCCCGCCAGGGGGAGAGGGTTCCGTTGTAAGACTTCGGCGTGAGCCTCCACGCGAGCTCAGTCGAACGCTCAGTGGAACGCTCGCCTGAAGGGATGGAGGAAGAGGGCAAAGGTTCATGCGTTACTACAAACCCTGATTATTTTCAAATTTCCCTGGAAACCCGGAACGCTTGACCCCTCAAACCCTACTCAAGCCACTTTCATAGCATCCCGCAGCTCCCGGGTGAGAAGTTCTACGGTTCCCCGCGTTCCCCCGGCCAGTTTCCTCCGCCACTCTCCATCGGTCTCGAACCGTCCTTCCCCGACCCTCTCGTTCCAGGGTTTGATCGCCTCCCGGATCCCAAAATGGTCAAAGGGGTCGCTCTTCAGTTGCCTGGACCGGGTCATCACATCGGGGCTCACCCGGATGAAGGCCCGGAGGGCAGCTCCGGTCTTGATGCTATATTTTCGACCGGCCCAGGCCTTCGGGAAGGTAGCCTGGATCGCCTTAAAATAGTTCAGGAAGAAACGTTTCCCGTTCTTCTCGAATTCTTTGAAGCGGTTCGTACCCCCTATCTTTTCGATGGCGCCGAATAGGTCCACCATCTCATCGGCCAGCGAGGCCTGGGAGACCCGGCCCTTGCCCACACCGAGTATCTTGATGTCCCCTTGCAAAGGAGAATCCTCCTCTTCATTGAGTTGACGAATAATATCATGGGCCAGAGCCTGATGCGGGTCGGCGTAGAGCCTCCGGCCGGCCAAGGAGATCAGATGGGAAGGATTCAGCCGGGTGTGTTTGGCATTGATGGTGACAAAGAGTTCTACGGTTTGCCGCGGGTCCAGGCTGTCAAAGAGAATGGCAGGGACATCGATCTCCATGTTCTTCTCCGCCTGGGAGCTGAGGGCTAACAGGCGGTGCTGGCCGTCCAGGCATCGCAGGATTCCCGGCTCCTCCGGAATCTGGATCATTCCCAAATTGGGATTCCTCGCCATGGGTGAAAAGTCCACCCTTTTCTCTGCGATCATGATCACGGCTCCCGGAATGGCCGGCAGATTTTGGGCTTCCTGGCATTCTGCATAATATTGGACCAATTCCCGAATCTTCTTCCGAATCATCGGCCGCTGAAAAGCGGCTTCACTCTGTCCGATCCGTTTTTCCAGCAATCCCCAGTTTACGGGTGAGGTTTTGGCGGATTTGCGGATTTTTGGGCCTTCCTCTGGGCTCGCATAATTCAACACTTCGAACTTGACCAGCTTCTGGATGTCCCCCGATGTAAAAGAGGTTTGATAAAACTCTACTCCAAATTGCCTGACCTTATGAGCTGGAAGAGTAATCATTCACCCCACCTCCTTCCGTAAATTTTTTCTCGAATAAGATGATCTCGTAAAAAGTAAAACTTCGCCTCCATTGGCGGCTTCATCCTCACCTTTACCCTGTGGAGTGTTGAAACCTACTCCACAGGGCACGCCCTCTCCCATCAAGGGAGAGGGAAGGTTCTTGTATTTTACGATCTTATCAAGTATCCCAAAACAGAGCCCGTTCTTCAACAAAAAAACCCCATCCCTCTTTATGATAAGAGATGGGGTTTAAGGTTTCCAGACACCTGAGCTCCTCAAAATCCCGCGAAACGCGGGGTCAGCGATCAGCTTTCAGCCAAGGCAATGAACTGTCCTATAAATCGAATTTCACTCCTACCTCGGCCGCGATGGCTTTCAGGTCCTCGTAAACTTTAAAATAAAGCGGAATGCCCTCTTTGCGGTACTTTTCTTCCAGCTCGAATTCTTTTTCCCCGTGGACAAAGATCCGGGTCTGCCCTTCAGCCTTGGCCGAGTTCTTCAGGCGGCGGATGAGGTCGTCCATATCTCTTTTAAATTCTTGCACCGGACGGAAGGAATCAACCCGCAGGGCCCCAAAAAAATGAGCGACCATGGAAGGCAGAGGCTTACCATCGGGCGTCTTGGGGTAGAGGAGGTTCAAGTACCCTGACCCTGATAGGACACCACATAAAATGTCCACTAATAAGTCCAGCCCGTACCCCTTGTGGCCGCCGGATTCTTCCCCTTCCCCACCCATTGGCAGGATCCCTCCCCCGGCTTTGCTGCGAATATTGGCAATGACTCGGGCGGGGTCGTCGCTGGACCGCCCTTTTTCGTCCGTGGCCCATCCCATGGGGAGCTTTTTGCCCATGCGGCCGTAAACTTCCAACTTTCCCAGCGTGGCTACGGCCGTGGACATGTCCAGAACGAAAGGCCTCTCGTGCATCGTGGGAACGGTCACGCTGATGGGGTTGGTTCCCAGCATGACTTCTTTGCCAAAAGTGGGGACAACATAGGCGTCGGAGTTCGTCAGGGCGATACCGATGAGGTCGTGTTTCAGGGCCATCAGAGAATAATAGCCGGCGATCCCGTAATGGTTGCTGTTGCACACCGCGACAAACCCCGCCCCGTTTTTCAGCGCCTTCTCGACGGCCATCTCCATGCCCCGTTTCCCGGCCACCTGACCCAGGGCCGCACCGCCGTCGAGCAGGGCAGTTATAGGAGTCTCATGGACCACCTTCATCTGCGGCTCGGGCACCATCATGCCATTCTTCAAGCCTGTATAATACCGTCTCAGCCGGGCCACGCCATGGGAGTCGATGCCCCGCAGGTCTGCCAGCACCAAGACGTCCGAAGTCGTGAAGGCGTCCTCGGGAGGTATTCCCAGTTTCTCAAAAACCCTCTGACAGAATTCAGCCAGAGGTTTTGCCCACACGGTTTTGAACTCTGCGCTCATATGTACCTTCCTTTAATTCCTATTCTCTGACCGACCAAGGGCCAGTCGAATCAATGATCCCTCTGGAATTGTGTAGCGTTGCAAAAGTAATGGAACGTCACGCCGCCTGCCGCCCCCCTCACCCTCCCTTCTCCCCGCGGGCGTGAAATAATCCTCTAAATCACCCCCACCCTCCCCCTCCCCCATCAAGGGGGAGGGAATTTCTTTCTTATTTCAATATAGTTACCCTCTCCCCGGGCGGGAGAGGGTAGGGTGAGGGGGTATGTTCCAAATTTTTCACAGCTTCACCCCGTCGGGGGGGAGAAGACAAGGGTAAGGGGAATAAATTTATCCCTGGCGATTAGAATTACTGGTAAAAGAATTTAAAGGATAACGAGGGGGAAAGTCAAGAGAAAAGAGGAGGATTTTTTAAACTTTGAAAATATTCATGAATTCTCCCCGTCATCTCAGAGATTGTGTTCCAAAGGGGGATGCGGGAGCGAAAGTCGGTACAGCCCCTTAAACCCCTGGTATACCAGATCAGATGCTTGCGAAACTCTCTCAGCCCATGAACTTCGCCGCGCCTTTCCACCATCATTCCCATGTGGCGAAGGATGGTGTCTTCTTTCTCTTCCAGGGAGGGTTCCTGGCAAGGTTGTCCCTGAAGCATATTCAGGGCCTGCCGGAAAATCCATGGATTTCCGAGAGCGCCCCGTCCGATCATGGCACCGGCGCAGCCAGTTCGGCTGAAAAAGTCTATGACGGCCTCAGGGGAATTCAAGTCCCCATTGCCAATGACCGGAATGTGGAGCTGGGCTTTTGCCCGCCCCATGACCTCCCAATCTGCTTTGATTCCATACCCTTGGGTGCGCGTGCGCCCGTGCAGGGTCAAAGCGTCTACCCCCAAGTCTTCAGCCATTCTGGCCACGTCCAGGAAATTCAGGCTCTTCTCATCCCATCCCGAACGAATCTTAATCGTCAGGGGAATGGAGATGGCTCGGCGCACGGCCTGGATGATTTCCTTCGCTCGCTCCGGGTCTTTAAGTAAAGCGGCTCCAGATCCTCCGCGCACGACCTTTCTCACCGGGCATCCCATGTTGATGTCCAGGGCGTCGGCTCCATAATCCTCGATGATCCTGGCGGCCTCGCCCATGGACCCCGACCGGGAGCCGAAGATCTGTACGGACAGCGGGCCCTCTTCCGGGCGGCTTTGCAAAAGCCTTTCGGTGGCCCTCCGATTGTGTAGGAGACCCTCGGCGCTGATCATCTCCGTGCAGACCAGCGCGCACCCCTGTTCTTTCGCCAAAAGTCGGAAGGGGAGGTCGGAAATCCCGGAGAGAGGGGCTAAGATGAGGGGATTGGCCAGCTCGAGGGAGCCTATCTTCAGCGACTGGAGTTGATCAGCGATCAAGGAAAATTTTACCCTCCCGATAAACGGGGACAAGCCTGGAAGAGTCGATCCGAGCGCAGATACGCAAGTCTTTCCCCAACCCGACGCTTTCCAAATATTGCCCCCAATCGCACCCGGTTAGCATCCCGTAGATGTCGCCTTCGTAATACTCGTACAGCACTTTGGCGGCCATGGCCGCATCGCTTATTGAGAGGGAAAGGCCTTCCTGCTCCAGGCGATCGATGATACCCCCAGCGCAGACCGTGTCCTCCAGGCAGAAGAGACCCTTTTCCCCCGAACAGGCGATGATCACATCGCGGCCCGTTTCTTCGAGGCGCCGGGATAACGCGGAGATGTTGAGGAAGGCGCCGATAAAGACTTCCACAGCCTTCCGGGCGGCTAAAAGGGCTTGGGTGCCGTTGGTAGTGGTCAGCACGACGACTTTTCCGCGAACTTTCTCCGGGCGGTAGTCCCGGGGAGAATTTCCCAGGTGGAATCCTTCAAGGGGCATGGCGTTGCGCTCCCCCCCTAAGAGAAGATCGGGATCTTTCTTCAAAGCAGCCAGTTGCATGGCTTCTTCGACTGTAGAGACCGGAATGAAGCCCGAGCATCCGTTCTCGAAGGCCGCGATCATGGTGGATGTAGCCCTCAACGTATCGATGACGACCACCGTTTTCCCCCGAAAGTCTTTCTTTTCGAGTTCGTAGGGCGTAAAGGCCAGGTCAATTTTCATAAATCAAGACCATTTTCTATTGGACGCAGATGAACGCAGAAAAAACGGAAAAAAGGAATTGAGGAATTTGGAATTGATTAATTCCTAAATTCCTGAATCCCTCAATCCCTAAATTCTTATTTTTTTGACTTTTGTCTTTATTTTATCTGCGTTTATCGGCGAAAATCTGCGTCCAAAAATTTTTAATGGGCTTCGGCCCAGTTTTTTCCCACGCCGATGTCTACTTTCAATGGAATGTAAAGTTTCACAACCCCTTCCATCTCTTCTTTGACCAGGGCTTTGACCGGATTAAGTTCCTTTCCCGGAACCTCAAAGACCAGCTCATCGTGGATTTGGAGAATGAGTTTGGTTTTCCTTTTCTCCTTGTTCAACCGGCGATGAATGTTGATCATGGCCACCTTGACCAGGTCGGCGGCCGACCCCTGGATCGGGGCGTTGATGGCGATGCGTTCGGCAAACTGACGTACGCTGCGATTGTTGCTGGCAATATCCGGTAGATATCGCCGCCGGTTCATGATCGTGGTCACGTATCCACGCTCCCTCGCCAATTCCAGGGATTTCTCGATGTAATCGCGTACCCCGTGATATTTCTGAAAATAGTTGGCGATGTAAGCCTGGGCGACACTGGGCGGAATGGCCAGCTCCTTGGAAAGGCCAAAGGCGCTCATGCCGTAGATAATCCCGAAGTTAATGACCTTGGCCAGACGACGCATCTCGGAGGTTACCTGCTCCGGCGGGACATGGAAGATCTCCGCTGCCGTGGCCGCATGAATGTCTTCGTCCCTTTTGAAGGTCTCGATCAAAGATCCATCGCAGGAGAGGTGAGCCAGGATTCGCAGTTCCACCTGGGAGTAATCCGCCGACAGGATCAAAGATCCTTCCTCGGGCACAAAGGCCTCCCGGATCCTCCGCCCCTCCGGAGACCGGATGGGAATATTTTGCAGGTTGGGATCACTGCTGGAGAGTCGTCCCGTGGCCGTTACCGTCTGGTTGAAAGATGTGTGGACCCTCCCCGTTTCGGGGTTGATGAGCTGGGGCAGGGCGTCCACATACGTGGACTTGAGCTTGGAAAGGCTCCGGTATTCCAGGACCTTGGCCGGAAGCGGGAAATCCTTGGCTAGTTCGTTGAGGACATCCACATCCGTCGAGTATCCGGTCTTGGTGCGCTTTCCCCCGGGAAGCTTGAGCTTCTCGAAGAGGATTTTTCCCAACTGCTGAGGGGAATTAATGTTGAATTCCTCCCCGGCCAGTTCATAGATCTCTCGCGAGATCCTTTGAAGCTGCCCTTCAAATTCGCTCGACATGAGGTTCAGTAGAGCGACCTCGAGCCTCACTCCGTTCATCTCCATGACGGCCAATACTTCCACCAGCGGGATTTCCACCCGATGAAAGAGGTCCCCGAACCCATCCGCTTCAATCCTGGGCATAAGGAGGTTAGCCAGAAGCAAGGTCAGGTCTGCGTCCTCGCAGGAATAACGGCAAGCCTTGTCCACATCCACCCGATCAAAACGGATGGCTTTGGAACCGGTTCCGGCTACGTCGGCATAAGTGGTTACCTGGTAGTCCAGGTGCTCGCGGGCCAGCTCTTCCAGGCTATGGCTGTGTTTGGAAGGGTTCAGAAGATACGAAGCGATCATGGTATCCCCGGCAATTCCCTGAAGATGGATCCCCGATTTCGCCAGCAAGATATAATCGTATTTGATGTTCTGCCCATATTTCTTCAATGCCGGGTCTTCCAGCAATGGCTTCAGAGCTTTCAAGACCTCCCCTTGATCCAACTGCTTCGGCGCCCCCGGGTAGGTGTGCCCGACAGGGATGTAGAAGGCCTGGTGGGGCTTGAAGGAAAAGGAAAGGCCAACGATCTCGGCCCTAATGGGCTCGATGGATGTGGACTCCAAATCCAGGGCAAAGACCCCCGCCTCTTTTAAGTTCTCAATGAATTCGCGAAAATCCTTTTTCTCAAGGACCGCATGATAGTCTTTTTCTAACCGCTCCGGCTGAACGGCAAATTCCTTGAGGAGCTTGGAGAATTCCATCTCTTTGAAGATTTTATGCAGCCTCTCCCGGTCCGGATTTGCCGGCTTCAATTCCTCCAGGCCCGGGGTTACGGGGGCGTGAGTATCCAGGGTGGCCAGCTCCCGGCTGAGGCGGGCCTGCTCGGCATAATGAGCCAGATTGTTGCGTATCGTTGGGTTCTTGACTTTGTCCAGGTTTTTCAGCAGTTCTTCGATGGAGCCGAATTGCTCGATGAGCCTGGCGGCTGTCTTCTCCCCGATGCCTGGAACCCCCGGGATATTATCGGAAGTGTCCCCGCTCAGACCCATGACCTCAACGACTTTCTCCGGAGGGACGCCAAAGCGCTCTTTCACTTCGGGGATATTATAGGTCTTATCTTTCATGGGATCATACATAGCTACCTGAGGGGTGATGAGCTGCATGAGGTCTTTGTCCCCCGAGACGATCACCGTATCCACCCCCTCACCCTCCAACTTTTTGGCGATGGATCCAATCAGGTCGTCGGCCTCGTAACCTTCCTCTTCCAGGATGGGGATGCCCAGGGCCGCCACAACTTCCTTGATAAAGGGAATCTGGGGCCGAAGGTTTTCCGGCATGGACGGGCGGTTGGCTTTGTATTCGCCGAAGACCTCATGGCGGAAGGTCGGGCCGGGGGCATCAAAGGCAATGGCCAAAAACTCCGGCTTTTGCTCCCGCAGGACTTTGAGGATCATGTTGGTAAAACCGTAGGTGGCATTGGTGGGGAATCCCTTGGAGTTGGAGAGGTGCGGGATGGCAAAAAAAGCCCGATAAATGTAGGAACTGCCGTCAATCAGGAATACCCGCGGTTTCTCCTCAGCCATAGAATAAGTATGCCATAACACCAGGGGAAAGGTCAAAGGGAAGAAACAAAGGTGATGGGTAATGGGTGATAGGCAAAAGAGGAATAGGCGAGAGGCAAAGGGCAAAAGACAAAAGGCGAAAAAGAACAAAAGGTTAAGAGTTGCGCGTTACGGGTTTCGGGTTACAGGTTCCAGGGCACAAACCCCATCACAAGTTAAACCCCCTCACCCTTCCCCTCTCCCCCGCAAACGGGGGAGAGGGCAGGGGTGAGGGGGGAAGGATAAAAAAGGAAATTCCTATACAATCAAGTTACAAAATGAGGATGAAGCTGAATGCTGAGCGCTGAAAGCTAACAGCTATCGATCATTCAAAACTAAAATCCACGGCAATCTTAAAGGTCTTCAGAGCAGGGAGCTCAAGGATTTCCTTGACGCCGGTCTTGCGGGAGATTTCGGTCAGAATCCGATCGATCCTTTTCCTGGAGGGGGCAATGAGAGTGAACCAAATGTTGTAATCCCCTTCCCTCTCATAATTGTGGGTCACCCCCGGATAGGTGTTGACCACGGCCACAAAATTTTCGACCTTTTTCCCGGGGACCTTGGCCGCACAGAGGGTAGAGGTGAATCCCACGGCCCGGGCGCTGAAGCTGGCTCCGATGCGGCGAATAATTCCCACATCCTTCAGCTTTTGCACTCGCTCCACGATTTCCTTTTCCCGGAGCTTTAATTTGCGGGCCAGGGCCAGAAAGGGACGATGGGTGATGGGGAAATTCCTCTGAATCTCATTGAGAATCAAACGATCCTTTTGATCCAGAAGATATTTGGGGGGTCCCTTTCTATCCGGTGGAAGTCGCGAATTATCGTTCACCAAGTAATACCGACCCTCAAACTGAAGGAAGGGACTTCGATATAATCTACTTGACCCGTTACCGTGAAAAGCGCCATCTGCAGCCTGGCCCCGGCAAAAACCTGGGTCTTGGAAAAATTCTCTTCATTCAAGGTAAGACCCGCTGTTAGGTTCTTGGGTTTGCTCGAAAACCAATACTGCCCAATCCCCCCATAGGGGATGATCTTTACTCCCACGCCAAAACCCTTACTGATGGAGAGATCCAGGCCATAGGTCTTGAGGTCAAGTTGATCAACCCCAAAAGTTTGGGAATAAGAACCCCGTACCGCCAAAGCAGGCTCGAGCGCCCCTCCCTTCAGGATGGCATACTTCACCTCGCCACCGGCATAGGTAATATTGGGGTTCAGGACCTGGCCGACTGCCAGCCCAATGTCAAAACCAAGAGGCAGCCCTTTTTGGACATGGAGCCTGGGGGAGACCAGATAAGACGAAGGGTTTTGGTCTTTTACGGACTTCTTCCAGTAATCCTTATCTTCACTAATTTTTGTGGCGGTGGTTTCCACGCCTATGTCAAAACCCGTCACCCCGAGGGGCTCAGCAGGCCCAATGGCCCGGTAGATAATCGAAGCCCCGGCCTCCTGGCTGAAATCCTTGAACATTTGTTGAGTCAGGGTCCGATCAAATTGGATATCGGAAGCCATTGCCGGAGTAATCCAGAGAAAGAACAAAACGGCGAATACCTTTTTCATCCAACACCTCCTGATTTTTAGAATTCATTTCCTTTTTAGCAAAGAATCCTTCAAGAATCAAGCGAAAATTCACCTGGAAGGCTTATTCCGATTAGTCCCTTATCCCTCCACTCCACAATCTTCCAGGCCATCACTTCTTGTTCTTTCCACCAACCATCCAGTTTCTTTTTCTGCTCCCAATTCTTAAGTTCATTTTTGGTTTCGGGGTCTAGCTGAGAAGGCTCCTGCTGGAAAAGGGGCGTCCCCGGCAGCGGCATATAGGTGTGCGCGTGGATTTTACCACCGTTTTCTCCGATCATGGTTCCCATCATTTGCAGGGAAAGCTTTCGATCCTCCAGGGTTTCCCCGGGGAAACCGAAGACAAAGTCCACATGAGGGGTGAACCCGGCCTGCCGGATCCAGCGGGCGGCAGTCAAGCCCTGCTGGGCCGTATGCCCCCGGTTGAGCCTGGCCAGCATAGAATCGCTGCCGGACTGGGCCCCGAGGACAATGGTTTTATTCCGGCAGTATCTCTTCACCACCTGCAAAATTTCCGGATGAACCCAATCTGGACGGACCTCGGACGGGAAGCATCCGAAATGAATGTCGGCGATCCCGGCTTGCCGGCAGGCGTTCAGAAGCTCTTCGATGGCCGGTAGATTGGCCCCTTGAGAGCCCGTTGAGCCGTAGGAGAAGGCGTTGGGCGAGATGAATGCGCTACGGCGGTATCCATAGGGGATGGCAGCCTTCAAATGCGCGGCAATGATCCCCGGACTGCGATGGCGGAGGGGGTGGCCAAATATTCGAGGGGTCTGACAGAAGGAGCAATGGTAAACACATCCCCGGGTTATCTCCACGGGCGAAAAATAACGCTGCTCCAGAGAATGCGGTGGGTAAGAGGAAAAGAGGCAAGAATCTTTTTCGCCGAAAAGAACGCGGGTCTCGGGGAGTTTCCCGGCGAGGAATTGCCGGAGGAAGGCCGGGAAGGTCCGTTCGGATTCCCCGGCAAAAACAAAATCGAAGCCCAGCCGCAGCGTACCTTGCGGGTCGCCCGTTGCATGGGGACCGCCGGCGAGGAAGACCGATTTCTTACCCAGGGCCGTTTTGAATTTTTCCACTTCCTGTTTAATCTGCCAGAGTTGGGGAGTCATAAAAGAAAAGCCCACGATTGCTTTCCCGCAAGCTGCCTCCGCAGGGATCTGCTCTACGGAACCGGCAAGGAGGATGCGAAAGTTCCTCTGCAAGCCTTCCCCTTCAAGGCACCCGAGAATTACAGGAAGGGTGAACCGGTTTTCCCGGGTCTTCCAGAAAATTAAAAAGGGACGCTCTTCTCTTCCTACAGCCATATTTTTTTATATTCCTTCCTCCCCAGGTCTGTCAAAGGAAAGTTTCGCGCTGGGTCTGGCGATTTTAAAATTAATAGGACGCAGATTTTCGCAGATAACCACAGATGATGAAATCGTAAAAAGTCAAAAATACCCCCTCTCCCTTGAGGGGAGAGGGCCAGGGTGAGGGTGAAGGATAAAAAAGCAATTTCCTATACTATCAAGTTAGAAACTCCAAAACCTGAAACTCGCAACCCGAAACTCGTAACTTCTTTTGGATTGTCCTTGCCAGTCTTTGCCTTCTTTGATATATATTCTTGGTCTTATTAACCAAAGAAAACCTTCATCAAACGCTCTAAAGGAGGAATAAACGATGCTGCTCGAGGGGAAAGTTGCGGTGGTAACGGGGGCTGGAAGAGGAATCGGCCGCGAAATTGCCCTGCTTTTGGCCAAAGAAGGCGCCAAGGTCGTGGTCAATGATCTCGGAGGCCGGGAAGACGGGACCGGCGGCGAAACCAAGGTCGCCGATGATGTGGTCAAGGAGATCAAAGACGCTGGAGGCGATGGAGCAGCCAATTATGATTCCGTAACCACCATGGAGAGTGGCAAACGGATCATTCAGACCGCTCTGGATAAATTTGGGAAATTGGACATCCTGGTGAATAATGCCGGGATCCTGCGCGACCGGATGATTTTTAACATGACCGAAGAAGAGTGGGACGCCGTAATCGCCGTCCACCTCAAAGGAACCTACTCCTGCACCCGGGCCGCTGTGCCCCTGATGCGTGAGCAACGCAGCGGCCGCATCATCAATTTCACCTCAACTTCGGGGCTGGTCGGCAACGTCGGCCAGGCCAACTACGCCGCAGCCAAGATGGGCATCGTGGGGTTCACCAAGGTCGTGGCCTTGGATATGGCCAAGTATAACGTCACAGCCAACTCCATCTCCCCCTTTGCCTGGACCCGACTCATTGGCACGATCCCCACGGAGACCG
>Ga0315289_10010739_pt1 | contig 13066 bp, 12 predicted proteins | sample YL17G11_40_MG_FD_203452 | JGI IMG/M metagenome (GOLD analysis project Ga0315289, IMG submission 203452) | Sediment microbial communities from Yellowstone Lake, YNP, Wyoming, USA - YL17G11_40 | ecosystem: Environmental > Aquatic > Freshwater > Lake > Sediment | place: USA: Wyoming | collected...
CAGGCATCCCCCTGGTGAATCTTGCCGCGGCATACCGGCTCACACGGAACGAGAAGTACATCGAGGCCGCCTGGACGATCATCAACAACTTCCACAAGAAGTACTACGAGATGTGGGGCGACCTGAAATACCCGTATCCGCACGGCGCGCCCCTGCAGTGGATCACCGGCTACGGCGACTACTCGAGCTACTACGGCCTCTACCGCATGTGGGAGGTGATCGGGGACGAGGAGATCAAGAAGCTGCTCGTGGCGCTGCTGGACAAGTTCGTGCACGATCCGAGCCGGTTCAGCGTTGACGACTCGCGCGGGATGGACTACTTCGCCGTGTGGGCCTACATCGTCCTCACGGGCGACGACAGCGTGCTCGAGACGCTCAACGACCAGATCAACAACTTCCTCAAGAAGGGCGGGCACGAGATGCGGCGGCTGCACTTCCTCGCCTACCTGGACGAGCGGGGCGACGAGCGGCTGAAGCTCGAGGGCGTGTGAGGGCCACGGGGACAGCCCTGTGGGGCGGTAGCGCCGGGCTTGACATTCCCCTCCTGCACACGTACTCTGTGCAGTGAGCCCCCGGCGGACCGGGGCTGACGGTGGCCGCAATCCAACAGGCTGACGGCAAGCGGCTGATATACCAACAAGTAGCAAAGGTGAGATAGAGGGGGACATGGGATGGCAAGGAAAACTGTTACAGCGCTCGCGGCGATAGCCGTGTCTGAAACCGAAGTTGAAGCCTACGGGTTTATCCTTCAACAACTTCGTGATTTGGGATGGATAGTCAAAAATCCCAACTCCAATACGGGTGGGCAAGTCTGGACTCAAAATCAATGTCTAGGGTATCCGCCGATCAAGGAGGCGTTTGGAAAAATGCGCCCGGAGAACATCGTTAAAATCCGGGAAGATTGCTTATGGATTATCGAAGCGAAGGCATCCCGCAGACAGTTGGCTAAGGCGGTTGAAGAGGCGCAAGACGATTACGCCAAGAAGATAAACGACCGGCCGGGTGCGATTAGGGCTGTTCTGGCGACCGGAGTAGCGGGAACGGAAGAGTCAGGTTACCTGATTCGCACAACCATTCGTATTGACGGTACATGGCGGGAAGTGACGATCAATGGACAGGTAACAACTGGCTTGCTTTCATCACAGCAAGCCTGCACGCTGATCGACGACAACATATCCGACGTTCACGAATACTCTCCTCCACAACGGCTCTTCCTAAATGCAGCAGAGAGAATCAATGAGACGCTGCACATAGGAGGGATTAACAAGAATGACCGTGCTAAGACGATGGCAGCGCTTTTGCTTTCTGTCATAGATGAGCCGCCCAATCTGGACACGAAATTATCGGTTCTTATTGGAGAGATTAACACGAGAAGCGAAGAAGTTTTGAGGCAGCACGGCAAGCCCGATTTTGCTCCGTTTGTAAAGATCTTACCTCCAACAAACGCAACGAACCACGTCAAATTCAAGGCGGCTCTTGTACGGACCATTCAAGAACTCCAAAATCTGAACATCCGCTCTGCTATGAATTCAAGCACGGATGTTCTGGGCCAGTTCTACGAGGTATTTCTGAAATACGGGAACGGAGCAAAGGAAATCGGAATCATTCTTACGCCGCGCCATATTACCCGATTCGGCGTGGAGGCTGTGGGGATGTCGTATGATGATATTGTGCTTGATCCTGCCTGTGGCACCGGGGGGTTTTTGGTTGCCGCGTTTGACTACGTGCGGCGCAGCAGCACCCCACAACAGCGAGAACGATTCAAGAAGTGTAACATTTTCGGAATCGAGCAGGATTCGGCAGTCGCTGCTCTAGCTATCGTCAATATGATCTTTCGCGGCGATGGCAAGAACAACATCATCGAAGGCGATGCCTTTAGAACTTACTTAACCAAGCGGTCGATAAACGGCCATGCAACTGCCGCCTACGTCAGTTCTCCGCCGGAACCTGGCAATGAGCCGATAACGCGAGTGCTAATGAATCCTCCATTTGCCTTGAAGGGCAGCACGGATAAGGAATACCGTTTCGTTTCGCAGGCGCTTTCTATGATGGCTGACGGCAACATTCTCTTTTCCCTACTGCCACTCAACGCCCTCTTTGGAGCGCATGACGAAAAGACCTGGCGGCGGGATGAGTTGCTTGCCAAACATACGCTACTCGCCGTGATTACGCTTCCCGAAAAATTGTTCTATCCCGCTGCCATGAAACAAGTGGCGGCTGTGATCGTCAAGAAGGGTGTCCCGCACCCGCCGGCGCAATCGGTGTTTTGGGCAATGGTCGAAAAGGACGGCCATATAATCTCCAAATCAAAGCGGCTTATAGCTTCCGAGTTTTCGCCCCAGCGTGAAGAGCCAGATCAATTGCCTGACCTACTGATACCGCTACAGAACTTTATTGCGCACCCAAGGGCGACTACCGTTAATCAACCCAAGTTTTACAAGACTGCCCCGATTGACTTTGCGGACCCCCTGCTGGAATTATTACCCGAAGCGTATCTGGACACTGCCCCATTGTCTGCGGGAGAGTTGAAAAAGGCCGTCGAAGAGATGGCGCGACAAACCGCGGCATTCTTGGTTCGATTCGGCAAAGAAGCGGACGTTGCGGAGTATGAAAAATGAAGCGCATCGACGAAGTTTTTGACCTTCACCGCGCCAAATCGGATATTTTCAGCCGATACGAGTTGGGAGATACCGCGTACATTGGCAACGGTCTAAGTGATAACGCGGTGGTTGGGCTAGTTAAGCCGCTTCCCAAAGATAAGGTTTTCAAGTTTCAGGGGATTGCTGTGTCGGCGTTTTGCGAAGCAACGGTGCAGTCTCCCCCCTTTATTGCCTGCGGGCGCGCGGGCAATGGCCTAGTTGTCCTGAAACCCAAGAAAAAGATGGGGGCCGGGCAACTATCCTACGTTGCCGCGTATCTGAATATGGCGGTACGCTGGCGGTTCTCATGGTACTGGCAGACTACCGTTGACAGATTGCGGCGGCTTGAGATACCGGGCAGAATTCCCGATGCTGCGTTTCCTGTTCGTGACTTCTTGCCCGCACAAGGCGCCCCCGGCCCCGCCGCCGCAATGCCTCCCTTTGAGCGCTTTGCCCTGGGGACGATTTTCACTTTAGGGTCGGGGGACTTTCATGTCATAGGAAACCTTCCTACTGGGAGAGTGCCGATTATTTCCTGCGGCGATCTCGACAATGGAGTCTGCGGATTTTGTGACGTTTCCGACGAGAAGGTTTATAGCCACAAGATGACCATTGCCTTTAATGGCAGTACGCTTTCGGCCAAGTACCATCCGTATCGCTTCGCCGCAAAAGACGATGTTGCTGTCTGTTTTCCCAAGAAAGAATTGAGGCTTACTACCCTGCTCTTTATCCAAGTGATCCTACGCCGCGAACAATGGCGATTTTCGTACTACCGCAAGTGCTATCGTGAAAAGCTAGAGCGCGTAACGATACCTCTTCCCGCCAAGGCAGGCGAAATTGATGAAGACGCTATAGAACAGGTAATGCGTCTATCTCCCTACTGCGGTTATTTGACCAAGCGACTTCACCACGGCCCCGTCGCGGCTTCCGAGTAAGAGAAACACATTATGAAAAGAATTCACACTCGCAAGAAGGACCGCCTTAAACCCCTTTCCTTTCACCCCCTAAAGGTGCAAGAAGCCCTGCGGCTATTTATGCAGGTCGATCCAGCCAAGGTAGTGGCGGGGGTGCGCAAGCTGCATCAAGGAAAGGGTAGGAAGCCTGCTTTGCTAAAGGTATAATTCCGTTCCTTTTCCGAAGGTCAACAAATGGGGGCGGCCGGTGGGCCGTAAAGTAGTTCCCAATCACCCGAGAGGATATAATGATTGCCATGCGCTGGAGAGCCAGGGGCATGGGTTCGCCTGCGCGCGCTACATCATCGTCAGGGCTGAAGACATCCCCGTTCTGGCTCGGCTGGCGGGCAGGCCTCTGAGAGAGGTCGGCACGTGGCCCGTGGAGACGGAAGGCGGGATCGTGACTACCATCGCCGCAATCTCGCCCTGAGTGGGCGCGTGCCTCAGGGTTTGCCGACGCCTATGTAGACCAACCCGGCGGAGCGGACCTGCTCGGCATCCCAATGGTTCCGGCCGTCCACGATCACCTTGAGGCCGCGCGAGGCCAGTTCCCGGAAGTCAAGGGCGCAGTACTCAGGGTGCGCCGTGTTCAGAACGATGACGTCCGGCGCTGGCGATCCGTCGAGGCTACCAGGCTCGAACCTGAATCCCCTCAACTCCTCTTCCGTGTAGAGGGGATCGTGGAGCTGCACCCGCGCCCCCATGCGCAGCAGCTCGTCGCGCAGTTGGAAGGCGGGCGAGCAGATGTGCTCCTTAACTTGCGGACGGAAGCCCAGGCCCAGGATGAGGACGCGCCGGCCGCGCAAGGAGCCCCATGTCTCCTCCACGTGGCGCAGCACGCGCGCGGGCTGGGCGTCGTTGATGCGGCGCGAAAGCTCCACCATCGGCAGTGGGATGCCCCGCTTGTGTGCCTCCCGGAGCAGGAAGTGGGGGTAGACCGGCGTGCAGTGCCCACCGACGCCGATGCCCGGCTCCAGGAGGAAGGTCTCATCGTCCGTGTTGGCTGCCTGCACGACGACTTGCAGGTCTACGCCGACGCGTTCGGCGTAGGCGGACAGTTCATTAACCAGCGCGATGTTCACGTCGCGGTAGACCATGCCCACGAGTTTCACCATCTCGGCCGTCTCGAGCGAGCCGACGTTGAGGACCTCACAGTCGAGGTACTTCCGGTAGAACTCCGTGGCGCGCTCAGCGGCCTTGGGCGTGAGGCCGCCGACAATCTTGGGGAATTCCACCAGCTGCTTCAGCACCAGCCTGCTCTTGCCCCGCTCTGGCGAGAAGACGAGGTCGAAGTCCCTGCCTCCCATGAGGCCGCGGCTCTGGAGGATGGGAAGCAGCCCGCGCGTGGTGCCGAGGGGGAGCGTCGTCTCGTACACCACCATCGTGCCGGGCTTCATCCCCTCGGCGATCTGGTGCGAGACGCTCTCTATGGCGGACAGTTCCGCCTCCTTGGCGGCCGTCAGGATCACCGGCACTATCACGATCACGACTTCGCATTCGGCCACCGCACCGACAGTCTCCGCCGTGGCGCGAAGCCGGCCGCGGTCTGTCTGCTCCCTCACAAGCTCAGGCAGGCCCGGCTCATCAATCGGGCAGACGCCGCTGTTGATGCTGGCCACGAGCTTGGGGTTGACGTCACACGCGACGACGACCGCCCCGTTCTCGGCCAGGGCGCATGCCAGCGGAAGCCCCATCTTGCCGGCACCGACGACGCAGACTTTCATGACACTTATCTCCCATCAGCAGGATTCGACGGGTAGTTTCCGCAAGGAATCAGGCTCCGCTCGTCGGGTGCTGAGGTCTGAGCGGATACTATGGCACATTCCCCCAGGTTAGCTGAACGTGGGCCTCTCATGGCGGTACCATTCGAGGAAGAGGCGCAGTCCCTCCTCGAATGGGTACTTGGGGCCGTAACCGAGAAGGCGCCGCGACTTGCTCAAGTCCGCGTAAGTGATCGGGACGTCGCCAGGTTGCTCCGGCAAAACCTGTCGCTTCGCCTTCTTGCCCAGGCCCTGTTCGATGAGGGATATCATGTGGTTCAACTCGACCACCCGCGACTCGCCCAGGTTGAATATCTCGTAGCCGACCGGAGTATCAACGGCCTTGACCACGCCCTGCACGATGTCCTTGCAGTACGTGTAGTCGCGCCTGGCCGTGCCGTCGCCGTAAACGGGGATGGGCTTGCCCTCGTCGATCAGTTGCGTGAACTTGTAGACCGCCATGTCCGGTCGCCCCCACGGACCGTAAACGGTGAAGAACCGCACGCAGGCCACCTGGAGGCCGTGGAGGTGGTGGTAGGTGTAGCAGAACAGTTCCGCCGCCCGCTTCGACGCCGCATAGGGCGAGATGGGGCACGCGACAGGATCGTCCTCGACGAACGGGACGCGCTTGGTCGCCCCGTAGATGGACGAGGTGGAGCCGAAAACGAACTTGCCCACCTCATGGCGTCGGGCCAGCTCCAGGAGGTTGATGGTGCCGCGGCAGTTGACGTCCTCGTACGATGCGGGCTCCTCCACGGAATGCCGCACGCCGACGCTGGCAGCCAGATGGGCGACGGCCTCGATGCGCTGGTCTCGGAAGGCGGGTTCGCAGGCGTCCCGATCGCGCACGTCGGCCTCGTAGACGGGGAACTCGCGGATCCTGAGCAGCCGCGCCAGGTTGGCTCGTTTGATGCGCGGGTCGTAATACGGACTGAAGTTGTCGAGGCAGACTACGTCCCGCTTCTCCTGCACCAAGTGCTCGATAAGATGCGAACCGATGAACCCGGCGCCGCCCGTCACCAGGACAGCCATTCTTCCCTCTCCTCTTCATGCGAAGAACACAGGAGCACTGCGTCGCGACACTGTACCCTATGGCACCGGCCAAGTCAACGCGACGAGAGCCTTGCCCCTTTTGGACCCCGGCGACACGTCTTCCCCCGGGCAGCATGCGGTTGCAGCGCGGATGATCGGGCGGGTATCATACGCGCTGCGTTCGCGGTCGGCGGCTTGCACGCGCTCGTGAGAAGCCACCGCCTGTGAGGCGATCAGTAAAGGGGCGCACAGGGCATGTCATCCCCCCGCGTCAGCATTGTGATCCCGGCTTACAACGAGGAAGAGTGCATCACCGACTGCGTCGAGGAAGTCTGCTCGGTCATGGACGGTCTGGGCGAAGCCTACGAGGTGATCGTCGTTGACGATGGCAGCACGGACGCCACCTTCGAGCGCCTCAGCGTCCTCAAAGCCCGCTTCCCGCAACTGCGCGTCCTGTGCTTCGAGGCGAATGCAGGAGAGACGGCGGCCCTGGACGCTGGCATGAGGAATGCGCGTGGCGAGTTTGTCGCCACCATGGATGCCGACCTCCAGAACGATCCCGCGGACATACCCCGCATGTTGGAGCTGGCCGGGCAGTGGGACGTCGTCTGCGGGGTGCGCGCCGGGCGTCGAGACTCCCTGCTGCGCCGCATCTCGTCCCGCATAGCCAACTCCACCCGCAATCGCCTGACGCACGAAAATATCCGCGACGTGGGCTGCACCCTGAGGGTCTTCCGTGCGCCCTGTCTGAAAGGCCTGAAGCTCTTCACAGGTATGCACCGTTTCCTGCCGACGCTATTGCGCATGGATGGCTGCTCGATAACAGAAGTGCCGGTCAACCACAGGCCGCGCACCAAAGGCCGGTCGAAGTACGGCGTCTGGAACCGGCTCTTTCGGGCACTCTACGACCTGTTTGGCGTGCGGTGGATGCAGGCGCGTTGGCTCCGTTACAGGATACGCGAGGAGTTGTAAGACTCACCCCATTCGCACCGGGGTGGTTGGTTGATCTTCCCTACCCCGCCTTCTCGCGGGACGTGTCGTGGTCTTACCAGGGAGCAAGCAAGATGCAGAGCCGACCGGACACGCCTGAAGGAGCATTTGCGGTAAGCCACACGTTGCGCGATGTGCTCATCGTGATCCTCTTCGGCTCTGTGCTCATCTTTCCTTCCTTCTTCACGCGGGAACCGTGGAATCCGGATGAGCCGCGCTACATCGAAGTGGCGCGGGAGATGGTCGTCCTCCACGACTATGTCGTGCCCCACCTGAACGGGGTGCTGTATCCTGACAAGCCGCCCCTGTTCTTCTGGCTGGCGTCGATCTTCTACCGCGCGGGGATGGGGATGAGCTCGGGACGTGTCGTTGCCGCCCTTGCCAACCTGGGCACCCTTCTGCTCATCTACCTGTTCGGCCGCAAGCTCCTGGCGGCGCCCGCAGGCATCCTGGCGGTCCTTATGACGGCGAGCATGTTCCTGTTCTTCTGGCTCTTGAAGCCGGGCGTCATTGACCCGCTTCTGACGCTGCTGACCACGACGGCCCTGATTGCGGCCTACTACGCCCTGCGGGGCGGAAGCCGGCGGCTTCTCTGGTGGCTGCTGTTCTACGGGGCGTGCAGCCTGGCCGTCCTCTCGAAGGGGCCCATCGGCTTCCTGGTGCCTGGTGTTGTCGTCGTTGTTTACGCGTTGTTCAACAGGAAAACCGTTTCGGCAGGAGGCTGGGCCCACGCCGCCGGAGCCGCCGTCTTCGTTGGCATTGTCGGGACGTGGCTCCTGGCTGTCAGGCTCCACGCGGGGGCGGCCTACACGAACGAGATCGTTTTCGGCCAGGCCGCCGTCTACACGGTCGCGAGGAGCATCAGCCACGCGCATGGGCCGCACTACTACCTCATGCAACTCCCCCTCTACTTGTTCCCGTGGGTCTGCTTTGCTGCGCTTGGCATCGCGGAAGCCTTTGTCGCCTGGCGGAAGAACCGTGACCGGGACGCGTCCTTTCTCTTGCTCTGGTTCGCCTGCATACTTCTCCTCTTCATGGCAATCCCTGCCAAGCGCGAGCGATACCTCCTGCCCCTGATGCCGGCCGTAGGCCTGCTTTGCGCCAGGTACTTCGCGCACGGTCTGAGAGACGGCTTTCGCTGGCCGAAGCTCCACGGCCGTCTGTTCGCCGCAACCTTTGGGATCATGGTGGTCCTCGCGGCCGGCATTGCCGCGTCGCCCTGGGTCGTGCGCCTGTGGGTGGACAGGGCCTATGGAGGCGACCCCGAACTGACGGCACACCTGAAGTTCTTCACAAGCCCCGCCGGCATTTTCATTGCCACTGCCCTCGCGCTTGTGCTCCTGGGGGCGGCCATAATTGGCCTTCGCTTCAACGCGCGCAAGGCAAATCCGGTCCTGCCCGTGTATGCGGTGCTTACCTGGATGGTCCTGCTCTCCCTTGTGATCGACCTGTTTGTATTCCCGGTCATGAACCCCATCAAGTCCGGCCGCTCCTTCGCCGCCGAGGCGCTCCCGTACCTGAGGGAAGCGGACAAGAGCTACATGTTCGGCAACGAGTACTCCGGCGTGATCAACCTCTACACCGGCATCCTCTCCATTCCCGTCATCCACGATGAGGCGGCGATGCTGGAGACCCTTGAGGAGTCGGGGGCGCGCAAGTCCGAGAGAATCGCTGTGATTACCGACCAGAGCAGGTACGAGCGCATCCGTGGGAAGCTGCCGCCGGACCTCTCAGTGGCCGTGCAGGAGCATATCGGCCAAAAGAACATGGTGCTGCTGTGCAACTGGCTGACTTCGGGTGTGAGGTAGGCGGCGCCCTGGATCCTTCGTGGGTCCCTTGAGCACCCACCGGCTGGAACTATGCCCCGCGAAGCGGCCTGCCTTGTCCGTCGTCACGCAGAGCCGCTGCGCACAGCTTCGCTCACCGTCTTGATCTGCCGTTCGGTAAGCTCGGCATACATTGGCAGGGACAGCACCTCGGCCGCCGCCTTCTCGGACTGCGGGAAGTCGCCCCGGCGGCAGCCCAGGTCCGCGTAGGCCGGCAGAAGGTGGATGGGGGTCGGGTAGTGGATGCCTGTGTGGATGCCCGAGGATTGAAGCGCCTGCTGTAAGGCGTCCCGCCGGGGCGTGCGGACAGCGTAAACGTGATAGACGTGCCGCGCGTACGGCATGACGGAGGGCGTACTCACCGCGGACTCGCGCAGGAGGGCGTCGTATCGCGCGGCGTGCGCCCTGCGTGCTTCGTTCCACTCCTCGAGGTGCCGCAACTTCACCCGCAGGACTGCGCCCTGGATGCCTTCCATGCGGTAGTTGAAGCCTTTCAGCACATGGTGATACTTGCGCTCCTGCCCCCAGTCGCGCAGCATGCGCACGGTGCGCTCGTAGGCCTGGTTGTTGGTCACCACCATGCCGCCTTCGCCGTAGGCCCCCAAGTTCTTGGTCGGGTAGAAGCTGAAACAGCCCATGTCCCCGATGCCGCCCAGCCGGCGGCCTTTGTACTCGCCGCCATGCGCCTGCGCCGCATCCTCGATCACGGTCAGGGCGTGCCGACGGGCGAAGGTCACTATGGGATCCATGTCGGCCGCCTGGCCGTAGAGGTGCACCGGGATGAGAGCCTTGGTCCGTTCGGTCACCACACCCTCGAGCTGCGACGCGTCCATCGTGTAGGAGCGCGGATCGATGTCTACGAAGACCGGCCTTGCGCCTGTGTATGCGATAGCCGCCACCGTCGCGACGAAGGTGAACGGCACGGTGATGACCTCGTCGCCCGGTCCGACGCCGGCGGCCAGCAGGGCCAGGTGCAGCGCGCTCGTGCCGGAGTTGACGGCGACGCCCGCTGCCGCGCCGCAGTAGACGGCGAATTCCTCCTCGAATGCGGCCACCTCGTCGCCCAGCGCAAACTGGCAGCTCTCCAACACGCGGGCGATGGCAGGGGCGATCTCGTCCTTGATGCTCTGATACTGCGCCTTGAGGTCTACCAGCGGGATCAACTTGTCTTCTCCTCCCTTAGCTCGACCGGCCTGCCTCGCCGCCTGATCGACTCCGTCGCGGCCTCCAGGGTCCTGATGATGAAGAGCGCGGCATGCCCGTCGGTCAGCGGACGCTCGCCGGTCTGGATGCAGCGGATGAAGTGCGCAATCTCAGCCCGCAGCGGCTCGTCCATGTCGATCTGGGGTGCCCACATGTCCCCCATCCGATAGCCGACGCGGACCCTGTATGTCTCTTCGGCGTCGCGGCTTAGGCTCAGACCTCGATCATAGACCTTCACTTTCTCGCTGGGGTCGAGGTCGTCGTAGACCACCATCTTTTGACTGCCGCCTATGAGCGTCTTGCGAACCTTCACGGGGGCCAGCCAGTTCACGTGAATGTGCGCTATCAGCCTTTGCTCGAAAAAGAGCGTGAGGTAGGCGACGTTCTCCGGCGTCCCGGACACATGGGCCATGCCCGTTGCGGATACCGCGACCGGCCGCGCGGGCAGCACGTAGTCCATGATCGAGAGGTCGCGAACGGCCAGGTCCCACACGACGTTCACGTCCCGCTGGAAGAGCCCCAGGTTGATCCGCACCGAGTCGTAGTAGTAGAGTTCGCCGAGCGCCGCGCTCTCCACCAACTCGCGGATCTTGCGCACGGCGGGGGCATAGACGAAGGTATGGTCCACCATCAGCACACGGCCGCCCCCCTGGGGCATCTCCGCCATGCCGGCTCCTGCACCAGGACGGACGGGGGTGCCTTTCCCGGGCGAGCCCAAAGCGTCGCGCCCGCTGTCGTATTCAGCGCTGCCCACTGGCCGCTACCCTCTCGCGGAGACGCAAGAAACCCCTTCCACCGGTGAAACAGTCCACGAAACCTCGCCGTGCGGGCTTCTCCAGACCACGCTCCGATCTGCGACCCGTTCAGCCAGACAGTTCGCCGCAAGCTCTTTCACCCTGTAGCCTGACAACCGGGAGACCGTGAACAGAAACCGGTGCGATCCACCCAAAAACTGGCGCTTCATCTGAATCCACGAGGTTTCGGAGTCCACGGAAACGAAAGACCTTCTGGGTTGTCACGAACGGTCCTCGACCCATTACGAGGGCAACGGCAGGCAAGCCCTCGGATGGCATGGTGTTGCAGGGGTAGCCTTAGGCTTTTCCTATTATAGGTGCCTGGCCGCCGATTTCAAGAGCGGGCGAACCCGAGCCGCTGCCGGCCTTCTGGCTGTCCGCGAGTTGGACGAGCAGTTCGGATTGACGCGGCTCGCTGCCCACAAGCTGGTGGATGCTCGCAGGGGCAACAACACCCAGCACACCATGCTGGCTCTGCTCCGACAGGCCGTTTACGGGCGGGTAGCCGGGCACGAAGACGCCAATGGTGCGGACTGTCTGCGGGTAGATCCCGCCATGCGGCGGGTGGTCGGTGGAAGGGCCGAGAAGAACCCGGCATTCAGACCTTACCATAACCTTTGGCTGACCGTTGGTTCACGTCTTGCGTTTTGGGGCTGCTGTGGGATTAGAACGGGCGTACTCGCAACGGGAAGCAATTGGTGGTAAGCTTATCGGTGCTTGCAGCACTGTGCGTGTTGCCAGAATCTATACATGGCCGGAAAATGGCCGTTGTTGCAGAGGCCCATAAAGTCGTAAGTCTTTCTCGCCCAGAGTATTCCGAACAGGCGCGCCGGTAGCTCAGGGGATAGAGCATCGGATTTCTAATCCGACGGTCGGGGGTTCGAATCCCCCCCGGCGTGCCACCTAAGCTCCTGCCCGCGAAAGAGTTATGATACGGCCCTTTTCGGCCTTCTCGCTCCGTTCCACTTCGCCCGGAATAACCGGGAATTATATGACTTATCTTCGGGACGCCACAATAGCCTATACTTTCGCACTTCTTGAGTAGAAAAAAGACCAGACGATCCTTATCCTGCGAGTGGAAGAACTTCCAGGGTTACGGAGGGCCGGGCCTTGAAGATACGACAGCTTGTCCGCGACTATCCTATGACTTTGAGCGTGTCGGTCAATGGGATTTTGCTGAATTTTGCAGCTGCGTTCACGCAGCCGGCGTTTGCGGTGCTCGCGCTCCTGTTCACCGGCGCAGTGCTGGTGGGAGGTCGCCAATGGGGGCCCACTGCCTACGCGGTGCCGGCACGCCCGGCCACATGGAGGGCCCGGGCGTGATACGAATCTGATATCACGCTGGCTGCTGGTCAACCTCGTGGGCTGCCGGCTGTTCCCGGTGATTCCCGGTTGTACAAGGCCCCCTAACTTTTTCACGATCAAGGTATTATGTCGTAAGAGGCGACCCAGAGCCGCATTACCACTTGCGACCATTGTGACCGTCGGATAGTATTTCTAATCCGACGGCCGGGTCCCCTCGTGCCCCGAACTCCAGGTGGCGAGGTAGAGTCATTATCTGGAAACCAGATCGTGCACACTGGGCGATAGAGAGTATAGAATGCTAAGATTGACCAAACATTTGGTTGTTCTGGGGCTATTTTTGACCTGTGGTTGCGTCATGGAAGTCCCATGGGTTTACCGCGCCGACAGGAAGCCAGTGTATGCAACAAAATACTTCACAGTGAAACCTCCCCTTGGGACTGGTGTGCTCCCCGAAAACTGATCCAGGCGTTATGAGAGTCTCCGAGGTAGACTGAGACGGCTTTGGTGAAGAAAGGAGGCTCTCGAGGTGAAGCGCAAAAGGCATACGCCGGAGGAGATCATCCG
>Ga0315289_10010740_pt1 | contig 13066 bp, 10 predicted proteins | sample YL17G11_40_MG_FD_203452 | JGI IMG/M metagenome (GOLD analysis project Ga0315289, IMG submission 203452) | Sediment microbial communities from Yellowstone Lake, YNP, Wyoming, USA - YL17G11_40 | ecosystem: Environmental > Aquatic > Freshwater > Lake > Sediment | place: USA: Wyoming | collected...
TGACGCCGCCCAAGACGACGAACAGCCCGACCAGGAATATGGCAAAGATCACGGGGAGCGCAACGCGTCTGTCCAATGGGCTCTCCTGGTGAAAGAGCGGCAACAGGCGGAACAGATAATGTGTCCAGTTCCGAGGTCTCTGGGGTCCTCCGCTGAGCCGGATTACCCCTTGATCCCGCCCGCGGTGAGCCCCTGGATGAAGTATCGCTGGAAAAAGAGGAACAGCACGATCAGCGGAGCCACACTGAGGAAACCCCCGGCAGTAAGCAGGCCCCAGTCTGTCTGATAGTATGCCTGGAACATCGCGATGCCCATCGGCAGCGTGACCATCTCCCTGCTGCGGGTGACTACCAGTGGCCAGATCAGCGCATTCCAGGACCAGGTAGCCGTGACGGTGGCCAGGGTAGCCAGCGCGGGTTTGGTCAATGGGACGATGATACGCCAGTAGATGCCGAGATCGGAGCAACCGTCAATCCGCGCCGCCTGGTCCAGCTCGTCGGGAATGGTCTGGATGAACTGGCGGAGCATGAAGACCCCGAGGGGCCCGCCCAGGCTGGGTAGGATCAGGGCGGGGTATGTGTCGACAAGGCCCAGCCGTGTGATCACCAGGAAGGAGGGAATGAGCAGCAGGCTGCCTGGGATCATCATCGTGCTCAGGATGAGCACGTACAGCAGGTCTCTACCCGGGAATCGCTTGCGCGCGAACACATAGGCTGCCAGCGAGCAGACGATGAGCGTACCGATCACCGCCCCGATGCTTACCACCGCGCTGTTCAGGATCCAGCGGGGAAACTGCGTCTTGGTGAGGATCTGGACATAGTTCGCCAGGGTTGGGTTCTTCGGGAAGATCACGGGCGGATAGGTCAGGAGGACCATCGTCTGCTTGAGCGAAGTGGCGAGGAGGTACACGAATGGACCGATGAAGATCGCGGTCAGCACAGCCACGCACAGGTAGAGCAGCGCCAGCCGCACCGATCCCCAGGCGGTCGTGCGCCGCCTGGTGCTGCGCTGCGCGTTTGCCCCATCCGGCTTCCCGACGCTCTCACCGGGCCGGCTCATCGCTGTATCTCCTCGCGGAAAACACGCCGCTGGACGAGGGTGATGACAAGGATGATGACCAGCAGGACTACCCCCATCGCCGATGCTTTCCCGAGCTGATCCCACCGGAACGCGCTGTTGTAGATGTACCAGACGATCGTCGCGGTACGGTACAGCGGACCGCCATTGGTGAGCACGTAAACGATGTCGAACATCTGGAAACCCCAGATGATCGCCATCGTGCTGGTGAAGAGCAGAACAGGTCGTATGCAGGGGATGGTCACGTGCCACACTAGCTGCCGGCTGTTGGCGCCGTCCACGCGTGCCGCGTCCAGCAGGTCGGCGGGGACGTCCTGCATCGCCGCCAGGTAAACCAGAACGTAGAAGCCGAGCCCGCCCCAGAGAGCAACCATCACCACCGTATTCATCGCCATACCGGGGTCCAACCAGCGGATCTGGGGGATGCCGAGGAAGCCCAACGCGTAGTTGACCAGGCCATACTTCGGCAGCAGCATGTACTGCCAAAGCCGTCCGATCGCGGCCGCGGACGCCAGCACCGGGAAGAACACGATGGCTCGGAAAACGGACCGTCCCGCCAGCGACGAGCTGTTCGTCAACAGCGCGATAAGCACACCCAGGACCGTCACGGCTGGGACGACGGTCACGACGTAGCGCAGGGTGTTGAGTATGGTCGTCTGAAAGGTCTGGTCGGTCAGTCCCCCCGCGTAGTTGCCGAGTCCAACGAACACGGGCGGCGACATGATGCCCCCTTCCTGGAACGATAGCCAGATGGCCCAGAAGAAGGGGATGAGCACGAAGACAACGAAAAGGGTCAGATACGGCACAAGGAACAGGTAGCAGGTGAGGCTCTCTCTGATAGCCCGCCAGCGCTTCGACTGTCGAGCGCGCAATTCGCCTGCCGGGCTCAGATCAACAGCAGTCGCCTCTTGGCTCATTGTCATGCCCCCAGAAGCATGGTCCCCCCGTGTGAACAATGGCGTGCCCTGGTAGCGAGTCAGGGCACGCCATCCACCGCACGGCTAGCCGCGCATCTCCGACAGATCCAGTCTACTTCCGCAGCGCGTTGATCTCGGTCACTGCCGAGTCCAGCGCTTTCTGCGGGTCGACTTGGCCGTTTAGGGCCGCCGTGATGTACCGGCCAGTGATGTCCCACTCCTGCACGTTCCACTCGGTCGGCGGCCACAATAACTCGTACTTGACGAGCGGCTCCGCATCCTTAAGCACGGGGTCGTCCTCGTAGAATTTCGTGTCCGGCCGAACGCTGAACCAGTGCAGGCCGTCACCGATCCAGGCTTTGAGGGGCTCCGGGCTGGTCAGGAACTTGAGCACCTCCCAGGCCGCATTAGCAGAACGCGATGCAGCGGAGATGGACAGCATCCCGGTCCCGCCATAGCATGCCCGTCCTTCCGGCTCAGCGGCCGGCCCCTTGGGCGCCTTCGCGACACCGAAGTTGAGATTGGGGAAACTCTTCCTGAACGTAGAGACTGACGGCCCGACCTGACGGGTCATGAAGGAGGCGAGCCCGTTCTCGAATATCCCCTCCGTGATGTCGTCCGGGCGTGGCGCAACCTTGTGCTTCTGCACGAGATCAACCATGTACTGCACGGCAGCGACACCCTCAGGGCTGTTGAAGGTGGCTTTGCTCCGGTCTTCGTTGAACAGTTTTGCGCCGCCCTGCAGCAGCACCGGGTAGGTCTCGTGCGGGTACGTGTCACACGGGCCGCAGCAGATCACCATCCCGGAGTGCTTATCGGTGGTTAACTTCTTGGCAAATTGGATCTGCTCGTCCCAGGTGTCGGGCGGCTTCTCCGGATCCAGACCGGCTTCCTTGAAATGGTCTTTGTTCCAGAAGAACGCCGACCCGCCGACGATCAGGGGAACACCGTAGACCTTGCCTTCCCAACTCTGCGAGAACCAGATGTTCTCATAGAACTGGGCCTTGACCTGCGCCACATCCACGAATCCGTCTGTGGCAAGGAGCTGGCCGCGCCTGGCGAATTGGATGGCAAACACGTCAGGCTGGTACGTGACATCAGGCGGGTTCCCCGAAGCGAACGCGGCCGTGTGCTTCTCCATCCAGCCATCCCAGGATATCTCGACGTACTTGGCAACGATGTCGGGATGGGCGGCATTGAAGCCGTCCAGTATCTTCTGGACCAGTGCCCCTTCCTCACCTGCGGGCAGGTGGGCGGCTTTCCAGATCTCCACCTGGGCTGGCGCTGACGTAGCTGCCACAACCGTGGGAGCTACGACAGTCTTCTCAACCGGGGCTTGCGCCGGCTGCACGACTATCGGCTGGCAAGCAGCCAGAACCAGCCCCGCTGTGGCACTTCCCGACAGAAGTAGGTATTCTCGACGGCTGAGTGTCCTCTTGCTCTTTTCCATCGTATCCTCCCATACAATGGTACCTTGCCCCTCAGGCCTGCAACTCCCAGGCAGTACCTTCCCCCGCATCACCTCCTCTCCTCAATCAAACATCCACGTGCCAATCGCACAGGGTTGTGGTGGCGTATCTCGGAGACGATTAGCGGGAGGGTGTGAGCGGATCAAGCTTCCCAGCACCCTTATGCACAGAATGGCTCAGGCTTCGGGTTCAGGACGGACACCGGCGGAATACGCGATTACCCTGTGACCTGCGGACATCATAGCACGTTGTCCGATGGTGTCAAGTCGAACTGACATCCACATATGACTAATAAAGGCCGCTCCGTCTATTCATTTGCTGACCTTGTAAAAGCCCTGCCTGCCGTTTTCCCTGCTACCTATGTCTTGCTCGGTGTATCGCTATGTTTGTGAGTGCAACATATCCCACGGTGGTCGCAAATCCAGCTCCTGCTATGAATGCCGCCACAGTATCCGATCCTACTCCCTTGGCCAGTGCTACTGCCGCCGTTGTGGCTACTGCAATTGCCCCGGCTGTTGCCACTTCTCTCCTTCGAGTCACTCTCTTCACATTCCATCTCCTCTGGACCTGCGATGATCAGGGGCGGCCCTGTATGGCTCAAACCGTGGGCTGGGCGACACCCACATGCACCCCCACGTCAACCACTTGAATGGGGGTGCATGTGTGATACTCAACCCTGCCGGCCGGCCGATGCCAAACTCGATCTCACTACTTTACCTGTGCCCCGCCTAGCATCCGCAGGGGCTCGACCGGATTCGCTGCACCTTCACTCAGGCTCCCCAGCTCCGCCTTCGTTCCTATCACCGTGGGATCATGGTCGGGCGCGTCGATCCCTGTCGGGCTGGATGCGCTGGACTGGAACGCCACATCATCGACAAACAGGTTGCTGTTCGCGGAGCTGTCTGTCTCACAATGGATCTGGATCGAGACCGACTGCCCGGCATAGGCGCTCAAGTTGACGACATGCTTGATCCAGCCACCGGTGTTAGCGGAAGTGCAGAGGTTATACACGTCGACGACGGTGCTGTTGATGATCACACCACCGAAGTCGTAGCCGCAGGCATCGTTTGATGCAATCCAATGCCAATACGCCAGATATGGGCGGCTTGGCGGCACAGTTACCTGCTGTTGGACATAGGAGATGTCGTCAATTTCTCCGCCAAGCCAGGCTGCCCAGGTGCCGCTATGAGGCGTGACGCTACCTGTAAAAGCGTTCACGATGATGGGCCACCCGTGGGTGGAATACTCGGTCCATCCCACGTTGCCTCCCTCGAAGCCGCCGTTGACGATGTCGCTTGTCGCGCTGACGATCACGGATCGCGTTTCGCTCCAACTGCTTGAGCCATACGCGTTGGCGGCCTGCACCCGGTAGTAGTAGGTGCCAACCGCTTTGCCGGTGGCGTTCCACGAAGTGCCGGAGCCCGAATAGCGCGTCTCAGGACTCGAGAAAGCAGCGCTGTCGTCCTCTTGGAGGAGATAGCTGGTGGCATTGGCTGAAGCATTCCACGACACGGTGTAGTTCCCGTCCCCGTCCGCGTTGTCGATGGCGTTTAGGACCGGCGCGGCCAGAATGGGCTGGAAGCCGTTCAGCAGGAGGGGAAGGTAGACTTTCTCTTGCGTAGCCACCGAGAATGACCGCGCATTCGATGTGCCTCCACCAGGCGCGGGGTTGAATACGGTGACACTCGCCGTGCTCGCCACGGCAATGTCCGCCGCGGTGATTGCCGCTGTCAGTTTGGTGCCGTTCACATACGTCGTTGTTCGGGGCGAACCGTTCCACCGCACCACCGAGCTACTCACAAAGCCCGTGCCATTGACGGTAAGCGTGAATGCGGGACCGCCCGGCGTAGCCGAGGATGGATCGAGCCCGGTGATTGCCGGCACGGGGTTGTTGGTGGTTGGGTTCCAGCCGAGGTCTTTGAGGAGGCCCATGCTCACTGAGCCCGGATCGTGTATAGACGAGGCCGCAGGGATGGCATACACCATCAACCGATTAGGGGTGCTCGAAAACGTGCTGTAATCGAGGTGTGCGTAACTCGAGCCCGGCGCCCAGGTCGAGGGCGCATAGATCTTGACGCGACTGCCGCCATTCGCCGCGTTCGCATTGGGTCCGTCAAAGTAGAGGTTGTCGCTGGTCAACTGCGTGCCTAATGCGGCAGATGGACTTGCGAAAGAGGTGAGGAGCGCTTGCCCGGCTCCGTTTTCGGTAAAGCGGTCATATATCCCAGGATACCCGGTGCCTAGACCCCAACAACCGTAGCTAGCACTACCACAGCGCGAGGAGCCGTACCCCATGGTGCCAGAGAAATTCAACCCGTGACCCATCTCGTGCATCACGACGCTGACGAAATCGTACTGACCCCCCGGGGTCAATCCAGCTGTTCCAAAGTACCACGCGAACCCGTTGTTATAGGTAATGTAGGTGTCTGGCTTGGCAGGATCGAGATCGACGCCTGCCAACGCATCCGCCAATGAGTAGTTATACCAAGTACTACTCTGCGGAGCGCCGGTGAAGTTACGGGCCATGTTAGACCAACTGTAACCCAGTGTGGTGGGACTCCCCAAGTCTGCCCAGCAAGCGTTGATTCTGATCGGCACGCTGGAGGTCATCATGGTCGCCCACACACTCGCCGCGTAGGAAAAAGCCGTCTGCGCGGCAGAGTTCCAAGCAAGACAGGTAGCCCCTTGACCGTCTGGCATTCCCACGCTGAGGTAGTTGATGGAGAAGGTGGCTGTGGGAGCAAGCTCGGCTCTGAATTGTTGCGGTGGCGGAATTCGAATAGACGGGTCATCCCAAGGCAGTGCGATCATCACCACTGGGGAAGGTTCTTGGATCGACTGCGGGGTTGCCGGCTCGGCTGAGGATGTGCCAGGGCCTGTGCTCACGATGAGAATGAGGCAAAGAACGACGATGACCAGTGCAGCAGCAGACTTCCGCCAGTGTTTCATCTTGTCCTCCGTGGAATCCAAAATGTACTGAAACAGATGGCCTGTTTCCCCCGCGACCTCACGACACTAAACCGCCCCCTGAGGAACCCCCTCCTGCATCTTCGCAGGAACGCGAGAGCCGACGCAAACATTGTAGCACAACTCGCGCGCGTTTTCAAACACGAATTGCCGCCAGAGATCTTACTTTGCAGAGATCATGGCCTCACGGAATGGTCTTACCCGGCACCTGCGTGCTCAGACACGCCACGACCGGCGGACATTCCCGACTGATCAGGGGACATTCCAACCTGATTAGGACTTTCGCTTGACTGAGCGGCATGGTACCATAGCCGCATGATTACCAAACAGCGGTATGTTGAATTCCTGATCAGCACGTTTGGCAACTATACCGGAAGCCATCTGGCAGAACATCTGGACGGTGTCAGCCATGATGTGATCACGGACTACTTGCGCAGTGAGCGGTTGACAAGCCGCAGCCTGTGGGAACTGGTCGGCCCGCTCATCAGTGATGGGCCAGACTCCTTTCTGATCTTGGATGATAGCGTGCAGGACAAACGCTACTCCCGGTTCATCGAGTTGGTCAAGCGCCAGTACAGTGGCGCCGAACACGATCTGGTGCGGGGCATCGGCGTCGTCAATCTGGTGCACAGCGGCGGGGTGGCTGGCGATTTCTGGCCGATTGACTTTCGCATCTATGCTCCGGATGCCGATGGCAAGACCAAGAACCAGCACTTTCGCGAAATGTTGCTGCGAGCCGTGGCGGATAAACGCCTGCAGGCCCGGACCATTCTCTTCGATTCGTGGTATGCGGCCGCCGATAACCTGAAACTCATCCAGCGCCTCAACCTGATCTTCTTCACCCTTGAGTGCCTTAATGGCACTCAAGGGTCACCACACTGAAGGAGAATCGGTTGGTGAGCCTGAGCAAGGAAGACGGTTACATCCATCTGGATCAGATTGAGTGGACCCCCGAACGGCTCCAGCAGGGCGTACTCGTGAAACTGAAAGAAGTCCCTTCCAAGGTGCGGTTGTTCAAGCTGGTCGCCACGAACGGCGACATTGACTGGGTGATCACCAATTGCCCAGATGAGACCGTGACCGCGCAGGTCGCTCAAGACGCGAACGACGTGCGCTGGCAGGTCGAAGAACTGCATCGGGGCCTCAAACAACTCACGGGCAGCGAGAAGTGCCAATGCCGCAAGGCGCGTTCCCAACGCAATCATCTGGCCTGTTGCTATCATGCCTGGCTCTCCCTCAAGGTCAAGGCCAAGCAACTGAACAAGACACTCTATCAAGTCAAGGCCGATCTGTTATGCGATTACTTGCGGGCCGAGTTGCGCAACCCGCGTATCCCGGCCTTTCAGCCGGCCTGAGCGAAAGTCCTACTTCTTTCTTGCTGATTTGGTAAACCCAGCCTTCGCTACAAGAACGAGTTTGTCCGTTGGTAGACTTGTGTGCTTTCCCCACATTTCCTCGACCCACTCAACAGAAACTGGCCGAGGTCTGTTTCCACCACCCTTGCATTCCACACCAACTGTGAAAGGGTGACTCGAGCCGGATGAGCTAATTACAATGTCAATCTCGCGTAGCTCTCCTGTGATTTTGTCTTCAAGCTCTACTGACTCGGTGACGGACGTACTGCCAGCTTGGGTAGTCGCTTCTATGAGCGCGATAAGGTGTTGGAACGGATTTGTTCGTTTGGGCATTGTGCATGCACTGTTCTTGAATGAGCAGGCCTAACGGACGAGAGCTGAGCCGAGCGCGGTGTCAGCTGACGGCGCTCCGCTAACCAGAACGACAAACAGGCAAGTCACCACGGAATTCGGCGCGCGCAGCGCGTCGGCTGGACGCCCGTGTTAGGCAGGCGGCGGAAGCATGACATACCGACCCTGCGCTGGGCAAAAAACCCGATCCAGGGACCATTCTGCGTCTGCGTTACATTCCTTGTCACTGATGCTGGATGCACTTCACATGTCGATGTTTTCTGCTCACGAACCTTCGGGTTGCGTCGGACGTCTGCGATAGGTTTCCAGTTCTTCCGGTGACAGGTCTTCCTGTCAAATCGCGGCCGCTGCAACCGGTTGTTATACGGCATTCGCGTCTCATTCTGACATGTCGAGTAGACGTTCAAGTTCTGCGATGATCGCAAGCGCTGATTGAGCTTTCGCTGAAGGGACGCGAGTCGCGTGCTGGACCCGTTGCTTCAAACGCTCCAAGGCGGCACGAGCTTCGGCGTCCGTCGTGCTCTCTTGAAACGCCTTCAAGAACTGCCGCCAATAGACGGTCTTGATACCACACAGTTGGACGTCGTCGAGCTTTTGCATGTACGAGTCCATCATTCCCGTGCGCGCCAACCGCCCAAAGTTGCCCCCGCCATCGGAATGAGGCCTATCGAGAATTTGATCGGCCTTTGACGGGTAAGGCCCAACTCCCTTCGGAACGTCGATTCCCGTATCCTGGCTTGATTGGCGAACACATTGCCAGTGATAGTTCCGATAGTTGGCAGCGTACTTCGCTGATTCAACGAACGGTTCGAATAGAATCGGAGAACCGCTGATCACGTTGCCCAAAACCCAAGGCACAACTACGACCAAATCCTGCACGGCACACGCGGCCGCGGTTGCTTGAAACCTTAAACTTGGCTCGCTTTCCTTCGCGAGCAAGTACCATCCTTTGAGTTCAATACCCAACAGTATCTCCACGCTTGATGTCTTACGCAGAAGGACGTCGGGGAACGTCTGTGCTTGCCGGACCAGGCTAAAAAGAGTGTATTTCCCATCGGGATCCCATGTGTTCCGCAGCAAGTTCAACGTGCGAACGACCTGCTCTTCGATCGTTGCCCCCAGCACGGTGTTAAGCGTGTGCAGATCAGTCGCCATAATGCCAGAAATATGCGTTTCTGTACGAAAATAGATCGGCAGGCTTGCGATGGCCTCGCGCACGTCTTTGTACAGTTGATAATGCTCCCAATCCTTGGATGGCGAATCTTTAACCGGAGCAGGGTAATCTGTCTGTTCCGTCATGTTGTAGCCAACCTTTCCACGGCGGCGAGGTAAAACTCCGGAATGATCTCGGCAGCACAGTATTGACGGCCAAAATGGTAGGAGATAATCGCGCCTGGGCATAGCCCACCGAAAGGCTCCCACACGACATCGCCCCTTTCGGTCGATGCTCGGATGGTCAATTCGATGAACTTCAAAGGTTTCTGGCTTCCATGAAGGCTTTTGAACTTGTACTTCATTCCGTTGCGCTCTCCCTGAATCCGCTCTGTTCCGCTGACCTGCGGCTCCCGCCAAACATTCGTTACACCCACATCACAGATAAACTTGGCCCGAAGCTTAGCCCATCGGTGGTGCGGAATGGGTATTTTCCCGTCGATACTAAAATAGGGCCGTCCCGCCGGGTCACCATTTTCATTGGCGTATTGCGCCAGTTTCACAAAAGCGTCTACGGGTGGGTAATACCAGAGATGATCGGGCGTGAGGTATTTTCGCGTCGCCGCGTTCAGCACTCCGCACGCCTCGTTGGCCAGCCGGAATGGCAATTTAGTCCTTTTCCATTCGTGGCGAAGCCATTCTTGCATCGTCAACGACTGGTCGCCGACTCGAAATGTCGCTCCCTTAACGTAATGCACGCAAACTTCGGTAACGATGGGGAATTTGCGTAGAGTTTGCGTGTTTGCATTGCCCGCAATATGCCCCAGACCTTTGTCCCAAATGTTGCAGGAGCGATACTCCCAGCCGTGTGCTACCAATACAGGATGCACCGTAGCCCAGCCCACTTCGGTGTTCCAGAACCAAAGCGTTGTTTCCGGGGTGGAGTATTCGCTCCAAGCCTTGATATGCGGTTCGTACCATTCTGGAAGAGTTTCGGCCTTATGATTGTCGCCGGGAAAACCGTTCACGCCATACGGACCATCGGAGAGAATGCAAGTCGGAGTCGGCCAGTCCGAATACAACTTTTCCGCGCGGTCAAAGTGAATGGACACATGGTCACGAGTGTACAGGTCGCCAACCACAGGTTCCCGTTGGCGCCCTCGCCATGCAGAAAACAAGTGAGGCTGTGATTGGTTCGTAGCGTTCCTCATCGGCGAGTCCTATGTTGTCGAGTGGTCTCGGTGTTTACCGCATGACTTTTCATTCTCATGCAGTCTGCAGCGTAAACGGACAACAACGTACAGTGCCGCAGGAAGCTGCACGAAGCTTTGACCAGGAGCATGACCAGACACCACGCGGCAATCGCGTCCTCTGGGTAACAATACCCGCTCGCGTAAGCCCACGCTGAACAAGAGTGAAGCGCACAGGACAACTACCAGGATTATAGGCTGTCTCTTGCGCCACGTCAATGCCTTTGCGCCTCAAAGGTGACTTGGCACCAGCGTCCGTCACCTGCATGGACGATCCCGACGGTGCCGGCAACGCCCCCGCCACGCCGCCCCTGTAGCCAAAGCGCCGGCGAAAGCGGACGAACGTGTTATTGGCCGGCTGGCCGGCTGCCGGCAGCCGCCCCCGCGCCCAGATCCAACCCCCTTGCCAGGTTACGATGAGTCTCTCCCTCAGTATAGATGACACCTCACCGTTCTGCCTTCGGCGAACACGTCTTTGGGTTCGCTTTGCCTGCAGATGTCCATCGCCTGGGGACACCGTCCCGCAAAGCGGCACCCGGCTCTCAGGTACTCCTCGGTCTCGAGAGCTGCCAGGGCGGTCTTGTCATGCCACCGCTTGTCCGGGTCGGCCTCGGGCACCGACTGCTTGAGGATCTGCGTGTAGGGGTGCAGTGGATGGCCGAGCACGTTCTCCACCGGTCCCATCTCCACGATCCAGCCACGCAGCATGATGGCGATGCGATCGGCCGCGTAGTAAGCGGTGGCCAGATCGTGGGTGATGTAGATGACGCTGACGTGCTTCTCCTCCTTGAGCTTCTTGAACAGGTTGACCACCGACATGCGCAGCGAGGCGTCCAACATGGATACAGGCTCGTCGGCCACCAGCAGCGATGGGTTGGTGATCAGCGCCCGCGCCACGGAGATGCGCTGCACCTGCCCGCCGGACAATTCGTTGGGATAACGACCGCCGACTTCCTGCAACGACAGGCCGACCGCCTGGAGCGCTTGCTCCACGTAGCGGCGGGCATCGGCCCGCCTGGCCATATGGTAGTTGCGCACCGTCTCGTACAGGTAGGTCTCGATCTTCTTGAGCGGGCTGAAGGTGGCATAGGGATCCTGGAAAATGGGCTGGACCTGCTTCATGAACCCGCGTCTGTCGTGCTTCGTGATGAGGGTTACGTCCCGGCCTCGGAATTCGATGCGTCCGTTCGAGGGCACGAGCAAGCCGAGGATCATACGGGCCAGCGTCGTCTTGCCGCTGCCGCTCTCGCCGGCCAGGGTGAAGATCTCGGGGGTGCCGTCGTGCATGGTGAAGCGAGCCTGGCTGACCGCCACGAACCGAGTGCTGGCCAGACCCTGGCGGATGGTGAAGACCTTGCTCGGCCCGTCGACGTAGAGCAGGTTTTCCTCACGCTCAGTCGCTGTTGCCATCGTCAACCTCTCCCGGCGTCAGGTAACACGCCACCCGGTGGTCGGTCTGTATGGTGGCGAGACGCGGCGCCGCTTCCCGGCAGATGGGCATGGCCTGCGGGCAGCGCGGGTGGAACCGGCAGCCACCCGGCGGGTTGTCCAAGGCGGGCGGGCGGCCAGGGATGCTCACGCGCTCTGACTTGTCGTCCATCTTGGGCAGTGACCGGATCAGGTACTGTGTGTAAGGGTGGCGCGCGTCCTTGAAGATGGCCTGCGTGATGGCCTCCTCGATGACTTGCCCGGCATAAAGCACGGCCACCCGGTCGCACAGGTTGGCGTGCACGCCCATGTCATGCGTCACAACCACCAGAGTGTTCTCCTCGCGTTGCTGGATCTCCTTGAGTAACTGGATCACGCCGCGCTGCACGACTACGTCGAGCGCCGTGGTGGGCTCGTCGGCGAAGATGACCTTCGGCCAGAGGATTGTCGCGAGGGCGATGGTGACGCGTTGCTTCATGCCGCCCGAGAGCTGGTGTGGGTAGGACCGGAGCACCTGCAAGGGCAGCCCCAGGTCGCGCAGGTAGTCGCGGATCATCGTCTCGACTTCGGCGCGCGGGGCCCGGTGATGAACCGTGATGAAATCCAGGAACGTGTCATGGACCCGGCGCACCGGGTTGAGCACGTGCATAGAACCCTGTGGAATGTAGGAGACCTGTTTCCAGCGGATCCGCTTGCGCTCGGCCTCGGTCATCGCCAGCACGTCCACGCTCTGCCCGTCGAAGGCGTAGCCCACCATGCCCTCCACCACCGTCAGCGGCGGCTCGATCATGCCCAGCATCACCTTGAGCAGCGTGGACTTACCGCAGCCCGACTCCCCGGCGATACCGAAGATCTCGTTGGGGCGGATGGCGATGGACACACCGTCGATCGCTTTGACAGTGCGCCGGACGCCGTAGGCGTTGGTGATGTAGTAAGCCCGCAAGTCTCTGACTGCCGCGATAGTGTTAGTCGTCATCTCGTCACTCCCCGGCCGCGGACAATCTCTTCAGCCTCGTGCGCGGGTCGAGGTACTCGCTCAGACTAGAGGACAGCAGATAGAAGGCGATCACAATCAGGATCGAGCCGACGATCGGGGCGCC
>Ga0315289_10010741_pt1 | contig 13065 bp, 13 predicted proteins | sample YL17G11_40_MG_FD_203452 | JGI IMG/M metagenome (GOLD analysis project Ga0315289, IMG submission 203452) | Sediment microbial communities from Yellowstone Lake, YNP, Wyoming, USA - YL17G11_40 | ecosystem: Environmental > Aquatic > Freshwater > Lake > Sediment | place: USA: Wyoming | collected...
GCCCTTCCGGTTCGTGTCGGTTCCGAGCGGGGCACTCAACTGCGCTTGAAGCTCGATCTCCTGGGCGCATACCCCTCCGGCGAACAGCACAACGAGGCACATCGAGACGCAGTGCAATCGCATTCTGATCCTCCTCATGAAAGAGCACGTATCACCACAAACGGATGAGTATACCAGGATTCGCGGCCTGATGCTCAACGTTGGAGGGACGCTCATGCACGGGCAAGGTTGACGGGAGCCTTTCCCACTCAAGGTCGGTGATTCGCTGAAAACACTCGCTTGGGCGAGCGTGGCATCTCCCAAGCGTCACCAGTGACCGAACGCGTCGGCTACAAGGCCATCTACAGGCGGTTTTCGCAAAGGTGGTGAAATGCCCGCATCCGATTGATTCCATCGGTCGGCGCGGGCAGATTCGAACTGCCGACCCCCCGCGCCCAAGGCGGTTCCCGAGGCTGCTGAGAAATGGCCTGTTTTCAACCCATTACATTTCAAGCAGTTGCGGCCGGCTTGTTGAAACTTGTGGAGCTCTGTTGAACCAGAGTGCTCTGGGCAGCTACAAAATCATCTACAGTGGCGGGGACTCCGGGTTGACGACCGGTACTCCTTTGGCCGCGGCAAGCTTGCAGACAACCTTGTCCGCGGAATGGAGGAGTCTTGTGAGTCAGTTCAGTAAAGCTGATTCAGGGCGTGTCAACCCGAGGATTCGGCGAGTAATCAATGCTCCCCACCCTTGCCTGCAAGGACTCGAACCCCGCGGCAGGATAGATCAGGGCGAGGATCGCTGTTTCCTGTTCAGGATCGAGGGCAACATTTGCCGGATCAAACCCGCCGTAAAACACCATCGTCGATTCAGTGTCCGAGGAGAACGCGGCGAGCGGCGCACAGGTAAGCGCCAGGATGGATGTCGGCGAAACAACGTGCGGATTCTCCAACAAGATCGCCTGACGGATCTCGCCATTCGGCCACTGGAGTCGAACCACAGGTCCACGTGAAGAAGGCGGGAGTTCGGGGGCTGCGCGTTTGAGCTCTGTGCGGACAAACAAGTGGCCAATGATCTTGACAGCTTCGGGGGGAGATCCGGGCAGGTGGAAAGTGAGCAGGAGACCGGAGGCCCCCATGCCCTTCGAGGCGACTGACTGAAAATCGGGAAGCCCCTGGCACATGAGGGTAAAGACGTGCCCACGCGCCTCGACGATCGGGGTTGACCGTTTCCGTATGACAGTGAGGATTCTACGATCCTGGGAGAAGTGTACTTCTCCGTCGGGATGGTAGGTGAACTTCACACGGTGGCTGACTGTTTTTCCTGTCGCTTCGAGGCTCACCTGCTGCGGCTTCGCCCCAGCTCGCAGCACGGGCCGCGCCAACAAGCCATGGTGGTGTTTGAAGTAGGGCAGATGGACGAAAAGGCTGCCGTCGCGTTTGCTCCAACCGATCTTGAGGACCTTGCAGTGCTCCTTCGCAGTGCGAACAGAGACAGTGACTTCTTTTCGTCGGTGCGCGATCAATTCGACGCCTCGGGCGGAATCGTCGAGACTGAACGCCGTCTGCGCCCCATCTCCCTGGTTTCCCATATCTGTTTCGACCGGCGGCCTTAGGCAAGGCCCTGCAACAGCAACCAAAGAATCCCCAGTAGCACCACTCCCCCCAGGAGGATCGAGACGAACCGCCAGGCATTCAACCTCTTTTCAAGCCGGGCAATCTGAGCCGCATCTTCGGCTGTCTTGGTGCAAACTCCACGAATGTAATCATCGATATGAAGCGCTTGGATGAGAGGCGAGCCGAACACATCACGTGGCGCCAAGATTCGAAATACGACCTCGACACGACGTCTGACAGGAAGCCCGATGTGATCCCAAGTCTCAAGGGCATCAGCCTGCGTGTTCAAGGATGCCATCATGTCTCGAGCCGCTCCTTTTGATTCTTTCTGCCAGTCTGCAAGTTCCGGAGTGTGGCCGATCTCTGTCAGAGACTCTCGAATCGCTTTGACCTCGGCATAGAATGCCTTCTCGAGCTCCGGGATGTATGTAGGTGCACCATAGTCCGACAGAAGCTCCTGTTCGAAGGTCGGTACCCCGGGCCACCACGTCGCTCGGAAGGGGTACGGGGAATCGGCGATGCGTTTCTCGCCATCATCCAGTTTCGATCGCGCAGCCTCGATGATCTCTTGATAGGTGACTGGCACTTTCATAGGAGGATGCCCGCTTCCTTATTGAAATCCGACGGATCTCAGAAGTTGTTATACCAGATCAGGCGACGGATACGCCACTTGGGAACTGCCTAGAAGTTGGAGGATCTTCGGCAGCCGAGGAAGGGTGAAGCCCACCCAGCGCCCCAACTGATCGGCTGGGTACCAGTGCGTCACATTGCGGAGAGGCACCCGGCCACGGCTTGGAAAGGTGAGGAGCCGGGCTCCCAGGGGGCAGCTGCAACTAACCCCAGCAGACTGCGGAAGCCGGAAGCGGAGATTCGTGTCAAAACCTGCCGTAGGCAATCAGGAGAGACTGCCAAGCAGAATCTCGTACGGCAAAGCCGAAGCAACGACCACCTGCCCTGAAACCAAGTGCGCTCCATGATCGGCGAGTTGTTGATCTGGGGAGAAAGCAACAGCTACAGAATCGCCTACAGCGGGATTTCACAGCCAGGGAAAATGCCCCCATCCCCTTGATTCCTTTGGTCGGGGCGGTCCGATTTGAACTGCCGACCCCCTGCGCCGACGGCAGGGTTCGCGGTGTTGCAGAAGTCACCTATTTTCAACTACTTACGTTTTAAGCGGTTACGCGAACCCCATTGAAGTCTGTGGAGGTCTGTTGAACCACGGTGCTTTGAGCCGCTGCAGAATCATCCACAGTCCACAGTCGGCTCAGAATCCACGAGACGGTGCGCCAACCGGAGCGCAAACCCTGGTATCCTGAAGCTGGAGAGGGTGGTCGAGCCATGAACCCGGTCTTGAGCAGGATCTCAGTGGACCCCAACGTGTGCTTCGGCAAGCCGTGCGTTCGCGGGACCAGGATCTGGGTCTCTTTGCTGCTGGATTTCCTGGCTTCGGGAATGACCACGGAAGAAATCCTGGAAGAGTATCCTCAACTCACCCGCGATGATATTCTGGCCGCCATGGCGTACGGCGCCGAGATGAGCCGGGGCCGGTTTGTCGATCTTCCCGGCCAGAGCGCGGCATGAAGTTCAAGCTCGCACCCATCGCCGGCCAGCTTTGGGTTGTAGAAGTGGGCCGTATTCGCGTGCACGAGGGGGAGTCGCCGGCAGAGCGCTAGCGGTTTGTGGAAAAAGCCCCGGTGCCGATTCTAGCCGGAAAGCTACCGCGGCGGTAGCGTCGCGTCTTCTCGAGAGTGAGCACTTCACACATTGGTCGGGGCGGGCAGATTCGAACTGCCGACCCCCTGCGCCCAAGGCAGGTGCGCTACCAGGCTGCGCCACGCCCCGACCGGCGGCCTCTTCCATTCTACCCTGTTGGGGAGCGCAAACACAGACTGGAAAGTCTGTGCCACTGCACCTGTGTCGGAATGTCCCACCACGCGGCCCGGAAACCCAGGGCGGCGGACGAGCACAAAGTGGGCCAACTTCTTCAAAACACAGGTCCCTGAAGGTTGTGGCGCGTCTCGATGGCGCGCGGCACACCAATTGCACAGTCATAGCGGGCACCTGCTACCCGTCCGGAGGATTCCACGTGAAAACGTCTCTACGTCTGGTGAACTACCTTGTCATCGCGGTCCTGGCGTTGTCGGCTGGCGCCGGGAGCGCCAGCGCCCAGGTCACGCTGGCTGCCAACCCCACCTCGCTCTCGTTTGCGGCACAACCTGGCGGCACACCGATGGCGCTGACCCTGACTGTGGCCGCCACCAGCACTTTGACCTTCGCGGCGATGGCCACCACCACGACCGGCGGCGCCTGGTTGACGGTGTCCCCCGGCGCCGGTCAAACCCCGGCCACGATCTTCGTACTGGCCTCACCGGGTTCCCTCGGCGCCGGCACCTACACCGGCTCGGTCATGATCGCCGCGCTGGGTGCAGCCAATAGCCCGCTCGTTGTGCCGGTGACCATGACGATTGGCCTGGTCAGCACCCAGTTGAGCGTCAATCCGGCCTCATTGAGCTTCAGCTACACGGCAGGCGGGGCGCTGCCGGCCGCGCAGAATCTACTGGTCTCCTCCGCTACTGGCACCCCGGTGACTTTCACGGCCTCGGCGTCCACCAGCACGGGCGGCAACTGGCTGAGCGTCAATCCGGCCGGGGGGATCACGCCGGCCAACATCAGCGCGGCCGCGGATCCAACCGGACTGGCCCCGGCAGTTTACAGCGGGACCATCACGTTGACGCCCACCTCCGGCGGCGGGTCACTCCAGGTAGCCGTGACGCTCACCGTGAGCGGAACTCCGCAACTGGCCGCCAGCCCCGGCTCGCGCACCTTCCGCTACCAGATCGGCGGCACCGCGCCGGCGCAGCAGATCGTGTCGCTGTCCAGCGGCGGCATCCCAGTGAGCTTCGCCGCGCTACCGGGCACCAGCTCGGGCGGCAGTTGGCTGGTCGTCACCCCGACCAGCGGCGCCACGCCCAGCGATCTGACCGTGGGAGTGAGCTCGGCGGTCCTGGCGACGCTTCCCGCCAACACGTACTCCGGGAGCGTCACCATCTTCGCGCCGCAGGCCTCCAACAGCCCGCTGGTTGTGCCCATCACCCTCCTGGTCAGCACCAACCCGTTCCTGACGGCCACCCCTGACTCGCTTAGCTTCACCATGCCGCCGGGCGGAGCGCTGCCTGCCAACCAGAATCTCTCGGTGGGGAGCACCGGGACCGCGCTGCCGTTCACCGTGACGGCCAGCACAACGACCGGCGCCAACTGGCTGTCGGCGAACCCGGTCGGAGGAATCACACCGGTTACCGTGGCGGTCAGCGTAAATACGGCCGCCGCCGCGCTGCCGCCGGGCACTTACAGCGGCACGATCGCGATTACCCCTACCACTGTGGGTATTTCCCAGGTGTTCGTGTCCGTGACCTTGACGGTGAGCAACGTCCCCTCGCTGGTCCTTGACCCGCCGTCGATGGTCTTCAACTTCCAGATCGGGAGGGTCCCGCCGGCGATCCAGACGGTGGAGGTGAGAAGCACAGGCGTTCCGGCGAACTTCACCACCCAGGTCAGCACGACCACGGGCGGCGCCTGGCTGCTCATCAGCCCGGCGAACGGAACCACCCCGGCCACGGTGAGCGTTTCCGTCAACCCGGGAGGCCTGGCTGCGGGCGCCTACCAGGGTTCGGTGACCTTCACGCCGACCGCCGCGGGTGCGGCATCGCAGGTCTTGCAGATCACTCTCAACGTCAGCAACACCGCCTTGATGAACGTCAGCCCCGGCACGCTGAGCTTTGATTTCGTGCTCGGCGCCACGGCGCCCAAGATCGCCACCGTCTCGCTCACCAGCACCGGCGACCCGCTCAACTTCACCCTCACCTGGACGACGGCTTCCGGCGGGAGTAGCTGGCTGGCGGTGGCCCCCAGCGGGGGAAGAATCCCCGACAACTTCACCGTATTCGTCTCCGCGGCCAGCCTGCCCGTGGGAACCTACACCGGCTCGATTACCGTGACTGCCACGGGCGCCAACTCCCAGACCATTCCGGTGACAGCCAGAGTGACCAGCGGCGTCAACCTGTCGGCCAGCCCGACCTCGCTAGCTTTCTCTCAACCCATCGGCGGTGCGGCTCCGCCGACGCAGATCGTGACGCTGAGCACTTCGGGAACCAGTGTGCGCTTCACCGCCACCCCCAGCACCACTACCAGTGTGAATTGGCTGGCGGTCAATCCCACAACCGGGAGCACGCCTGCCAACCTGAGCGTCTCGGTGGACGCCTCGCGGATTGCCCAACAGGGGACCTACTACGGCTCGGTCACGATTCAGTCGCCTGAAGCCGCTAACAGCCCGATCACCATTGCGGTGACTTTCACCGTGGGGCCGCCCCAGACAATTACCCTAAGTCCGGCCAGCCTGCAATTCAGCTATCAGACGGGTTCGAGCGCGCCTGCCGCACAGAAGGTAACGGTGACCTCGAGCGGCGTGAGCCTGAACTTCACCGCAGCGGCTAACACTCAGAGCGGCGGGGCCTGGCTGAGCGTGACGCCGGCGGCGTGGTCTACGCCTGGGGAGCTGAACGTCTCGGTGAGCCCGTCCGGCCTGAGTGCGGCCACGTACCGCGGCACGATCACGGTGACTTCCGCCAGCGCCTCCAACAGCCCGCAGACCGTCAGCATCACCTTGACGGTGACGCAGGCGGAGCCGGTCGTAGCGGGGGTGGCTAACGCTGCCAGCTACGCCACCGGCGCTCTGGCGGTGGGCGAGATCGTGTACCTGGAGGGAACCAACATCGGCCCACCCACGCTGACCACGCTGCGCGTGACCGGCGGCCGGGTGGACACCGTGCTGGCCAACACTCGTATCCTGTTCGACGGCACCGCGGCGCCCCTGATTTACGTCTCCAGCACCAAGTCCAGCGCCGTGGTGCCCTACGCGCTTGCCGGGCGCGCCAGCACGCGCATCCAGGTGGAATACCAGGGCGTGCGCTCCAGTGCCCTCGAGTTCCGCCTGGCCGATTCGGCGCCCGGCATCTTCTCGCTGGATGCCACCGGGCTGGGCCAGGGCGCCGTTCTGAACCAGGACTACAGCTTCAACGGACCCGCCAACCCGGCGCCCAAGGGCTCAGTGGTGATGGTTTACGCCACCGGGGGGGGTCAGTTGACGCCGCCGGTGGCCGACGGCAGTATCGGCCCCGGCGTCCCGCCTTTCCCCATGGCCGTGCTGCCGGTCTCGGCGACCATCGGTGGTCGCCCGGCCCAGGTGTTTTACGCCGGAGCGGCGCCCAACTACGTCTCCGGCGTCTTCCAGGTGAACGTGCTGATTCCGAATGATGCCCCCTCCGGGGCGGCCGTGCCGATCGTGATCACGGTGGGCAGCGCCAGCAGCCAGGCCGGCCTGACGCTGGCGGTGAGGTGAGTAGCACAGACTTTCCAGTCTGTGTTTCCTATGCCTCCTCCGGCACCACGAACGGCGCGCGGTAGTCACGGGTGAACATCCGGTTGGCCTCTTCGTCGCCGACACACTTCAGGGTGTTGGGATCGAAGTTCAGGGTGCGTCCCAGCCGGTAAGAGATGTTGGCCAGGTGCACCAGCACGGTCGAGATGGCGCCCTCCTCGATTTCCGCGTTCTGGTTCTCGCGCTTCCGGTTGCGCACGCACTCGATGAAGTTGACCCAGTTGTTCCCGCCCGCGTTGCCGGAGGGGCCCGGCTCTTGCGACTTGCCCAGGAAGGTCTGGTAGCCGCCGCGCATCACCAGGTGCCCTTTGGACCCATAGAAGATATCCCCGATGCAGTTGTCGCCCCTTTTCCCCATGTCGGCTTCCTGGTTGCTCATCCAGTGGCGCACTTCGAAAACCAGGAACCGCTTCTTGCCCCCGTCCTGGAACTCGAAGGTGGCCACCTGGGTGTTGGGCGTCTGCTGGTCGTCGTCGAACATGAAGTGCCCGCCCATCGAGCTCACTTTGACCGGGTACTTGACGCCTAGGCCCCAGCGCGCGGTATCCATCTCGTGGATGCCCTGGTTGCCGATGTCGCCGTTGCCGTACTCCCAGAACCAGTGCCAGTTGTAATGGAAGCGGTTGCGGGTGAACTCGCGCTTCGGCGCCGGCCCCAGCCACAGGTCGTAGTGCACGCCTGCCGGCTCCGGCTCGACGGGCGTGCGGCCGATCGTGTCGCGCCACTTGAAGCACAGCCCCCGCGCCATGTACACGTCGCCGATCAGGCCGTCACGCAAATGCTGGACCGCCTCGCGCGCGGCCGCATTCGAGCGCGTGTTGGTGCCATGCTGCACGATCCGGTTGTACTTGCGGGCCGCGGCCACGATCTGCCGGGCCTCGAAGATGTTGTGCGTGCAAGGCTTTTCCACGTACACGTCCTTGCCCGCCTGGCAGGCCCAGACGGTCTGGAGCGTGTGATGGAAGTTGGGAGTGGCCAGCGAGACCGCGTCAATCGAGCGGTCCTCCAGCAGCTTGCGGAAATCGACGAAGGCGGCCGGGCGCTTCTTGCCCATCCCCTCGACTTCCTTGAGCCGCGCCTCGAGCACGCTCTCGTCTACGTCGCACAGCGCCGCGATCTCGACCCCGGGCATGGCGGCGTAAGCCCGGATGTGGGAGCGGCCCTGGCCGCGTATCCCCACGCAAGCCACGCGTATAGTGTCATTCGGGCTGGCCAGCGCGCTCGCTTTCAGCGCGCCCGCAGCCGCAACCGAGCTCATCAGGAAATGACGTCGCTTCATGTCTGCCATGGTACGCCCGCCGCCAGGCAGGTTTCAAGGCCCGGATCGGCTTGCCCTCCCCCAGTTTGAGCGCCGAACAGGTGGAACAGGCCTCCCGGCCTGTTGGGGGACACCCGGCACACAGGCAAGAATGCCTGTGCCACCTTGGGGCCCACCGAGAACTGGGGGAGGGCAAGGATGTGGGCGGCGCAGAGTGCCGCCAGCGGGGGAGCCCGTCAGTCACTCGTCCGAGTCTCGGTCTCCAGTTTCCGGTTCCCCCTGTCGCGGCACCAACGGCTCGACCAGCGCCATGAGCTTCGGCAGGTCGTTCTGCACCGTGTCCCAGACGCGGCGGAGGTCGATGCGAAAGTACTCGTGGATCAGCCGGTCACGTGAGTCGGCTCGGCGGTATCCAGAATGTGCTTGCGGCGAATGTAATTCTCGCTGCGCTCGACCGCGCGGCGCTCGACCAAATCAACCTTGCGTCCGAAGACGGCCGACAACTCCTCTTCGATGCGCGCCAGATCGGACAAGGAGGACCGGGCCTCCGGGGCGAAGCTTACCAGCACATCCACGTCGCTGTCCGGACGGAAGTCCCTGCGGAGCACGGAGCCGAAAAGCGCCAGCTCGGTGATCTTCCACCGCCGGCAAAGCTCTGCGACGCCTGCCCGATCGACCTCGAGTTGCGTCGGCACGGCCACCCTCCCTCGGGTAGTCTAGCACGCCGTGCTATCCGCTGCCCACGACGTCCCTGCGCTTCAGCCGCAGCTTCTCAAAGTCGGCTCCGCGGATGACGTAGAACCAATCGGCGAAGCGGTTGTTCAGCTCGCGCGCCCGGCGCTCGCAGGAGGCGGCGTCCCCGCCGTAGCGGGCAGCCCGGGCCGCGCCCTCACTGGGCGCCAGGTGCCCTCTGAGAATCTTCAGGGTGGTGGACTTGCCCGCGCCGTTTGGCCCCAGGAAGGCCGCCACCTGGCCCTGAGGCACACTGAAGCTGACCTGGCGAATGGCGGCAAATTCGCCATAGAACTTGCTGAGGCCCGCGGCCTCAATCATGGGGGTGCTGCCGGGGTCCAACTTCAATGATTTAGCATCCGGGCATCGGGGCGCGCAACCGCGGGGCTGCGCTACCATGGAAGCGCAATGTCCGAGGCTTCCGGCCCAGAGATCGAGGTCAAGCTACGGGTCGCGGACGCTGCCCAGGCGCCAGCGCAGGTTGCCGTCCTCGAAGCGATTTCCGCCAGGCCGCGATTTTTGGAAAATCACCCAGGGTTTCTGGACGCCGAAAGCGAACTTGGGCCGGAGTAGCGAAATGTTTTCTGACCCGAGGATGAGAGGTTGCACCAACTGAACCCCCGCGGACAATGTCTAGCGTTAGCCACAGCCAAACAGTTGCCCTCCAGCACCGACGCGCTTGCTGTATCATCGGCGCGGGTTATTCACATGTGGCCGGTTTGCCACTCACGAAGGACCTACTGGCTGCTGAAGCAGCTCTCCTTTCGGACTCGGCCGCGGTCCGCCTTCAGGCGGTATGGGAGGATTTCGCAGCTTGGAAGCAAAGGAATCCATCCGGAGACACCGAGGAGTACCTAGCAGAGCTGTATCAGGCGGTCTCGTCCGTAGCTCCGCCGACCCGACGGACACCGATCTCCGCCATCGAATCCAATGGTATTCCGTTGTTCCGCGCCGCGGGCATCACCGTGACACGGCCGAGGGTTCCTTTTTCCTGGGCGGTTGAATTGATCGCAGCGACTATTGCGACTCCGCACGGTCCAGATCGTGCTCCAATCAACTGGCGCTACGCGGCCCGCGTGACGTTTCCTACATACTGCGATGCCCATGTTGCCTTCTGGCATGAGATAACGGCTCTCTTCCAGAGTGTTTCAGTCGTGACGACGAACTACGATTTCCTGATTGAGCGGGCTCTCCGCCACAGGCCGATGAAGCGGGGCTTCGGTCCGGGCTGCTGTTACGGTGGGCTGGCGACTCCGCAGGTCCTTCGCGGCGGTCAACTCCCATGGCCGCGCCAGAGCACCTGGATCGAGATGGAGGGTCCTATTCGCGTTCACAAGCTGCATGGCTCGCTAAACTGGTGCTGGCGCGACGGCAGATTGGAGCTCTACCAAGATCCTCGGCCGGTGTTCAGGCTCGGCGGCGAAGCCGCCAGGGTGCCTCCGGTTCGAGAGAAGGACATCCCAGCATGGCTCGGCCCGGTTTGGCATTCGGCGGAGGAGGCGCTGAGCAGAGCGGAGGTCTGGATCGTCTGCGGGTATTCTCTGCCTCGCTACGATACGGCGATGTATGACTTGCTGCAACGCGTGGCCCGGGGAAACCTAAACCATATCCTTGTGCTGGACCCGCACGTTTCCACCGTTTGCCCCCGCTATGCGTCGCTCGCACCACGCGCCGAAGTTCACAGGCTGCCGGGACTGCCGGATGGCACAGGATGTCTTCGGGGGGTTGTGGAACGAATGCATGCCTGACGGCCTGAACAGTCGCGCAGGAACGCCCCACCTGGCCTTGGGGCACACTGAAGCTGACCTGGCGAATGGCGGCGAACTCGCCGTAGAACTTGCTGAGGCCGGCGGCCTCAATCATGGGGGTGCTGCTGCGGGTCAACATAATTGGTTTAGCATCCGGACGCGAGGGCGTGCAACGCAGGGGGTGCAGTGGCTTCCGTGCTAGGGGGTGCCTGTCGCCCCGAGGAGCCGCCGCGCTTCGTCCAGGAACTGCCGGGCGCGGGTCAGCATTTCTGCGACGTCCTGGGCTGCCAGTGTGGCTTCGAACCCGTAATCGCCCTCCAGGCGCATGTCGAAACCATCCAGCAGCCAACGGTGAAACTTCGGGTCCAGAAGACCGGTCTTAGCGAAATGCTCACCGAAGGCCGCGTGGACGCCGGAGTGCTTCTTGAACCGCAGTTCCCGCTCGATCAGCAACGCCACGGCGGCGTAGAACATGGCGTAGTAGGCCCGCCCGGCGGCGAAATCCAGATCCCCTCCGTCTGCCAGCTTCTGTGCCGCGTGGATCGCACGTGAGGCCTTGGCCAGGAGTTTCGCTGCTTCCGGTCTCACGCCGGGATCGCCTCGGCACGCGCCATCGCCGCGAAGGGCGGCGCGCCGCTCATCCAATCCTGCTGGGACACGAACACCCGGCTGATGCTGAGGCCGTATTTCAGCGACACTGCCGAAGTGAGATCCCCTGTGCGATCCACCTCGGCCCCATAGCGCGCCACCGCGTCCAGGACCACGACGACATCCACGTCCGATTCCGCATCTTGCTCGCCGCGCGCGCAGGACCCATACAGGTACGCCCCCCGGAGGCGCTCACCATAGATGGCTTCCAGGCCGGCTTTGTACTCTCGCACGAGGCTGTCGATCCGGATGTTCATATGCGCTGACCGCCACTTTCATTCTATGATGAAGAGACCATGACCGGCGCGGCGCGGCGGGAGGTGGAGATCAAGCTGCCTCTGCCCGACGCGGACGAGGGGCGGCGCCTGCTCGAGGAAGCCGGCCTGCATCCCGCCTCGCCGCGGGTGCTCCAGCACGACATCGTATTCGACACCACAGACCGCCAGCTCTCGCTGGCTGGGTCTCTGCTCCGGGTGCGGCAGACCGGCTCGCTCGGCCTACTGACCTTCAAAGGCCCGGCCGAGTACGGCAAGCACAAGGCGCGCGAGGAGCTGGAAGTAGAGCTCCCGGAGCCCGCCACCGCCGCCGCGATCCTGGAGCGGCTGGGCTTCGAGTCCGTCTTCCGCTACGAGAAGTACCGAACGCCGTTCGCCGGACCGGAACCCGATGGCTTGGTCACCCTGGATGAGACGCCCATCGGAGATTTCCTCGAACTGGAAGGGCCGCCCGAGTGGATTGACCGCACCGCGACGCAGCTGGGCTTCACCGAGTCCGACTACATCACGGTCAGTTACGCGCATCTCTATCGGGACCACTGCCGCGCGCGCGGCCTCGAGCCGGGCGACATGGTCTTCCCGGCACAAGCCTGAGGCTACAATGGAATAGTGCGCGCTGAAGTGGCTGTTCAGGGGGCGGTCGAGCGTCTGGATGAGCTCCGCCGCGAGATTGGCAAGGTCATTGTCGGACAGCACGAGGTAGTGGACGGAGTGCTCATCTGCCTGCTGGCCGGCGGGCACGTCTTGCTGGAAGGCGTCCCGGGGCTGGGCAAGACCACCCTGCTGCGCACGCTGGCGCGGGCCTTGCACCTGAAGTACTCCCGCATACAGTTCACCCCGGACCTCATGCCCGCCGACATCGTCGGCAGCATGATCATCGAAACGAGTGACCGGGGAGCGAAGTCCCTGCGCTTCCAGCCCGGCCCCGTCTTCGCCAACCTGGTGCTGGCCGACGAGATCAACCGCGCCACGCCGAAAACCCAGTCGGCGCTGCTGGAGGCCATGCAGGAGCGCACCGTCACCAGCGGGAACACCACGCATGAGCTGGAGGCCCCCTTCCTGGTGATGGCCACACAGAATCCCATCGAGATGGAGGGCACTTACCCGCTGCCGGAAGCGCAACTAGACCGCTTCCTGATGAAAATCTTGGTGAACTACCCCAGCCGCGAGGAGCTGAACCTCATTGTCGAGCGCACCATCCAGAAGGAAGAACCCGACGTGCGCCCGGTGGTGGACCGGGCGGGCATTCTGGAGACCCGCTCGGTGTGCCGCGAAGTGCTGGTGGCGCAGCACGTGCAGGATTTCGCCATCGACCTGGTGCTGGCCACGCAGCCCCAGCATGCCCAGGCCCACGAACTGGCCCGGAAGTACATC
>Ga0315289_10010742_pt1 | contig 13064 bp, 8 predicted proteins | sample YL17G11_40_MG_FD_203452 | JGI IMG/M metagenome (GOLD analysis project Ga0315289, IMG submission 203452) | Sediment microbial communities from Yellowstone Lake, YNP, Wyoming, USA - YL17G11_40 | ecosystem: Environmental > Aquatic > Freshwater > Lake > Sediment | place: USA: Wyoming | collected...
CTAAGTTATCTCTCTCTCTCTCTCTCTCTCTCTCTCTCTCTCTCTCTCTCTCTCTCTCTCTCTCTCTCTCTCTCTCTCTCTCTCTCTCTCTCTCTCTCTCTCTCTCCTCTCTCTCTCCCCCCTAAACTCCGAACATCGGTAGCACAAACCGCAGCACGAAAAAGACGATCGCGCCCGTGAAGATGTACGAGTCGAACCGGTCGAGCAGCCCGCCGTGGCCCGGGATCAGGTCGCCCGCGTCCTTGAGCCCCGCGTCGCGCTTCATCACCGACTCGAGCAGGTCGCCGAAGAGCGACGCGCCGAATACGAGCACGCCCAGGGAGAGGGCGGTCGGCAGGCCCGCGGGCCAGCCGAGCAGCCACCGCATCGTGGCCGCCGCGGCGACGGCCGAGGCGGCGCCGCCGAGCGCGCCCTCGACCGTCTTGCGCGGGCTCGCCGGCGTCAGCTGCGTCCTGCCGAGCGACTTGCCCGTGAAGTAGGCGCCCGTGTCCGCCGCGATCACGCACACGACGCTCAACAGCGTCGCGGCGAGGCCCACGGTGAAGGCCGTCGGGCCCCCGAGCGCGGCGGGCCAGCGCGCCGCGAGCGCCGACCCGGCCGCGGGCGCCGCGAGCAGCCGCAGCTTGATCCAGAAGGAGGGGAGGTACCCGCAGTAGAACAGGCCGAAGACCGACGAGGTGAGCTGGGCGAAGCGCGGCCTGCCGGCTGACGACGACGACGACGACGACGACGACGAAGAAGAAGAAGAAGAAGAAGAAGAAGGAAAAGAAGAAGAAGAAGAAGAAGAAGGAGAGGACAAAGAGGGGGACGAGGAGGGAGCGGCGCCGTTGCTGCCGAGCAGCGAGACCGAGAGCACGATGAACGAGGCGACGGCGAGCGCGGCGGTGACCTTGCCGTTCGACAGGTGCGTCCAGAGGGCGATGCCGACGCAGCAGGCGGTGGCGACGGTGGCCGAGAGCGGCGTGGGGGGGGTCATGCCCGCGCCGACGACGCCTGAGAGGGCGAGGAAGAGAAAGAGAGGGAAAGAGGGAAGAAGAACGTGAGGTCGTTTTTCCTCTCCCCGCCCCGTCGAGAAACCGCAAACCCGAAGGGAGAAAGAAAGAAAGTGAAAGAAAGAGAAAAGTTCCGACTTCAAAAAAAAGGCTCACCTTGGCTCGTCACCAGGCCGTAGTACTCCTGGCTCGCCTGATAGACCACCAGGCACGCCACGCCACAGAGCACCCAGCCGCCGAACGCGATCGTCGCCGCCGCGCCGGCGCCGAGCGCGACGCCCGAGCCGGCGCGGCTCGCGAGGCCGGACCACTTTTTCTTCTTCTTGGGCTTGTCGGCGGCGGTGGCGGCGGCGTCTGCTGCGGCCGAGACGACAGCCTTGGCGGCTTCGGAGAGCGGGTCGGAGGAGGCGTTGGGGCCGCTGCTGCTGCTCGCCGCGGCGGCGGCAGCGGTCGAGGTCGAGGCGTGCCGCCTTGCTCCGAGCGCCAGCGGGGACGGCGACGACGGCAAAGAAGAAGGAAGCGGCGGTGACGGCGGCGACGATCTCGCGGCGAGAGCGCCGCCGGCCGTCCTGCCGCTCACTCCGGCTAGCAGTCCACTAGCAGATCGCCTCCTGGAGGGCTGCTGCGGCACGGCAAGCAGCTGGCGCGGACAGTGCAGCGAGCCTCGAGGAGAGGGCGCGGCAATTCGGACACCAGCAGCCGTCGACGTTGTTGTTGCTGCCGTTGCTGCTGCTGCTGCTGCTGCTCTTGGCGGCAGCATGGTTAGGATCGAGAATGCTCTCGGTCAGCCGATTTCAGTTTAACAGGTCCCAAGCACAGAGGGCGGAAGGGGTGATCGAAGAGGTAGAAACGAGGTGCCGCGGAAGCTCCCTTTCGAAGCAAGAGAGAGAGCAATTGCCGACGAAAGAAAAAGAGGGTCGACGAAAATGAGACGGTCAGAATCGAAAGGAAAACAAATCAAGAGGGAGAAGAAGGCGCTCCTTGCTCCTGCTCCTGCTCCTGCTGCGCGCCTCTTTCTCTTCTAATTTGCACTCATGGCGGGACAAGGCGACGACGCCATGCTCGAGGACGAAGCCCCCCCCCCCGGAGTGGAGCGAGCCGGCGGCGGAGAAGCTCCAGGCGTCGCCGCCGGCGGCGGCATCGATCAACGGCAGCCAATCGCCGCTGCCCCGCCGCCCCCTGCTCTCCAGTCCTCGGCCCCGATGTCCCTGGACCTGCCCGAGTCCTCCGCGGCGGCGGTGGCCAAGCAGGCGCAGGCCCTCGCCGACGCCGCTGCCCGCCAGCGCGGGGCCCTGGTCGCGGTGCCGGCCGCCGACGGTGCCGTCCGCGCCCTGCTGCGCTCTCTGGGCGAGCCGATAACGCTGTTCGGCGAGCGCGAGTACGAGCGCAGGGACCGCGCACGCAAGCTGCTGGCGCGGATGGACCCGCAGCGGGCCGCGGAGGCCGTCGCGGCGGTGACCGAGGGGGGAGGCGTTGGCGGCGGCGCGGCGGGCGGCCTCGGGGGCGGGCCGTCGCCGTTCTTCGTGCCGCTGCGGCCGGAGGAAGCGCAGACGGAGCTCTTCTACACGGAAGGGACGAAAGAGCTCGAGCGGGCCCGCGGGGAGATTGCTCTGGGGTCGCTGGAGCGCGCCGCGAGGAGGCTGGAGGGGGAGAGGAGGGCGTGGGAGGCTCGGAGGAGGAGGAGGGAGAGCGCGGCGGCGAAGCAGCAGCGGCAGCTGCAGCAGCGGGAGGCGGCGGAGGCGGCGGCATCAGCAGGAGCGGGAGCGGGAGCAGCTGCCGAGGAGGACGCAGGGAAGACAAAGCACGAAAACGAAGAAGCGGCAGCAGCAGAAGAAGAGGAGGAGGAGGAGGACCCCGACCTCGCCTCGGACGCCGTGGCGTCCTCGGCGCGCTCGCCCTCGTCGCTGCAGCTGCTCTGCTCCGAGCTCGGCGACGGGCGCCCGCTCTCGACGCTGGCGTTCAACCACCGGCCTCTCTGCTCTTCTTCCGGGTCCGAGTCCGACTCCGCTTCTTCTTCTACTTCTTTTTCTTCCACCATAGATCTCGCGGTGGGGTCGTGGTCGGGCTGCGCGTCGGTCTGGAGGGCGGACGCGGCCTCTGGCTCGCTGCTCTCCTCGTCCTCCTTTCTGTCGTCAAGGAGAGGCAAAGAAGGCGCGAACAACACCAACGACGCGACCTCCGCGGCCTCGGCCTCCTCGCGCTCCTGGTGGCGCGCCCACGACGACCGCGTCACGGGCATCGCGTGGCGGCCCTTCTCGACCGGGACGCTGGCCCAGGCCTCCACCGCCGTCGTCGACCTGGCGACGGCGTCGGCCGACGGCACGGCACGGCTCTGGTCCTCGCGGGCGTGCGCCCTCGCCGCGGCCTCGGCGCCCTCGGGCGCCCCCTGCTCGCCGAGACCGCTAGCGGAGCTGAAGGGCCACGCGGCGAGGCTGGCGAGGCTCGCCTGGCACCCCGGGTTCGGCGGCGGCGGCGGACAGGGGGAGGAGGGCGCGGGCAGGGGCGCCGGGAGCAAGTTCCTGGCGACGGCGTCGTTCGACGGCAGCTGGCGCCTCTGGGACGCCGAGAGGGCCACCGCCACCGTCGCCGCCCCCATCGCCGCCCCGGCCTCGTCCGCCTCCCCCTCGTGCCTCCTCGAGCAGGAGGGCCACTCGCGGGCCGTCTACTGCCTGGCCTGGCACCCCGACGGCGCGCTGCTGGTCTCGGCGGGCCTCGACGCGCTCGCGCGCGTGCACGACGTCCGCACCGGCCGCACCGCCTGCGTGCTCTCCGGCCACGCCAAGGGCGTCCTGGCGGTCGACGTGGACCCCGGGACGGGGAGCACGGTCGCCACGGGGGCCGAGGACGGGAGCTGCAGGCTCTGGGACCTCAGGGCTCGCGGGAGGCCGCTCGCGACGCTGCCGGCGCACTCGTCGCTCGTCTCGACGTGCCGCTTCCTGAGGTCGTCCGCTCCCCCTTCCTCCTCCCTCTCCCCGTCCGCGGGATCGATCGAGGGGAGGCTGCTGCTGACGGCGGGCTACGACGGCGAGGCCAAGGTGTGGGACGCGCGGGACGGGCGCCTGCTGCGGACGCTCCGCGGGCACGAGGGCCGCGTGATGGCGAGCGACGTTGTTGCCTTGGGTCCTCCTCCTTCGGGACCGAGGGCTTCTCCCCCGAAAGCCTCTTCTTCTCGCTCCGCTGCTGCTGTCCCCGCGCTGCTGGTGGCGACGTCGGCGTACGACAGGACGCTCAAGCTGTGGGGCAGACTGGATTAAGAGTGTAGATGAGAGAGAGGGAGAGAAAGCGAGGGCGCGCTGCAAAAAGTAAAAACGAAACGAAACACTATTTTTTGGGGCTATTTTTTCTCTGATTTCCTGGATTTTCTTTCCTTTTTTTCTCACACGCGGCGCACGCCCTAAAGAGCTCTCTCTCTCTCTCTCTCTCTCTCTCTCTCTCTCTCTCTCTCTCTCTCTCTCTCTCTCTCTCTCTCTCTCTCTCTCTCTCTCTCTCACGAACAAAAAAAAATGAAAACAAAGGAAAAGGGAATTGGACAAGGGAAGAGATTTCATCTCAAGAAACAAAAGAAGGCAACGTTCTCTTTCTCTCACTGCTCTCACGCAGCATTGGGCTTGGCGCCCCCTCCTCCCTTCCCCTTGTTCCCCTCCTCCAGCACCGTCACGCGCCGCTGCCCGTTGTCAAACTCCAGCTTTGCCCCGCACCCGCCGCACTCTACCGGGTTGCGGTCCTTGTTGCCGGCGACTCCGAGGAGGTCGCCAAAGTATGACCGCGCGGGCTCACCGCACGAGGGGCACGGCGCCCGCAGGATCACGGAGTCGCGCAGCACCAGGCCCGTCAGCGACGACGCGAAGACGTACAGCAGCGGCAGGACGACCCCCCAGACGACGACGATGCCCCAGGGCTCGGGCAGCTCGATCAGCTTGGTGATCTCGAACCCCGTGAGGTCGTCGATCGAGAAGAGCACCGCGAGGGTGCCGATCGCCGCGGGCAGGTTGAGCGCCGTCATCAGCAGGTAGTCGGGGGCCGCGTCGGCGTACATCTTCTTGGTGCGGATCGAGCAGCGGGGCCCCTGGGCGGTCACGAACGAGCCGTCGCGCTTGAGGGCGACCTTCAGGGCGTCGAACTCGGCGTCGGACATCACGGGCTTGCCGCCCGAGTTGTACGCCAGCGACGCCTCGAGGAAGCGGAGCTCGTCGGCGGAGAGGACCGCGACCTTCGAGCCGGCCCAGACGAGCTCTTCCTTGAGGTTCTCGAACTCCTCGTTGGACATGGACGGGGTGCCGTCGTAGTAGAAGGTCTGGAGGAGAGGGGTCGAGTTTTTTTGGGTTGTTTTGGGTTTTGAGAAAGGAAAGAAAAGCGTCGGAGGAGGTCGACGAAAACGAAAAAAGATAGAATCTCTTCTTCCTCTCTTGACTCTCTCTCGAACTCACCCTCAGCGCCTCGATAAAGTCCTGCTCCTTGTCTCCAAGCGTGCGCTTGGAGGGGAGCTTCTTGCCCTGAAGTAGTTGGTTGTTGTTGTTGTTGGATTCGAACGAGAGAGGAAAGAGGAGGAGAGCGTGAGATAACGAGAAAGAAAGAAAGAAGAAGAGCGTGCGCCATCATCAGAACGTCCGCTGTCGCCGATGCTGCCTTTCGACCCGCGCTGACACCTTTTTCGCTCGACGAAATCGTCTTCCGTCCTTTCGTATGCAAGGAACACGACGCGCTCCTCGCTCTCAAAGAGAAAAAATGCCTCGGAGACCCTGAAAGCACGCAAAAGTGGTGCCCTTTTCCCCCTCGGCGAGATGCTCTCGAGAGTCGTCTCCGTCGCTCTCTTTCTCTTCTTCTTCTCTCTTTCTCTCTCTGCCTCTCTCTCCATCCACCTACCGCCTTGTCGATCGTGCAGAAGTCGCCGATGTTGTCGGCGCAATCGTCCACGCCGATTTCGGCGGCCTTGGACGCCTCCTCGGTGGCGTTGCCGGCGCGGGCGATGAGCGGGGACGAAGCGGACCGTCGTCGCTGGACGCCGCCGCTGCTGCGGGGAGGGAGCGCGGGCCTCGCCGAGGAGGAGGAGGAGCACGAGGCCAGCGCGGCGCTGCCGGCGCGCACCGTCACCTGTGGGGCGCGCAGCATGGTGTGCTGGAAAGAAAAGGAAAACGCGGGCACGTCGATGGAACGTTTTTTTTTCGAGCAGAGAAATTCTTCGCTTGGTTGTCGAGGCGAGAAAGTGAGAGCGCAAGCATGAAAACTCGACTCGGAGTCACGGTCTCTCTGCTCTCTCTTTCACAAAACTCTTTTTTTCCCCGCACTTCAACTCGTGAAGAAGCTACAACTCTTGCCAAGGTACGAACGAGCTTCGTCTCCTCTTCTCTTCTCTATATCTCTCTCTCTCTCGAGCGCCAAGCGCGCTTCAAGATAGAGAGAGAGAGAGAGAGAAAGAAGCGCGGAGAGCGGAAGGAAGCCATCATGATTCGGCGGCGGCTTTCTTTCTTTTCGATCGACGGTCTCAAAAGTCGACTCCGGGCTGCTGCGCTCCATGTGTCCGATTCTCGTCCATCTTGTGGGCCGAGGCGATCTCTGACGGTGTCATTCACGAGGCCGAGGGGTCATAACGGAGAGAAGGCGTGAGGCTGCTGCTCGATGAGGAGACGATTCTGTCGACGGCGTCGGCGGTGACGGCGGCTTCATCGATCGGCGACGCTTCCTCGTTTTCTTCGCTCGCCCCCAATGGCGGGTGTCTCCTTCGATCGCTCGGACCGCCGGGTTATCGATCTCCCTCGAAGCGCTCTTGCGTTTGTTAGGAGGAGGAACGGAGCAAGCAAGGCGCTGTTCCACTGCACTGAGAGATCGATTTCTCCCTCGTCGCCGCGCGCTCTTTTTCTTCTCGGCCGCCGCCTGATCGCTCTTCTTCCTTCTTTGCTCTCGCCTCACCCCCTTCCTCCTCCCCCCTCTCCAAACTCAACCCTCTCTCATCCAGATGACCGACCGCGCCAAGCCCCGCGGCAAGTCGGCCGTCACCCGCGAGTACACCATCAACCTCCACAAGCGCCTCCACGGCATGACCTTCAAGAAGCGCGCCCCGCGCGCCGTCAAGGAGGTCAAGCAGTTTGCCGCCAAGATGATGAAGACCAAGGACGTGCGCATCGACGTCAAGCTCAACAAGGCGCTCTGGAGCAAGGGGATCCGCAACGTGCCCGTGAAGGTGCGCGTGCAGATCTCGCGCAGGCGCAACGACGACGACGACGCCAAGGAGGAGTGGTACAGCCACGTGACTGTGGCCGACGACCCGGACACGAAGAAGGGCACGTCGGTGGTCGACGAGAAGTAGAAAGATGATTCGGGGTTTGAGGTCGAAGGAGAGGGAAAGAGAGAGAGAGAGGATTCGTTTTCGCCTCTCGCGCGCAGCTCCCCCCCCTCTTTCTGGCTTGTTACCTTTGTCTTCTTGTTCTAGTTTATCTGGCTGCTGCTTTTTCTTTGTTATGAACCATTAAAAAAAAGAGTTTATCGGGTTTTCTGAATGAAAAAAAGGGGAAGAGTTTTCCTTTCGGTTTCGTTGTCTCTCCATATTTCTCGCACAACCTCTCTTCTTTCGGCCGCCGTCTCTCTCCGTCTCTTCCTCTCTCTCTCTCCGTTCCTCTCTCCTCCTGAAGAAAGGAAAGAAAACATAAAAGGAACACTGAATTTGTAATGAAGTTGACAAGACAGAAACGAAAAAAAGGTCAAGGGAAAAAAAGGAAAGAGTGAGAAAAGAAAGGAAAAACACTCTCGAAGAAAAAATCATCTCCAAAGCGCTCTCGCCTTCTCCATCTCCATCCCTCCATCTCTCTCCCCCTCAACCTTCTCCTCCCTAATCCTCCTCCATCTCTTCAGAAGCGGAGCTTGGTGAAGAACCACCTGTTCTTGCCCGTCTTGAACTTCTCCTCGAGCAGCTCCTTGGCCGCCTTGCGCGCGTCGGCGCGCTTCGCGCTCGACTCGGTCGCGTCGGCGCCCACGGCGCCCTTGAGGTCGACGTCGAGCGTGTACCGGGTCGGCATCACGTGCGTGTAGTTGACAACTTTCACGAACGCGCGCAGCTTGCTGGCCTTGGCCTGCTTGGCCTCGCTCGACTTGCGCGTGACCTTGCGGGGCGCGCGGGCGAGGCCGACGACGAGCGCGTGGCCGTAGCGGCGGCCGCCGGCGCCGTCATCGTAGTTGCGGACGATAGCGGCCTTCTTGCCGGCGTGGCGGCCAGTCAGCAGGATGACGACGCGCTTCTCCTGTTGGTGAAGAAGGGTCGAGTTGGTTGGTTTGCGACAGGAGAGAGAGGAAGAAGAAGAGAAAGGTGAGGAGAAGGAAAAAAAGAGGCCGAGAAAGAACAAGAAAGCGATCGGCGGCTCTCTGACGCGCGCGATCAAGGAATTTCTGATGATGCGGCGTCGTCATTGCTGGGGGCTTTGGTGCAACGATGGATCATCGTCGCATCCACGGCGTCACCAGCGACGTGTCCGCGTCTGAGGGGCGCAAGAAAAGCGATCACGAAGGCGCAGGGCGCCTGGACGGCGGCTGCGATTCTGCAAGCGCGGGCGCCGGCGGCGGCCAAAAAAACAGTTCCTGCTGATTTTTTCAGCAGCCGTCGCTCCTCATGCCTTGCGAACGAGCTTGGTGCAGCCTCGCAAGCGAAAGCACCAGACCATGACGACCGGAATTCCGATCGAAAAGATGGAGAAAAGCCCACAGACGTGCGTTGGGAGGCGCGCGGCGGGTGAAGAGAGACACCCCGTCGATCGAAGCACCAGCCGCCATCAGGCGATCGTCCGTCCAAGCCTCCTTCGTCTTCTCCTCTTCGCGCTGCGTGGCAGCGAGCCGGCGCGAGGACTGAAGCAGTGGAGCTTCCTCGTACCTTGAGGAACTTGACCATCTTGGAAAGCGAAAGAAAGAAACACGGGCTGCGTTAGCCGTTGAAAAAGAAAGGGGAAGTGAGAGAGAATGGAGAAGAAGAGAGAGCGAAGAAAAAGAAGAAGAAAACTCGGTCGTCGCTCTCAAACTCGGCGTCGCTCTCAGATGTCGAGACCATCGCATTTCGTTTTTGCAAGGTCTTCCTCTCCGAAAGAAGCCAGTTTTTCTCCCCGAGCGGGGAGCTCGAGAGGCGCAGCATCGTCGCACGCTGTCGAAATGAGCCTCGCCTACGCCGACGCCCTCACCTGGCGCGAGGACCTCGGAGGCCAGCTCGGCGACCCCGAAGTGTTCGAGCCGCGAGCCTCGGCCGCGGCGAAGGCCGACCTCCTGGCGAGCGCGATGATGATCTCTTCGAGGCCGACCGCGGCCTCGACCTCTTCTTCTCCTTCTTCGTCTTCCTCTGGCCGCGGCGTCGTCGTCTTCACCGGGGCCGGCATCAGCGTATCCAGCGGGATCCCGGACTTTCGGGGGCCCGACGGCGTCTGGACCCGCCAGCGAAGGGGCTTGCCCCCGCCGGCGCTCGCCCGCGGCGTCTCGTTCGCGACGGCGCGGCCCTCGCTCACGCACCTCGCGCTCGCGCGCCTCGTCGAGGCCGGGATCGTCACCCGCGTCGTTTCCCAGAACGTCGACGGGCTGCATCTGCGGTCGGGGATCCCCCGGGAAAAGCTCTCTGAGCTCCACGGCAACTGCTTCGTCGAGGCCTGCCGCAGCTGCGGCGCGCGGCACGAGCGGGACTTCGAGACCGGGACAGTCGGCCTCAAGGCCACGGGCAGGAGGTGCTCCGAGTGCCGCCCGAGCGGCGGCGAGGGCGCCGCCGAAAGAGGGGGCGGGGAAAGGAGGGGCTCCGGGAGGCTCTACGACAGCGTGCTCGACTGGGAGAGCCCGCTCCCGGCCGAGGAGCTCGCGCAGGCCGAGCGCGACGCGGCGTCCGCGGCGGTCTCGCTCTGCCTCGGCACGTCGCTGCAGATCCTCCCTGCCAGCTCGATCCCGGAGAGGACGGTGACGAGGAAGGGGGGAGGGGGAGGAGGGGCGCGTCTCTCGCCGGGCTACCTGGCTATCGTCGGCCTGCAATCGACGCCCAAGGACGCAATCGCGACGAGCGTCGTCCGCGCGCGGAGCGACGACGTCATGGCGCGCGTGCTCGCGCGGTGCCTCGCGCCGGGCGAGCGGCTCCCTGCCTGGGTGCGCAGGGACAGCGTCCGGGTGCGGTACGAGCTTTTTCTGACCCGCCTCACGGAACCAGACGCGAGGACGAAGAAGAGGAAGGTCGCCGCCGGCGGCGGCGGCGGCGCCGGCGGCCGCAGGAGCAGCAGCCACGTCGGGTGTTGGGGCGTCGTCGACTTGTCGGTGTGGGTCGAGAGCGTGCACGGCACGGAAAAGTGCCCCCTGCCGATGGTGTCGGGCGTCGGCGTCGCCGCGGCGGCAGTCCCGACCCTCGAGGGGGACGGCGGCGGGGTGCGAGCCGCGGCGAGGCGGAGGGCCGCGAGACTGGCCCGCCGGGCAGCGGCGAAGGCAGACGGCGAGGAGGCCGAGGAAGCCGGAGGGGGCGCGAGCGGGGGAGAGAGCGACGGCAGCGACTCGCGCTCGCGACTCGCGAGCGCCTCCGTCCCGGGCCCCTCCGCGCCCTTCTCCGCGCACCTCGAGCTCGAGGTCGCGCCGCGAGACTCGGGGCACCACGGCCTCGCGGTCGTCGTCGCCGTGGCGCTGGGCCTCGGCCTCGGTGCGGACGAGGCCCGGAGGCGCAGGGCAGTCGACGCCGCGTCGTTCGCCGTCGAGGTCGGGGTCGGGGGCCGCGTGGAGGGGGCGCCGCCGCTCGTGCAGGGCCGCTCGTTCGAGGTGAGCTTTGTTTCGCAGGCCGTGGATTACGGCGAGCGGGTGGAGGAGGCCAGGAGGGAAATCGCCAGGGAGGAGGAGGAAGAAAGAGGAGCAGGGCGCGAGAGAAAGAAGGAAATGAAAAAGTAAAACACACACAGAGAACTCCGATCTCCTCCTTTCTCTCGCCTTCGCTCTCTCTCCCCCTCGCGTGCTTCTCCTCCTTTCTCTCGCCTTCGCTCTCTCTCCCCCTCGCGTGCTCCTCCTCCTTCTCCGCGCTCCTCGAACCAGGCAATCGCCTCGCCCCGCCTCTTGAGCGAGCGTGCCAACTTCTTCGCAGCCGCAAAAAGAGCGAGAAAGAAATGGCGACCAACACCACCGCCGTCGTCAATGCCGCCGCGGGCCCTCGATCGCTCACCACGCCGGCGGGCGACCTCGTCGAGATCATCCCTCTCGGGGCCGGGCAAGAAGTGGGCCGCTCATGTGTCGTGCTCAAGTACCAGTGCGTTTCGTCGCTTTGTTGGCGTGGAGAGAGAGAGCGCGATGGCAAAAGACTTTCATCGCCGGCTTGAGAAACGCGAGACCTCCCGACCTCACTCTCTTCAACCCCAACCCCCTCAAAAAACCCTCGAAACCCAGGGGCAAGACCCTCATGTTCGACTGCGGCATCCACCCGGGCCTCTCCGGCATGGCCTCGCTCCCCTTCTTCGACGAGGTCGACCTCGAGACCGTCGACGCGATTTTAGTTACTCACTTCCACCTCGACCACTGCGCAGCTCTGCCCTACGTCGTCGGCCTCACGCGCTTTGACGGACGGATTTTCATGACGCACCCCACGAAAGCGATCACCGCGTCGCTGCTTCGCGACTTTGTCCGCGTCAGCAAGGGAGGCCAGGGCAACCAGCAGCACCAGGGCAGCGCGGGAGCGGGGCAAGCCTTGTACACCGAGGCGCACCTCGACGCCGCGATGGCCAAGACGGAGCTGCTCGACTTCCACGCGACGGTCGACCTCGGCGGCGGCGTGCGCGTCACGGCGTACCGCGCCGGCCACGTCCTCGGGGCCGCGATGTTCATGGTCGAGGTCGCCGGGCTGCGGGTGCTCTACACGGGCGACTACTCGAGGCTCGCGGACCGGCACCTGCCCGCGGCGGACCTCCCGAGCCCGCCGCCGCACGTCCTGATCGTCGAGGCGACCTACGGCGTCTCGAGGCACGTGCCCCGGCGCGAGCGCGAGGCGCGCTTCCTGGCCAAGGTCCGGGAGATCCTCGCGCGCGGCGGGCGCGTGCTGCTGCCCGTCGTCGCTCTGGGCCGGGCGCAGGAGCTGCTGCTGATCCTGGAGGAGCACTGGGCGGCCAACCCGCGCCTCGCGGCGTCGGTCCCCGTCTACCAGGCCTCGGGGCTGGCGCGCCGCGCGATGGGCGTGTACCAGACGTACATCGAGATGATGAACGACGCGATCAAGAGGGCGTTCGCGGCCGGCAACCCGTTCGTCTTCAAGCACGTGCGCCACCTCCGGAGCCCCGCGGAGCTGGACGACTCCGGCGCGTGCGTCGTGCTGGCGACCCCCTCGATGCTGCAGTCGGGCCTGTCGCGCGAGCTCTTCGAGGCGTGGTGCGAGGACTCGCGCAACGGCGTCGTGATCGCCGACTTCGCCGTGGCCGGGACGCTCGCGCGCGAGATCCTGTCCGCCCCGGAGACGGTCGTCTCGCGGCACGGCCAGCGCCTGCACCTGCGCTGCTCGGTTGACGCCATCTCCTTCTCCGCGCACGCCGACTTCGACCAGACGGCGGAATTCGTCGACGCGCTGGCGCCGCCCGACGTGGTCCTGGTCCACGGCGAGGCCACGGAGATGCTGCGGCTGAAGCGCGCGCTCGAGGCGCGGGCCGCTGCGGCGAGCGCTGCTGCGGCTTCGGCGGGCGGCGCCTCGTCCCCCTCCTCGGCGGCGGCGCTCCGCCGCGTCTTCGCGCCCAAGGTCGGGCAGCCCGTGCACGTGCGCCACGCCGCGAGCCACGTCGCCCGCGTCGTCGGCGGGCTCGCGGGCGGCGGAGGGGACGCCAAAGCCGCTCCCCGGCCGGGGCAGGCGGTCCGCGGCCTCCTCGTCGCGCCGCTGACGGCGGCCGCGCGCGCCGCCGCCGCCGCCGAGGGGGACGCCGCCGGCGCCTCCGCCCCGCCGCTCTCCGCCGCGTCCATGGCCGCCCCGCCGATCATCGTCGCCGCGGCGGACCTGCCCGCGTACACGCGCCTCCGCGTCGGCCGCGTCCGGCAGCGGCAGGCCGTCCCCCTGGGGAAGGGCGTCGGCTTCGGCGACGTGAGGCTGGCTCTCGAGGTGCTCTTCGACGGCGCCGGGGG
>Ga0315289_10010743_pt1 | contig 13064 bp, 10 predicted proteins | sample YL17G11_40_MG_FD_203452 | JGI IMG/M metagenome (GOLD analysis project Ga0315289, IMG submission 203452) | Sediment microbial communities from Yellowstone Lake, YNP, Wyoming, USA - YL17G11_40 | ecosystem: Environmental > Aquatic > Freshwater > Lake > Sediment | place: USA: Wyoming | collected...
CCCTTGTCGGACTGCTGTTAGAAGGGAATTGTTCAACAGAGGCGAGATTCGAAAAAAGTGTGAGCCCGAAAAGATCGTCGCTTTGAAAATCGACACCGACGAAGCGACGACGACGACGCGCGGCAAACGGCGACGCAAGGGAAAAGGCATCTTTTTCTCCTCCGCTGCTTTCTCCCAACGAGCCCCGCTTTCCGGCCTCGATTGCGATCGCCGGAGGGGGAAACGAGAGCGACGATCCACTGCCGCGCCCGGATGTCCCACAAAACGCCAGCCAAGAGGTCGCTGCTGAAAAGATGCGTGCCTCTTCCTTTTTTCTTTTTTGCTCGCTCGCGATCAAAAAAAGCAGACAGGCAAGATGGGCCTCCCTGTTCGCCCACTTTCGGTCCGCGCTCGGTAAATCCGCCGTCGCGGGTCCCAAGAGCATCTCGCGTTATCGCTTTTCCACGAAGAGACAAGGGCGGAGACGGCGGAGAAGCCGGGGAAAGGTGGGGGAAAAGGTTCGCTGCGAACGGTGGCTTCATGGAAGCCCGAAAAAACTTTGAAATCAGGGTCTTTTTTTCCTTTCGCGGTAGGGGCGACAGGGCCCTCTATCCGCGCGCATCGACAACGACACGCGCTCTCGCTTACCGGCTGCGTTACCTTGAGCGGGACCTTTTCCTGGGACAGGAACATGGCGACAAAGAGGAAGAAGAGAAAAGAGTTGCGAAAAGGTCAAGAGAACCGAATCGATTGGAGAGCAGTGAGGGGCCTAATTTTTCTCTTCGTAGCCTCTTTTTTCTCTCTCTCACTTGGTTGTTTTTTCCCTCTTCCCTCTCAAACCCCGACCAACCAATCAAGCAAAGCGCAGAGAGAGAGCGAGAGAGCTTTTCCCCTCTCTCTTTCTTCACTCTTCCTCCTCTTCCGCCTGCAGAAAGGGAGAAGAGCGTCTTACAAGAGCCACTAGTTTGCGCTCACGCCACTTTGCAATGGCCGACGGCAACAACAACTCCAGCAAGCCCGGCGCCGCCGCCGCCGCCGCGTCCTCCTCTGCGGGCCCGATGCCGCTCAAGAAGCGCCCGCTCAGCAACGCGGCGCCGGCGCCCAGGCCCGCCGTGCGCCCGCGCGCGGACGAGGTGAGGCCTTGTTACACCCGCCGAGCACTTTGCGCAGGAGTGTTTGCCCCAGCGAAAGGGCGCGGACGCGACGCGAGGATGGAGAGAGAGAGAGAGAGAGAAGAGAGTCGTTTCTTTTGAGGCGTCGGTTGGTCTCTCGGTCTCTCACCTCTCTCGCCGCTCCATTCTTCGCCTCCGTTTCCAAATCCACCGTCATCCCTCTACAGTCTCGCGTCGCAGGCAGGCCCGTGGCTCCCATGGCGGGCCGCGAGGACGTCGTGCAGATCAAGTAGGTGTTTTTTTCCAAAGGGGGACGGGAGCGGGAGAGAGAAAAGAGAGAGCTCTCTTGCAGTTTCGTTTCTCGGAAACCGCTAACGGCTCCATTTTTTCGTCGGCGAGAGAGATGAGAGAGGGAGAGAGAGAGAGCAAGAAAGAAAGAGCCCGTTGGTGAGAAGCGTCGCTCGTGTCGTCGCTGGCCGAGCTCGCTCACTCTGTCGACAAAGCACGCTCGTCGACGTCGGCGCCTTCGAGCTTGGCCCCCGCTTGATTCGACCAGAGACGCGGGAAACAGCAGCACCGGTTTTGGGGGTCAAGCAATTGCCTCGAGCAACAAGGGAGGGGAGGAGGGAGGGGCTAGCTGCTGCTGCGTCCTTCTCTTTCCCTCCTTCGCTCTCCTTCCAAAACCTTTGCCCGCTCCCGCTTCCTTCCTCCTCGTCTCCCTCCGCTGAGCAGAGACGCGGGAAAGAGCAGCACCGGTTTTTGGGGTCGAGCAATTGCCTCGAGCAACATGGGAGGGGAGGAGGGGAGGGGCCAGCTGCTGCTGGGAATTGCCTGCAGAGAAGCAAGTGGAGAGGCGGCGTGCCCCTCCAGCGCGGGCGCCGCTTGTCGCTTCCTCGTCGGGACCTCCCGCGTTCAGAGTTTCTCGAGCGAGCGCCTCCGCACGCCAGCCCCCCACCCACCCCCCTCCGACGCTGCCACGGTGTTGGGCAGAGAGGGGGACGACGGGAAGCCAGGCGACGCTCCGCCGCTGCTGCTTTCTCCTCTTTCTCTCTCGCGCTTTCTCTCTTTCTTTCTCTCCCTCTTTCTCTCCCTCTTTCCGCCCCTTCCTTCCTCCTCTTTCTCCCATCGTTTCCCCACCGTACTCTCTCTCTCTCGGAAGCGACTCTAAACCTCCTCCTCCTCCTCCCCCCCTTCCCCCTCCCCACCACCACCACCGCTAAACAAAAAACAGAAAGCTCCACCGCGAGGAGCTCGTCCGCCTCCAGGCCCAGCTCCGCTCCGCCGAGGCCTCGGCCAAGGCGTCCTCGGCCGCCGAGGCCCGCGCCCGCAGGGACAGCGAGACCGCGTCCGAGAAGCTCTCCTTGGCAGAAGCCCGCCTGCGGAACGCGATCGCAGAGAAGAACTCGGCGCTGCACTCGCGCGAGAGCCTCGAGAGGGAGCTCAGGGAGGCGCGCGCCAAGGCGGCGCGGGCGGCAGCGGTGCACGGCCCCTCCGCCTCCGACGGCAAGCGCGCCGCCGTCGCCGCCGCTTCCGCCGCGGCTGCCTCGGCCTCCGCCGCGGAGGCCAACGACCGGGCCTGCGCCGCGGAGGCCGAGGTGGAGCGCCTGGCGGCGGAGGTCGAGGCGGCCAAGGGCGAGACCGCGGCGGTGGCCGACGAGCTGCGCTCGGCGAGGCTCGAGGCCGACTCGGCCAGGGCCGAGGCCGACGCCCTGCGCTCCGAGCTCGAGGAGACGCTGACGGCCGCCGAGGCGTCGACGGCGGAGCTGGGGGAGGCCAGAGAGGCCGCGGCCTCGCTCGAGGCGAAGCTGCACGGCGCGTCCGAAGACGCCGAGCGGCTCAAGAGGGAGCTCGAGGAGGCCGCGGCGCGCGCCGCCGCCGCCGGGGAGGAGGCCTCCGCCGCCGCCGCGTCCTCCGCCGCCGCGTTGGCCGCCGCCAAACAAGCGTCCGACGCCGTCCTCGCAGCGGCCGCGGCGACGTCGGCCAAGCTCGTCGAGGAGCTCAAAGCCGAGCTGGCCGCCGCCTCAGCAGCAGCCTCCGCAGCAGCCGAAGCGGCCGCCGCCGAGCTCGAAGCCGCCCGCGACGCCGCCCGCGGCGCGTCGTCGGAGCTCGAGGCCGCCACCGACGCGGCCAACGCCGCCTCCGCCGACGTCGTCAGGCTCGAGGGCGAGCTCGAGGCCGCCCAGGACACGCTCGAGCGCATGATCGCAGCGGCCGAGGAGGAAAAGGCCGAGGCCGCGGCGGAGTTTGGGAAGAGGCTCGCCGGCGTCGAGGCGCTGCGCGACGCCGCCGAGGCTGAGAGAGATGCCGCGAGGGCCGCCGCTGCCGGGGCGGCAGAGGAGCGCGACGAGGCGATGGCGGCGGCCGAAGCGGCGGCGGCCAAAGCGGCCGCAGACACGGCGGTGGCCGAAGCGGCGGCGGCGGCGCTCGCCGAGGAGGCCGAGCGGGCCCGCGAGGCGCTCGCCGCCGCGACCGCGCGCGCCGCCGAGCTTCCGTCTCACATTGAGGCCGCCGAGGCCCGCGCCGCCGGGGCCGAGGCCGCGCTCGTCTCCTCCCGCGCGATGGCGTCCGCCGTCCGCTCTGAGCTCGAGGGCGAGCTGGCGGCGGCCGTTGCCCGCGCGGCCGCCGCCGCGGCGGGGCTCGAGCTCAGGGAGAGGGAGCTGGTCGCCTCGTTCGAGCAGCAGCTTGGGGCCTCGGCCGCTGCCGCCGAGGCCGCGATCGCGAGCGCCGAGTCCAAGGCGGCTGCCGAGACTGAAGAGGCCGTCGCTGCCGGGGCTGCTCGCGCGGCTGAGCTGGAAAAGGAGCTGGAGCAGGCAAAGGAGCAAGCTGCCGCGGTGGCAGCGGCAGAGGCCGACAAAATCTCGGCCGCCGCCGCCGCCCGCGTCGCCGAGCTCGAAACAGCCTCTCTCGAGGCCGAGTCGCGCGTCGCGGAGCTTGCCTCGTCCCTGAAGGCCGCGACCGCGCGCGCGGCCGAGCTCGAGAAGAGGGCCGGGGAGGAGCAGGGCAGGGCCGATGAGGCGGAAGCGGCGGCCGCGGGCGCCCGCACGGCGGCGGCGCGGGAGCTCGAGGCCCTGGGCGCGGCCTCCGCGTCCAGGATCTCCGGGCTGGAGCAGGCGCTCTGCAAGGCCAGGGAGGACGCCGTCGAGGCTTCCAAGCTCGCCGCCGAGGAGCTCGAGAGGGCCGTCGGGGCTGCGAGGGAGCAGCTCCTCGCGTCGACCTTTTCCGAGGAGGCGGCGGCGGCGGCGCTCGCCGACGCCGAGGCGAGGCACGCCGCCGAGCTCGATGCTGCGCGCGAAGAGGCCTCTGCTGCTGCAACGATCGCTGCCTCTGCTGCCGCTGCCGCTTCTTTCGAGGAGAAGGAGGCGGCTGTGCTCTTGGAGCTCGAGGCCGCAAAAGAGCAGGCTGCTGCCGAGGCTGCGACCGTGACCGCGAGCGCCGCCGCCGCCGCGCAAAAGCTCGAGGCCCAAATCTCCGAGCTCAGGGGCGCCTCTGAGGCCAAGCTGGCCTCGCTGGAGCGCGTGCTGCGGTCGCAGCTGGAAGCTGACAAGCAAGCTGCGGTCTCGGCGCTCGAGAAAGAGCTGGAAGAGGTGAAGGCCGCAAACGCTGCCGCCGTGGCTGCCGCAGCCGCGAGCGCCGCTGCCGCCACCTCTGCCGCCGCTCCTTCTGCGGCCGCCGAGACATCTTCTCTGGCGGCCCGCGCGACCCAAGCTGAGGCTGCCGCCGCTGATGCTCGCCGCGTCGCTGCCTCCGCCGTGGCCGAGCTGGCGCTCAAGCAGAGGGAGGCTCTCGCGAAAAAGGCGGGCGAGGAGGAGAAGGAAACGACCGGCGCCGAAGCTGCCGCCGCCGCCACTGCCGCTTCCGCTGCCAGCCTCGCGGCGCTCTCTTCGCGCCTCGCCGCGGCCGAGAAGCGCGCCGCGCTCGCCGAAGACTCCGCGGCGGACGCCGCCGCGGCCGTCGCGAGGCTCAACGCCGAGAAGCAGGGGCTCGGGGCCCGCGCGGCAAAGGCGGAGAGGGAGTGCGGTGAGGCCGCCGCTGCCGCCGCCGCGTCCGCGCGTCCCTCTGCTGCCGCAACGACTACCCCTCAGCGCCCCGCCCCCTCGCAGATCGTGGCTCTGGAGAAGGAGCTTCGTGCCCACAAAAGGCAGCAGGAGCGCCTCCAGAGCGTGTTCTACCGCGTGCGCGCCGATTTCGAAAAGGCCGGCAAGGACCCGACGCTCTTCGACAAGCTCAAGTCGGTGCGGGAGCTGGAGTACGACGTGTCCGCGGCGAGGAACAGGGCCGCGAAGGACGTTGAGGCGCTGAAGAAGAGGGCCGAGGCCGCCGAGGCGGCGCTGGTGGTCGCGAGGGGGGCGGCGGGGGCGGGAGGAGGGAAGGCCGCCGGCGGAGCGAGGGTGCTGCCGCCGGTCGTCGCGCTCGGTGACCAAGAGAACAAGCAGCAGGAGTAGAGAGAAAGAGAGTTTGGAGAGCGTCTTCTTTTTTTTTCCCTAAATAATTTCATTTGCCTGCCTGATTGGGGAGAGGGAAGAGAGAGGGAGAGACGAGCACGGGTGAAAGCGGGAAAGAGAGAGAGGGTGACCGAGAAAAAAAGCGGGTTCTGTGTTATTCCAGCCAATGCGCTTTGTTGTCGACAGCGAGGCGGAAAAAGTGGAGAAAAAAAGAAAAGAAAAAAGACAACGCGTTTGAAGAGAAAAGAGAAGAAGAAGAGAAAAGATCCAGAACCCGCGGGGGGACTTACACGCGCGGCACTTTCTCTCTATCATGTCTCTTTTCCTTACCTCTCTCTCTCTCCCTCTCTTCTCCACTGCGGAACGGGCTCTGCGATCGGAATCAAAAAACAACAACCAAACGTCTCTCTCTTTCTCTCTGTCCTTGACTTTTTCTTCCTCTATTTCCAACTCCTTACTTCAACTCCTCCAAAAAGTCCGCCTCGTCCACAAACACTACCTTCCAACCGTCCGGGTCCGTCGTCGCGCAGATCTTGGTCCCGATCCCAGGGACGGGGCCAGGCTCGCGTGTGATCGCCCCGCCCGCGGCCCTGATCTGCTCCGCCGTCTTGTAGACGTCCTTGGTCGAGATCGCGACCTGCGCGTAGCCCGTCCCCTTGAAGTTTTCGTACTCGGTCTTGCCCCTGAAGATCGTTTTCGTTTTGGAGTTTTATCGAGAGAAAAGGGGTGTGAGAGTTTCGATAGGAACGGAATCAGTCGAGGTGGAAAGAGTTCGAGAGAGAGAGGGGAGAGAGAGAGAGAGAGAGAGAGAGAGAAAGAGAGAGACATGAAAACTCAAAAACAAAAAACTTCTCACCAGTTGTACGTCAGCTCGAACACGGTGCTTTCCTCCTCGGGCCCGTAAGCCAGGAACGCCAGCGTGTACTTGTACTCCGGGTTCTCCCTCTTTCGGAGCAGCCGCATGCCGAGGCACTCGGTGTAGTACTTGATCGACTTGTCAAGGTCGGTCACGCGGAGCATCACCTGCGCGATCGGCTCGGTGATTTCTTTCGCTTTCTCCCCCGTTTCGGCGTCGACGGTGGGCCTCTCGATGAGCTCCCACTTGTAGCCCGTGGGGTCGTCGACGAACGCGATCACGGTTTTGCCTCCCTTGACGGGCCCGGCGTCCCTCGAGACCTTCCTGCCGGCCGCCTTCACCTTGGTGACGACGCCGGCGACGTCGCGCGAGGCGAGGGCAAAGTGGCCGAACCCGGTTCCGAGGTCGTAGGAGTCGACGCCGTAGTTGTAGGTGAGCTCGAGCGCGAAGTTCTTGTCCTCGGGGCCGTAGCCCAGGAAGGCGTTGGAGTACTTTTCCTGTTTGATGATGGTGAGAGCGTTTTTTGTGGTTTTTTTTTTAGTGTTAGGGTTTGAGCGTTGAGGGTTTGCTGCCAAAGATCAAAAAGACTCTTTTATATCTTCTTTGTCCACTTTCGTGTCAACTTGCCTCCTTGATGTCCCTGAACCGCAGCAGCTTCATGCCCAGCGTATCGCGGTAGTAGGCGATCGAGTCGTCCATGTCCCCGACGCGGTACACGGCGTGGAGCATGCGGCGCGAGTCCTGAGGTTTGAGGCGGAGAGAGAGTGTGAGGAAGGAGAGGAGAGGGAGGAAAGGGAAAAGAGGAGGAGGGAGAGTTGAGCGCAAAGGTCACCACAGCAGCAGCAGCAGCAGTAGCAGCAGCTTTTAATTTTGTCTGTCGCTCCCGTCTCTGTCTCTTCCTTCAGTTCTCTGGTTTCGCTGCGGAGGGGGAAAGAAAACAAAGGAAGAGAAGACAGAAGAAAGAAAAAAACAGTTTACCTCCTTCGCCCAATCGGAGGAAGAAGCCATCACGCGGACGGATCTGGAAAAGGCGCGGCGGCGGAAGTTGAGCGGCGAAGACGACGACGTCGGAGCGAAAGCCGCAGCGACAGACGTCGAGGAGCGGATGGCGCGAGCGGCGCGGAGGGGCGCGGTCCTGGTGTTGGAGAAAGTTGTTGAGGGGTGGAAGAGGTTTAGTTTTTTTCTGCTAGCCAAGAAAAACGAAAAAGGCCGATCACTCAAATCTTCCTCTTCCTCTTTCGCTTCTGGATCTCTCTCATTTCTCTCGTTCTATCACCGCGTTCTCGTCACAAGAACTCACCTGAGCGTGCAGCTGGCCGCGGCGGCCATGCAAAAAGCGTGAAAGAAGAGAAGAGAAGGGTTGGTTGAGAATGAGTTTCTTTCTTTTGCTGGAGAGGGTCGATCAAAGTTGTTGTGGCGAACGAGTTTTTCCTTTCTCTCTTCTCTTCTCACGTCACTTTCTTCTCTCTCTTTCTCTCGCTCTCGCCCTCTCTTCCGCGATAGAACGCAGAGCGCGCCAGAGCAGGCCGACACATCGCCACATCGCCACACCAGAACATCAAAGCAACCAACCATGCGCGCTGTCGCCGCCGCGAGCTCCTCGGCATTGCCGACGTCGCCGGCGAGCCGATGCCGCGTCGTCCTGCTCCCTTCCTGCTCTCTCCCCGCGCTGCTGGACACCCACCGCCCTCGGTCGGGCGCATCCGCGTCGCCGAGAGGCACTTTGAGAAGGTCAAATGTGAACGTGAATCGCTCCCATGAAGCTGAAACTGCGGACGGCAGATCGAGCCTCGTCGCTGCCGTGTCGACGCCGCTGTCGAGTCCTTCGACCTCCTCCTCTTCTTTCTCTGCTGTTCCTGCGACCGCAGCTGCAGCAGCAGCAGGAGCGACCGCGCTCCTCTTCCTGCTCACATTAGCAGTGGCGCCCCCGGAAGTATCCGCAGCTGGAGCAGAGGCAGCAGCAACAGCGTCAGCAGCAGTGTCAGCATCAGCAGCATTTGCAGCCTCTTCTTGCCCTCGGGTCGTCGTCTCCGCCCTCGCCGACCTCGACCCCTCCACAGCGGCCTCGCTCGCCTTCCTCCTCCGACCGCTCTTCTCAGTCGCTGAACTCCTCTTCATCGTGCGCATCGTGCTGACGTGGTACCCGGCGGTCGACGGCGACAGACTGCCCTGGTCCGTCGTCATCAAGCCGACCGAGCCCTTCTTGGTCGGCACGAGGAAGGTCGTCCCGCCGCTCGCCGGCGTCGACGTTTCCCCCGTCGTCTGGGTCGCGCTGCTGTCTTTCGTTTCCGAGATCCTGGTGGGCCCGCAGGGGATCCTGATTCTCCTGTCGAGGAAGGTCGGGGGCGGATGAGGACGAGGATGAGGAGAAAAAGAAGAGGGGAAGAAAGTAGGGAGAGAGACAAGGGGGGAAAGCGGGTCGCAGCAGGGAACTTTTTTGAGCTTGATGCTTTTCTTCTGTAAGGAGCTCTCTCTCTCTTTCAGAATCAGACCCGTTTCGCTTTCTCTTTCGGGGAAATGAAACTCGCACCCCCTCTCTCAGCCCCTCGCGCTTGCAGATAGAGGCTGGCAAAGATAATTCGAGAGAAAGGAAAGGAGGTCGGGAGAAAGGAAAGGAGGAGGTCGGGAGAAAGGAAAGGAGGAGGTCGACACGTCGCGTCACTCTCACACCTTCTTTCCTTCTTTTTTTCGAAAAAGAGCGAAGGAAAGCTTGCTCGCGTTCCTCCTGTTCTCCCCGTGCTTTCTTTTGATTCCAAGAGGACCGACGCAATCTACTTCACTGTGTTAGTCTCAGATCGCGCCGATTGACCCGAAAACTGACCTTGTTTTGGCAGCAGCCAGCCCGCGGTCGGCTCGTCCTTTTTCTGAATCGACTTGCATCGACCGAGAACGATGCTCCCTCCGACGACACCGGCCTCCTCTGCTCTTCGCGTCCCGACCAGCAGCTGCGGCGGCCGCTGCGGCGCTTTTCCTCCCCGGAGGCCCTCCGCGACTCTCTCACGGTCACAGTTGCAGCGACCAAAGATCCAGCGGCCACTCCCCGCTCGAGCAGCGGTCGCCGACGATTCCGAATCGGTCACTTCGACCCCGTCTTCCTCGACCTCCCCTCCCCCGCCCTTCTCCCCCCCACCAGCAGACCCCTTTGCCGACACGGAAAAGTACGACGACGGCCCCTTTGCCCGCTTCATGATCAGCTATTTTTCGAAAAAGATGGCCGCGCAGCTCGGGGTCAGCGACAGGCCCCGCAGGCCGGGATACGACGGCTTCGTCGACCTGTCGAAGGAGATTGTCCGCGGCCGCACGTCGCGGCAGCAGCGCCAGACGGTCGCCGACGTCCTCGCGTCCCTGCTCCCCCCGGGGGGCCCAGAGCGCTTCCGCACGCTGTTCCCGTTCACGCGGTGGTCTGCCGAGGCCAACGCGATGTTCACCATGATCGGCTTCGGGTGGCTGGTCGGGCCCATGGAGGTGGTCGAGGTGGAGGTGACGCTGCCCGAGACCTGGCAGGGCAAGGAGGGGAAGCCAGGGGACGTCCAGCATTGGAAGAGCGGCGTCAAGTGCGTTTGAGCTTTTTTTTTTTTTGCCCTTTTCTTTTTTGTTTGTGTGTGCGCTCTCGCTCGCTGCGTACTAATGCTCCCTGCGGCGGTGATCAAGGAAGAGCCGGAAAAGGGAGAAGAAGCGAGGGCGAGAGCAAAAGCGAAAATAATTTTTTCGCTCACGACAGAAAGGAAAAAAACCCGACCTCGAAAACCTCGACTTGAAACAGGATAAAAAAGTGCCGCTACCTCCAGGAGTCGGGCTGCGTCGGCCTCTGCACCAACCTCTGCAAGCGCCCCACCGAGGCTTTCTTCTCCGAGGCCTTCGGCCTCCCGCTTACGATGGAGCCCGACTTCGAGACGCTCGAGTGCACCATGCGGTTCGGCCAAGCGGCGCCGCCGATCGAGGAGGATGCCGTCTACAACCAGCCGTGCTTTTCGGCCGTCTGCTCCATGGCGAGCCCAGGCGGGCCCTGCCCCAAGATCGACACGGACAGGGTGAAGTAGTTGAGGAAGTTGAGGGGAGGGGAAGGAAGGGAAGAGGGAGAGAGGAGGAGGAGGAAAGACACACTACGTTGCAAAAAACAAAAAAAACTCGAGACTTTCTTGAAAGGGACCTCTCCTCTCTACACTCTCTCTCTCTCTTCTCCACCCCGAACGCACCACGAAAAACACAGTCCCTCGCTCCCTGCGATCTTTCTCTCTCAACACACTGCGTGCGAAAAAAAAAAAGCAAAAGGAGAAGAAAACGCTCCGCTTTCACTCGCTTTCACTCTGCGAATCAAAGTCGCTTTCATCGTAGAGCCCTTTGGCGTTCCGGTTTTCCGCGAGCAGCTTCGCTTCGTAGGCTTCGAGGTGCGGCCACGATTCATATTTGTACCCGTATGAATCGTGACAGCTTCACCACCGGCAGGTGCGGGCAGCCCTTGATCAGGAAGTCGAGCGTGTTGTAGATCCGTTCGTCGTTACCGAAGAGAATGACCTCGAGCGACTTCAGCTCGCCGACAAACGCCCCCTCGACTCGCCTCCCCTCGCCGCCAGCCAATCGGCCACGGCTGCCCTGCCGGCCCTCCTCCCGAAGACTACGCAATCGGCCAGGGAGCATCCCCCGAGCCTGTTTGCGCCGTGGACGCCCCCGGCGGCCTCCCCGGCGGCGTAGAGTCCCGGGACGACGGCGGCAAGGGGAGCCTCGCCGCCGGCGCCGGCGCCGGCGCCGCCGCTGCTCTCACCCTGGGCTCCTCCTTTGCTTCCCTTTTCTTCCTCGTCGCCTCCTCCTTCCTCCCTGAGCACGCGCCCCTCGGTGTCGATCGCCAGGCCGCCCATGGTGTAGTGCAGCGCCGGGCCGACCCTCCCGATGAAGAAGGGGCCGGAGAGCGGCGGGGGTCCGGAGGCGAAGGAGGCGCGCCCGAGGAGCGGGTCGGGAGCCCCCCCGGCCGCGGCGGCGGCGTCGAGGGCGCCGAGCGTCGCCCTGAGCTCGTCGGCGACCTCGCCGCCTTCGCCCCCGCCCCCTCCGCCCCCCTCCGCGACGATCAGACCCGCCAGCTCCTCGACGCTGTCCACCTCCCTCACCAACCCTTTCGAGACGTAGAACGCGATGGCTCCCTTCCCGTACGTTTCTGCTGCGCAGGCGCCCAGGACGAGCCAGACGCCTCCCGTCTCTTCCTCCGCTTTGCGGACGGCGGCGGCGACGGCGTCCCTGCGGGCAAGCTCATCGAAGAAGCGGCGGCCCCTGCCGTCGAGGAGGATGCCTCCGACGCCGCGGAGGCGTTCGGGGGCTAGGAACGCGCTGGAGGAGGGTTTTGTTGCTTCGGTTGCCCTTGCGTCGCCGGCGTCGGCGTCGGTGGCGGCGGCGGCATCGGCAGGAGGAGGAGGAGAAGAAGAAGGAGAAGGCGGATCCCTCGGGGTCGGGGCGACAAAGGGGGCGAAGGCCGTCGGATGCAGCTGCACCGCGTCGAGGTCGACAAGCTTTGCTTTCAGAGAAGGGGAGGAGGAGGAGGGAGCAGAGGAGGAGGAAGGAGACGCGGCGGCGACGATCCCGAGGGCGTCGCCCGTCGCCCAGGGACCGTTGGTCGTGCGGCCTCCGCGCGAGGCGCGCAGGGCCTCGGGCGCGAAACGGGCCAGCAGGGCGGGGGAGGAGGCGTACCCTCCCGTGGCGAGGACGACGGCGTCGGCGGGGAGCGTGGCGGTCGTCTTGTCGGCGGCGGCGGCGGTCGAGGAGGGGGACCGCGAGGGAGAAGGGTCAACGGATTCGACGACGACGACGCCGCTCACCCTCCCCCCCTCCTCCGCCGTCTCCAGCCCCACCACCCTCAACCTTGCCCTCACCTCCACCAGCTCGTCCCCTTCAAGCGCCGCGGCCGCGGCCCTCATCAGCGCGAACCCCACGGGCGCGCCCCCCGCGGGCCCGCGCGTCCGCGCGCGGGAGTGTCCCCCGAGCGTCGCGACGGAGGGGAGGTCGACGCCAAGCCTCTGGCGCAGCCAGCGCAGCGCGCCGCCCGAGTCCGCGGCGAGGACGGAGGCCAGGCGCGGGTCGCCGCGGCCCTGCGCCGAGGCGAGCAGGTCGGCCTCGAAGAGCGCCCGGGAGTCGGCAGCAGGAGTCGTTTTGTTGCCGTCGCCGTCGCCGTCGTCGTCGGCGGCGGCAGAGAGGCCCGACGACGCCTTGGCCGAGTTGCCGCCGACGCGCTCCGCCTTGTCGAGGAGTGTGACGCGTCCATTTTCCCGTTCGCCGCTGGGATTCAGCGCTCGGATGGCGTCCGCGGCCTCGAGGGCGGCGGAGGCCCCGGCGAGCCCGCCACCGACGACGACGACGTGGGGGAGAGAATATCTTGCGACGTCGCCCTTCGTCGTCGCCATCGAGTTTGTCATCATCTTTCGCCTTCGGGCGCAGGCGGGGGCACCTCGAGCCCGTGCGCTCGGAGGGGACGAAGCGGCAGCGAGAGCCCCTCGTGCTCCGGGCAGTGCGGCCGCCACGACGGGCGACAATGAAGTGGAGTGCGAGGGGGGAAGAAAAACGTAAAACGTCGATAAGAGGGAAGCGAATGCCTTTTTTTTCCTTCTCTTTTTTCTGAAACAGGGAGCTGCTCAAGTTAAAAAAAAGTTTTCGACCTCTTCTTCTTCTTTCTTTCTTTCTTCCTTTCTTTCT
>Ga0315289_10010745_pt1 | contig 13063 bp, 11 predicted proteins | sample YL17G11_40_MG_FD_203452 | JGI IMG/M metagenome (GOLD analysis project Ga0315289, IMG submission 203452) | Sediment microbial communities from Yellowstone Lake, YNP, Wyoming, USA - YL17G11_40 | ecosystem: Environmental > Aquatic > Freshwater > Lake > Sediment | place: USA: Wyoming | collected...
ATGGGAATAGAAAAAAGTGATGGGCAAAAAGTGAAGGTGAAGTCCGAAAAGGATAATTATTCAGGTGAAATTGTGATAAATGCAGCTGGAGCTTGCGCTCGCGAAGTGGGAAGAATGATGGGCGTGGAGCTTCCCATTTTTCCGGATTCGCATGAGGCTGGCGTCACGGAACCAATTAAGCCATTTTTTGCACCTTTGGTGGTGGATACACGAGAGAATCCCGGTTCAAAAAATTTCTATTTCTATCAGGAGAAAGAAGGACATATAATTTTTTGCATGACTCCTGATCCCATAATTCCGGGTTTTTGTCGAGATTCCACTTCAAACTTCTTACCTCAGGCGGCAAGACGGCTGATCAACCTTTTCCCCAAATTGAAAAATATCAAAGTTAGACGCACCTGGCGAGGGCTTTATCCCATGACCCCAGATGGAGTGCCTGTAGTGGATAAAATCAAAGACAGAAATGGATTTTATGTAGCGGTTGGTTTTTGCGGGCAGGGTTTCATGTTGGGTCCAGGAATCGCCTTGAATTTGGTGAGTTTGATTACGAAAGGAAAACCGATTTTGTCAGAAGAGATTTTAAAAAGATTCAGTCTTTATAGAGATTATACGAGTATCTCTGAAGCACTGAAGTGATAACCTCACCCCCTATCTCCCCCTCTCCACAAATGTGGAGAGGGGGATGGAGGGAGAGGTCTTAATATTTAACCCTTAACCAATTTCACATTGGAGGAGCAAAATGAAAAAGTTTGGAGTTTTATTCACGGTATTCTTTGTTTCCGTTTTGAGCTTTTCAGTTTTCTTTGTTGGATGTAAAGAAGAAATTCAAACCAAGAAAGAACAAGCTCCAATAGCGGAGATGAAAAGACCCGGGGTGGAGGGATTGAGAGAATTTCATGAAGTTTTATATCCGGTATGGCATGAGTTTTTGCCAAATGGTGATTACGAATCAATTCGTAAAGCAGTTCCAGAGTTCAAGAAAAGCATAGAAATAGTTAAGAAAGCTGAGTTACCTCTCTACTACCAACATGTGAAGGATGAGTTTGAAAAGAAAAGAGAGAATTTGGCTTTGTCCATTGAAAAGTTGGATTCGGTTGCACAAACCAAGGATGATAAGAAATTGGAAGAGGCAGTTGAGAATATGCACACTGCTTTTGAACAGATGGCACGGGTTTTGGCTCCCCGGATGAAAGAGATGGAGCAATTTCATTTGGTTTTGTATCCTCTCTGGCATGAGGCTATGCCCAATAAAGATTACCAGGCTATTAAGGCGGCGATTCCATCCTTGGAGAGCAAAATGGATGCTCTGATGAAAGCAGAAATTCCGGAAGATTTTAAGGATATAGAAACCCAAATTATCGAAAAACGCGAAGCATTAGGAAAGGCAGTCGAAGACCTGGCAAATGTGTGCCGCAAGAATAAAGATGGAGAGATAATAGACAAGCTGACCCAAATGCACGAGTCTTACCGTGCTTTAGATGAGGTCTTTGAATAATACAGACATATTTATTTCTTTACGAAGGTGCCCCCTCTCCCCATCCCTCCTACGGATTTCACTTCGTTCAACCCCCCACAAGGGGAGAGGGAGAACATGGAGAAAGTAAGGAGAACGGGAAAGAATTCTTACATTTGTATTTAGCTTGCTTTTTGCCTTGCCACCAAACTTTAACCCCATCCAATTTCCTCAAGAACGTAAAAATCTCAAATACTCGCGGTTCCAAAACCTTACATAGCTTTGTATGCTAAAAAGAAACATATTTTGCAGTTTTTGTGAAGATTTTTGCATAATGGTGAACGAATCTTCTTGTATATATAAAGAGTTTTTGTTAACATTTAAAAGTTAGATTTGGAATAGAGTTTGAAATGTCCCAAAAATCTGAATTTTTGAGGGCTTTCAGCATGGTTGTCAAATTCCATCAGTTTGCCAGGACTGAATCTCATTTCAGGATTCTCTGTGTGGCATATATTTTGCTTTTCTACAGAGTGAGATTAGTATCCAGAATGAGACGGAGATTATGGAAACGAATATAGATCGCTTAAAATTTCTGCTTTTAAAAGAACTGGCGGCAAAGATTAACACCTCTTGTAAGATCGACTTAATTCTTCAGGTGGCTTTGGACCACAGCTTGGAGATTGCGAAATTAGTTTGTGCCTCCATAGTTTTATGGGACGAACAGACTAAGGAAGTAAAAAATGAGGTAGCTTCAGGAGCTATGGATAAACACAGGATTTTGCGCGAGTTCGATCATCAGGCGATCCGGCTTTTGAGAAATAAATTTTCAGCTGAGTCTATCTATGTTACCTTTGATATGGATGGACCACACAGCATTTTCTCCTATCCCATCCGATCCGGAAAACAGATAGTGGGAGCTATAACTGGACTTTGTGTGGGACACAGAAACTTAAGCACAGAAGAAGAATTTTTGGAAGCCTTGAGCAACCAGCTCGGTTTGGCGGTTGCCAAAGCTCCAGGCTGGGAAACCAAGATCACCACAGAGATTCAGGAGAATCAAATTAAATCCGAAAGATTGAAAGCCATAACTGAAACAGCGGTTACCATCAATCATGAGGTCAACACCCCCTTATCCGTGGTCTTGGGATACGCCCAGCTTCTCTTAAGCAGAAAGGAAGAGTTACCCCCGGATACAATTGATAAACTCAAAAAAATAGAACAAAGCGCCCTACGAATCAAAGAGGTTACTCATAAACTTACAAAAATAATTGAGCCGGTGATTGTGAAATATGCGGGTGAGGTGAGGATGGTGGACTTAGATAAATCAAAGACTAAGGAGGAAAGTTAGAAGTCAGAAGTTAGAAGTGGGAAGTAAGAAGTTAGAAGTAATAGGATAATTAGTGTATAGGGAAAGCTGAGCTTTTTTGGAACTCGGCTTTTTTATTCAGATTGCAAAATGATCTGGACGATCTCTGGGGGTGCTCCAACCCTTAGGGGAGGTCCCCAGGTGCCTACTCCATTGCTTACGTAAATTTGCATTTTTCCAATACGAGCATAACCTGAATCGACCGTATAAACTAACTTCGTAATCAAGTTAAAAGGAAAAAGCTGTCCCTTATGCGTATGCCCACTCAACTGGAGGTCGATTCCTGCGACTTCAGCCTTTTTGAGCCTTATAGGCGTGTGATACATCAAGATGGTGGGAAAGGATTTGTCCATCCCTGTCATTATTGTCTCTAATGGAGGATTTTTTCTCCCCAATTGCTGTTCCTCTGTCATATAATCTAACCCCACTAAATTCAGCATGCTGTCAATGGTTACGTAACGATTTCTCAGCACAGAAACACCTGCCTGCTCCATAAACCGGACAACTTTATCTACACCAGCATAAAATTCGTGATTGCCGGTCACAGCATATACTTCCAGACGGCTTTTGATCTTGGAGAGCGGCTCAACCATATCTTCAAGTTTATCCACATTCTCATCTACTAAGTCGCCGGTAATCAGAACCAAATCGGGGTTGAGAGCATTAGCCTTTTCTACAATTTCGATCAGCCTCTCTTTGTGAATGATAGTCCCCAAATGCACATCTGAGATTTGAACGATGTTCAGAGAATTGTGCTTGGGAGAGAGTTTTTCCAAAGGAATGTCTATTTTCGTGATCTTAACATTCCGTGCACTAAAGAATCCAAAAGCCATAGTGACAGAGACTAATAGAAATGCACATACGAAAATAACTCTTCCTGCCGTAACTGGATTATTATCAATAGATTGCGGAAAAACGTTGAAGTAATGGTTAATAACTCTAAGCAGATCAATAAAGACCAGAGTGAGGACTGAATACAGCATGGCGCCAAGCCAGAACGATCCTACCACAGTTAAAAAGTTACTGAATTCACATCGGCAAAAGCGATCCATTAACCGTGATATTGGAAAAGATAAAATCAGTGCAAGAAGAAACATTTTGAACAGTAAGAGGAGAACCCCTTCTGCATGAACTGCCTGTGTCGCTCTTTTATAGATGTAGAAATTCCCCCCAAAGTAAACCCCCAGCACAATGGTGAGAAAAATGATAAATACTGATGTCCTGCCCATAGGTTAATCTCAGCTTCTAATGATACATCGGCATTAGGAAATGTGAGACAATCTTCGCTTTCTGCAATTCGTGGGGTTGTTACTTAATCTGTTTATAGTTTATCGGTTTGGGTTTCGGCCACGTATCGGTTTCGCATGTCGGTTTCGTCTTTCGTCTTAAAAAAATAAACGGCAAAGATTTCACGATAAACGACAACGACTTTACGATGCGTATGCATTCATACGAATAAACGATACGTAACCGTAACCTTTTTTTCAACAAAACCATCAAGAAAGGAATTTAGGAAACAGCTCCTCTTATTGCAGAAGCATCAAAACATCCTCGCTGAGCGGAAGCTTTGAACAGCCTTTATCTCCACCAAATTCTGCTTCTTAACTCGTCGATCCATTCTTTTACTACCTCTCTTGTTTTCACGGCAGAAACGTGGATTCTCAATAATTCAGGGGTGGTCTTGGTTTTTGCTTTAAGATTTTCCAATGCGTTAACGCAGTTATTGGCGGCTACGAGTCCCCGTTTGCAATTAGCGATGTTGCCTTCTAAGGTGTCTTTTTCATATCCCATTCCGTGACCACCGGCAATTTTGACAGGAATAATAAAGCAGTTTTCTAAAAGTTGTTTTATCTCCGGGACATCCGTTCTTTCCGGGTAAAATAGCTCCACAAAATTATAAGCGGCGATGGCAAAGTCATAAGCTATCTGGTAGGCTGGAATTTGCTCAAAATCCCCATCCTCCCAATACATCCGAGGTGATTCCCAAACTTCCGGCTCAATATCTGAAAATTCTAATTCGGATTCTTCATCACTTTCATCAGCAAAATGTGAATCTCCCTTCGGTTCCGGTAAGTGGGGGACGCTATCTTTTTTTTGACGCTCTTCTTCGAATCTTTTCAAATACTCATCTGCTTTTCGGTCTGACTCTTGCATAAACTCTTCCCATCTCTTTTCATCCCACACCTCCTCATCAAAATCATCTGGGTATTCAAAATCGTTGGTCAACTCGGACATGAATACAACCTCAAAATTTGATGTTGCGTTATGAGTTCATTTTCTGTGTCCGCCAAGTCCTCATCAGCGCATACACATCTCTTGACTTGATCCCGCATTTTGCGGGATCGGGTCGGAGGACCCGACAGGCACACAATTGAAATCAAAGACGTTGAAAGGATCTCCCACCGAACAGGGATCAAATAGGGTATTATTTTCAACTAAGTCCAATCTAAGGGCGTAGAAATCTCCCAGGCATAGAAAGGAAAACGCGTGAATATTGGTAAAAAACTCAGGAAACCAGCCGTTTAGATCCATCCCATTTACACTCAAACCAATCTATGGCATTATACTCCCTCTGTCGCTATTAACTGCACCAATACCCTTGAATACGATCTCATCAAGATAAATGGTACTTCCATTGGGATTTTGATTATAATTTGTGACCCAACAAAATCCTCCTATAACCATACTAAGATTTTTTCCCGTCAAATCAAGCGAGCATTCTTTCCATTGATTTGTCAATGTAATTACACCAGTCGAAATAGGCCCATAAGAATCCCAATAGTCAAGGGTATGATCATAAATTCCTCCCGTTTTAAACTCTGCTTTTTCTCCTCCTTCTTTTCCCCTTACCCAAAAACTGATTTTTATAGAATCATATCCAGCTATTGAACTGGAAAGATCATAACCAGGGTAAGCACCCCAATTATTAACTGGAAACTGCCAATAAATACCGCCCCATTGCTCAACAGAAGGTTTATATGAAATTCGAATACAGGTCTTCCCGGAATGAGGATTATCAGTAGATAATTCATCTATTATGTCAGTAGGGTTCCTGGTTGAATCATTACCTATGTAATAGGCAAGTTCACCCATCCAGCCACTAGAAAAAAATCCGTTCAGGGGATCACATCCATCCTTATAAACATACAATGGTAGAGTTGCTTGTTTAGGATTCACTACTCTCGGGGGCCTGTTTATTCCATTTTGTGCAGACTCAGGGATCAAATCTTTCAAATCTTTTAATTGTGGTTTTAGTGAACCGTTGGAAAAATACATTCCCCAGTGACTTCCGGTCTCACCTTCCAATTTGCTTTTCCATTTTTCATCAAATATCTCAAAATAAAAGTAATTAATATTATTGGTTTTAGCCATACAGATAAAATCTGAAAGATAAGCCTTTTGATTCTCTTCACTTGGAATTGCATTGCTATTCACTTCTCCTTGTGAGGGCCAACCAGTTTCACCAATGAACATAGTCTTGTTTGGATATTTTACTCTTAATTCATTCCATTTCTCTAATACGTAATTGGCTCCTTCTTCAACTGCTATGCCATCCCAATAAGGATATATATGAACAAATAGAACATCTACAGCTTGTGCTAATTGAGGGTGGTCAAGCCAATACGTCCATATTTCAGCTGTGCCGACAGGCAGGCTTGTTGCGTTTTTTACTTCTGAAATAAAATCGAGTAGTTGTTGTTCAGAAACATCCTTTCTTAACATAACTTCACTACCGACAATCAAACCTTTCACATGACTTAAATTCTGCTTTGCTATATTTATCAAACTATTTATTTGTCTTTTGTTTTCACATTCATATTTTGAAATCCACGCTCCAGGCCAGCAGTCAATTCCATACTCTTGACACAGAGAAGGTATTTGCTCCAAATTATCCGTAGCTCCATATGTGCGAATGGGGACTGCAAAATTTTTAATAAAAGCGATATCTTCTGTAAGCTCGCTGATAGTGGGGTGAATGCCGAAATCCGGATCTTCATTGTCGCGATATGGTCCATAACATAATCCTGCAAACGTATTAACGACTATTGGTTTCGGTGGTTTCTTACCAGTACACACAAGCAATAATAGTGAGAGAGTAGAAAAAGCAATTATTAACGAAATAGACAATAGTTTGGTTCTGTATATCTTACCCATGGCTTACTTTCCTTTCTTGGTCTAGAACTCAAGATGTTATTTAGATCCGAATAGCTTGGTAAAATTCAACCTTAATGATGGGAGCATTTTATTCGATTGTTGTAAAGACAGAGGAACGCTAAAATGCTCCTGATATTCTGTATAAACCAATGTAAACTCAAGACCAAATCTAATTGACTTTGTAAAAGCTCTTTCAACATCTAAGCCTGCAAAAAATTCCGTTTCCTTTAACTCCCCCAAATCGAATGTTGTGTCCTTTTGCCTCTCATTAAATCGATGCCAGCCTTTTTCCGCTTCTAACGAAATTTTATCAGGTAGCAACAAGTTTGTCCCTCCTACAAGGTGGAAAATAACTTCTTTGTTTTTCCCGCAATAGAAAACTGGATACGTCACATATATTGGCAAACTAAAGCTATTTACATCAAAGAAAGATCGGTTCTTAGACCTTACTAAATAATAGATCAGCGCATCTCCTCCTGGAGAACCTTCCTTGATATAACTCTTTCTAAAATAATTTTCATGTTCTATTACTTTCGAATCTTTTATTTGAGAGGTTTTGATGGCGATGTTTAAGATTCCCCAAAAACGAAAATGTATATCAAGACTAATTCTATGCTCTAAGGCAACACGCACGGTATTTTCAATAATAAGATAATTATCTGGATTATTGGGGTCTAGAATTTCATTTGGCCGATACTTCACGTCATCAGGATGTGGACGACCGGTTCTTATATTACTCGGTATATTGCTCAAACTTACTTGATCGCCTTTTCGATACCCAAACCCAAAGCCGATCGAAAATATGCCATGCTCCTTGATGTAGTCCTTTAAAGATATAAATCCACAGCTTTTGCGAGACGGACACCTATAAAGTTCGATTGTTGTGAAGTTGGGTTGTTGTTCTGGATTCCTGACTATATAATGATGAGGTGTGTCCCTCATGCAATAACCATCGAGTCTACCTTCGATCAAAAGTTCTTGCCCAGGAGTAATTCTATATCGTTCCATCTCAATAAATACTTCTCCATTAATATCAGTTCTTAAGCTTAGATCTATTCCTCTGATTATAACTTCTACACCTTCCAAACGTAGGCCATTCTCATCTATGGCCCTCACGGTTATATAAGTTACTCTATTACTGTCTATGGTCTCTTGTGCAAAGCACTCAGAGAAAATTAAGAAAATGATACAAACCAAGGTGTTTAGAAAAATGAATTTCATAAATTTCATCTTATTAGGGTTTCTTTAAAATTACTTCAATGTTTTGATTAGGCAGTTTAAGGTTAAGAGTAATTTCAGTATATCCTGCTTTACTAAAAATCACTCTCTCAAATGCCCCTCTGCTTGTAGGGATTTCAAGTTTAAAGTTACCGTTTTTGTCAGTAGTGTCCTTAATGCTACCATCCTGTGTCATTACTAACACACCCTCGAGAGGATATTTTATGCCAGCTTTTTGAGTTATTATACGGCCAGACAATATCGCTGACGGAATCACTATTTTCTCAATTTGTACCTTATCGCTTTCGGTATTCTCTATTTGGGAAGTCTTCGATTCAATCTGTGACTCTAGTTCTCTAATTCTTTTCTGATCTAGTTGACTTTTGGCTTTTTCCTTTTCAAGTTGAATCGCAATTGAATCGCGTTCAGCTTTCCGCCGCTGGTTAATAGAGTCAAGTCTGGCGGTTATCTCTTGGACTTGTTCACGAAGCATCGTTTCTTTTTTTTCTGCTTGGGCTTTTAAGAAAAGTGCATTATCGAGTTTAGTTTCTGCTAACTTGATTTTATTTTCTGCCACTTGATTGCTAGTTTGGGTTAACGGAATTATTATCGATATTACCGAAGCCAAAATCAATAGAATAGCAACAATTAGACCTATAATCTTAAACGCCAAGTTACTAAAATACCATTTTTTGTTTACACGCTTGTCTATTTCTTCCCGTTCTTTACTAAGTTTATCAGTCTCAGCTTTTATTTTACTTATCTCAGCTTCGAGACGATCTTTCTGAAGTTCTTCAAGAGTCTTATTTTCTCGCTCCGACATTTTTCCCTCGCCATGCTAACGCACCAGATTAATTTTCAAAAATATGGATTAGCGGTATAATTATTGATTTAAAATTACTATTTAATTGTTTATCGCTATCAAATTCGTATTTACATAAAATATACAAAAGATAGATAAAAATCAACCCTAAAATTTTTGAATTCAAAATTCACAATTCTTAGTCATATTAAAGATGCCTGGTTAGAAACTCGAATATTTTTTTGCGCATAACTATTCTTATACAGTTCCGTATAAGAATCTTTAGATAACTGAATCCGCTGTATAAAATACCTCGGAAAGCACCGCAAAAATCAGTAACTCCAATAAATTCAATGGCTTTTTAAGAAGCCAGCACCTAACTTAAGTTAGGTGCTGGTCTTATATTAGCCTTTCAATGCCTCCTCGCTCAAGACGTCTTTGAGTTTCGGATGGATGAAGATCCCGTCTTTGCGGATGAGTTCTCCATCGAAATAGATTTCGCCTCCGCCGTATTCTTTGGTTTGAATCAAAACCAAATCCCAATGAATGGAAGATTTGTTTCCATTGTCCGCTTCATCATAAGCATTTCCCGGAGTGAGGTGAATACTGCCGAAGATTTTTTCATCGAAGAGAGTATCCTGCATGGGCTTTTTTATGCCGGGATGTATTCCGAAGGAGAATTCGCCTACGTATCTGGCGCCTTCGTCGGTGTCCAGAAGCTTTATCATTTTTCCCGGATTAACTGTGGCTTTGGCATCGATTATCTTTCCATCCTTGAACTCAAATCTGATTCCATCATACAGAATCCCATCATGAATGGAGGACGTATTGAAAGCTATGTGCCCATTTACCGAGGTTTTGACCGGTGCGGTGAAAAGCTCCCCGTCTGGAATGTTAAGCTTTCCATCGCACTTTTTGTTAGGTATCCCTTTGATCGAAAAGGTCAGGTCGGTATCTTTTCCCACTATGCGCACCTTATCAGTCTTGCTCATAAGCTCACACAAAGGGTCCATGGCTTTCGACATTTTAGAATAATCCAGATTGCAGACTTCAAAATAAAAGTCCTCAAAAGCCTCCTGCGAGGTTTGAGCCAGCTGGGCAAATGAGTTAGTGGGATAACGGAGCACACACCATTTTTTATTTTTGACCCTCTCCTCTAAATGAACGGGCTTAACGTAAAGCAACTGGTAGAGCTTCATTTTTTCTTCCGGAACGTCACCTAAGTCGAAGGCATTATCCCCACCCCTAAAAGAGACAAAAGCGTCCACCATCTTCATCAGGGCTAAATGAAATTCGCCAAATTTCCTTAATTGTTCCTCTTTTGCCTCTAAAAGCCATTTTCGGATGAGGCTGTCGTCATTGTAATACCAGAACGGAATTGCGCCAACTTTGGCGCTCTGAGTGATCATCTCCTTTGCCATCTCCAAAACCGGAAAGCCTCGGGTTTCGATCCAGATTTTTTCGCCCGGTTTTAACTCCAGTGAATAGCTCGCCAAATTCCTGGCTAAAGTTACAACTCTTTGATCCTTCATTTTTAAATCCTTTCTTTTTTAATTTTTCTACCTCACCCCCTACTTCCCCCTCTCCATGAAATGGAGAAGGGAACTAAAGGGGAGGGGTTAAATACAAAACTTTTTTTCTCCATTATTATATGAGATTTAAATCGGAAAAGCAAATAAAAAGCAAGAATGGGATTTAATTTATGAGTTAAGCTCTTTCATAGAGAGCTCGGAAAAAGGCATTTTTGCGGGGCTGGTCATGCCTGAGGCAGATCCCGCCGAAGGCGGGAGAGCCCCGCCTACGCGGGACTAAGTTATGGTTATTCAATACCTGACCACGTAGGGCCCGCCTTAGGCGGGCCGAATTCTGGCACTTTTTCAAAGACCTGTTCAATGGATTTTTTTGTTGACTGAGCTGAAGTAATTTGATATACTTTTAAGTGCAGACAATAGTAGAGACCGGGAACAATATTTGAGAATACTAAACCGTAAGCTGAATCCAGCATTCACAAACTTGTAAACCTTTAGACTTATAAACCTTCAAACTGCTTTCTTATGCAAATCCCACTATTGAGAAGAGTACGCAGCCTTCATCGTTACCGTCAGATCGCAGGAATTCTTTTCAAATATGGCTTTGGTCAGCTTTTGGACCAGATGAAGATTTTCACCTTTCTTAGACTGAGGAAAAGAATTCTCAAGAAAAAGGCGGGATTGGAGAAGCTGACCTATGCTCAAAGGATAAGATTGGCTTTGGAGGAATTGGGTCCCACTTTTGTTAAATTGGGACAGGTCCTCTCCATGCGCCCATTTTTGATACCTCTGGAGTTAGTCTTAGAATTGATAAAACTCCAGGACGAGGTGGCACCGTTTCCTTTTGAACAGGTAAAGGAGATAGTAGAGAAGGAATTGAAAGCTCCTTTACAAGAGCATTTTTCCTCATTCGATACTACGCCTATTGCCTCGGCTTCACTTTCGCAGGTGCATAAAGCCGTGACCAAAGAGGGTGAAACGGTGGTGGTTAAAGTTCAGCGTCCCGGAATAAAAGAGATAATCGATGCGGATATGGACATTCTAAAAGATTTGGTAAACCTGTTGGATAAGTATGTTCCCGATTCAAAGCAATATGACCCTAAGGGAATACGAGAAGAATTAGCCAAGTCCATCCGCAAAGAGATCGATTTTAATAATGAGGGCAGAAATATCGAAATCTTTAAGGGAAATTTCAAGGATGAAAAGTCGGTTTTCGTGCCTAAAGTCTTCTGGGATAAAACTACATCCAAGGTTTTGACTATGGGTTACATCCAGGGAATAAAAATATCGAATCTGGAGGAATTAGATAGAAAGGGAATCGACAGGAAATTGATAGCCAAAATCGGCGGGAGGATGGTCTTAAAGCAGATTTTTGAGGATGGGTTTTTTCATGCCGATCCCCATCCCGGAAATCTGTTTGTCTTGGAGGGAAATATCATCGCTCCGGTGGACTACGGGATGATGGGAAAGCTTTCCGAAAGCACTATGGACGAGCTGGCAGACCTTCTGATTTCCGTGGTCACCTGGCATCCGGGCGGAATAGTCAAGGTATATCAAGACATAGGGGTGGTGGGGGAGGAGGTCAATCTAAGGGCTTTAGAAGCTGATCTGGCTGATTTTCTTTATAAATATCATAAGATACCTTTATCCCGCCTAGACATGAAGACTTTGACCGACGAGGCATTTGAAATAATTCACCGATACGACATCCATATTCAAACTGATCTGATGCTTTTCTCCAAAGCCATGATCACCTATGAGGAAGTGGCTAAGATGCTCGATCCTGAATATGATTTAGTTACCGAAGCCCTTCCTTATATAAAAAGTTTAGCATATCGCAAGTTCAAACCGAAAATTCTTTTGAGAGATGCTTTTACCTCGCTTCAAGACCTTCGGGACCTTTTTGTCATTCTTCCTTTTGAGCTAAAAAGGATACTCAAGAAAATAGGTAAGGGACAGCTTTCCTTTACTTTTCAACATAAAGGCTTGGAAAAACTGATTCTGGAGGTGGATCGAGCCTCTAATCGGCTCTCCTTCAGTTTGATCATTGCGGCTATAATTGTAGGCTCATCTTTGATCATGCGTTTGGAGACCAAATACACATTGTTTGGCTATCCTTTGTTCGGAATCTTGGGTTATATATTCGCTGGACTTTTGGGGGTTTGGCTGGTGATTGCAATTTTAAGATCGGGAAGGCTTTGACCTCTCCCCCGTCTCCCTCTCCACGAAGGGGTGACGTAAAACTGATGTGACAGTTGAAGACTAAGAAATGAATATCCTTATAATTGTAGGTGTCATTGTTGCTCTGGTTGGACTGTCTATTTTTCTTTTTGCCTCAGTTTTTTCCCGGAAGGTTAAAAAAAAGATCACAGCTGGAGAGTGGGTACCAGAAAAAGAGAAGAAACAGAAACGTCTTCGTACTTGGACATACATCGGTTCAATTGTTACTATTTTGGCATTTGCCTTCACTCTTGTTTTTGGGTTCTGGCCAAAGCCGGCAAAATTAGAAAAGGAGACTGAACAACGCATTCAACGGATTG
>Ga0315289_10010746_pt1 | contig 13063 bp, 6 predicted proteins | sample YL17G11_40_MG_FD_203452 | JGI IMG/M metagenome (GOLD analysis project Ga0315289, IMG submission 203452) | Sediment microbial communities from Yellowstone Lake, YNP, Wyoming, USA - YL17G11_40 | ecosystem: Environmental > Aquatic > Freshwater > Lake > Sediment | place: USA: Wyoming | collected...
CTTCCGGCGGCGCGCAGCGGAGCCGCATCGAGAGGAGAACGCCCATGCGCGCGGTTTCGGAACGGAGCGTGTAGATGAACGGGCCAAGATGAACGCTGTTGAATGTGTTGAACCAGGAGTACTGATCGCGCAGCACCCAGAGGATCACCGGCGGTCCCCCGGGACCTTCCGCGCGCGGCTTCGCGGCATGAGTATCGGGCCGCGGACCGCACTGCCATCGCCTCCGGTCCTTGTGGACCATGCGGTCGTTTGACAACCGGGCGAACGCCGCCGCCACGGTTTTCCGGGTGACCCGATGGGTGAGGACGAAGTAATCGAATTTCGGCAAAGCCACCCCGGCCCGGAATTCCCCATTGCGGATTGATTCCGCGATGCGGCCGGCAAGTTCGCGCGCGGCGTCCCCGGAACAGCGAGAGGGCCGCAGCGCCGGAGCGAGAGCACCGGCTTTTCCGCTCGCGGCTTTTTGCCGCGAATCAAGCTGCCGGCATGCAGTCCATGCGGTGCGATACGAGACGCCGTAGTGGTCCGCAATCGCACGGATGGAAGGCAGGCGGGATGACATCCCGCCGCGCAGGAAATCATCTTCAATGAGTTTTGCCAGCTCTTTGTGAATCGGATTTTGCATATGCATTGAATGGAGATGCGGGACGACCGGTCTGCCCGGCGATAAACATTTTGCGCCTGCATTAAAATATATCAAAATGACACTGAGACACCATAGAAGCCTGAAAGCTCATCTTACATTATCTAGATTATTCCTATATTAAATGCCTTTTCCGGGGAAAAAAAGCAAAAGCTTCTCTTCCGCTAAAAATCTCCAGACACGTATTCAAAAAGGGGGGCCTATCATGTTCGCTCAACGTACGATCCTGAGCGCAGTCTGCGCGGCGATTCTCGCCTTCTCATCCGCCATCACCTATGCCGACAACGGGTTCATCATCTCAACATATTGCAAATCCAAGGGTGTTGGCGGTGCGATCGGGACGATCCAGCGCGGCTCGCTTGTCAAGTATCCGCTGACAAACAATTCGGCGGGATCGCCGGTAACGATTTTCGACTACCCCCAGGGCGGGCTGGCGGACTTTCCGGTGATCAGCCTCGATGGAACGAAAGTCGCATTCTGGCGATGGGGAGTATCGCAGACCAGGAGCGGCGACAATGTCTCCTGGGTACAACGTCCGGGAGCGCTTCCCAATCCGAATTGGCTGCCCGACACTAACTGGCTTTCGGTGATGGATGTGGACGGCAGCAATCTCAAGAACCTTCTGTTGGTGGACATTCCGTGCCTTGGTGGGGGCGAGGAGCACATATCGGCAATCGCCTGGCCCAGCGGCGATTGGATCTATTACGAAAAGCCCACCAACTCCTGGGAAATCTGGCGTGTCAACTACAAGAACCCGTTGCTCAACGAACTAGTCGTCAGGTTCGTGAGAGATCCCGCTAAAACCGATGATATCACTGTTGCTCCCTATTTCCGAAGGTTTTCCATGAGCGCCAATGCCCGTTTCGCCGGCGGGCAGCTCACCAACTACACGAATACGTCCTTTTTCAATTTTCCTCCACCCGGCGGAGACGTGCTGGACCCCGGCGCCCACTTGCAGGGAACGGGCGGATGCAATACAGCAATGTCGGCCAGCGGTACACGTATCGCCCATTACCTGTATGGAAATCACGAAACCACCTATTTCAAAACCTATAATGGCACGACCGGGGCGGATGACGGATCGCAGAATGTTCAGGGCGGCTCCGAGACGATCCGGTGGGCAGCCAACTCCGACCGATGGCTCTGCCAGGTCTATTCAAGCGGACTTGCGGACGACGGGTATCAGAACTATGCCAATCAGGTAGTGCGCAATGTCGCGGGCCAGCAAAGCATCTACCCTCACAACAACAGCAACGGATGGAACAACGATGCCGGCCAGGTATGGATCAGCGGCGGGCCAACGGAGAGCTACATGGACCGCAACGGCAGCTGGGTCGCGGTCGCGCCCGTGGTCCCGCGCGACCAGACCGCGCCCACTACCCCGGGAAGCCTCCAGGCGCAGGCCCACGGCGCGCATGTGGTCACATTGACATGGAGCGCATCAACCGACGTCGAATCGGGCGTGTTCTGCTACATTGTCTACCGCAACGGCACGCAGATCGGAACCACGAAAGCCCTCACCTATACCGATTCAACCCTCACGGTGACCGCGCAGTGCACGTACGAAGTTTCGGCCATCAACCGCGGCAACACCGAATCCGCAAAGGCAAGCGCCTCGCAGACCCCGCCCGCCGATGCCCAGGGCGCGCAGATTGTCGCGATCGATGCGGCCAACGGCCCGACCACGGTGGTTGTCTATTTCGACGAAGCCCTTGACCAGACCACCGCGCAGACCGCGGGCAATTACACGATCACCGGCGGCTCCGTGACCGGCGCAAGCCTTTCGGCCGACGGCAAGAAGGTGACGCTCACGACCGGAAGCATGACCGTCGCGAGCGATCACAACCTTACCGTGCGCAATGTTCTTGACAAAGCAGGCTCTCCCAATGCAAGCGCCGCCACGGCGCCGTTTACGTATCGGGGACTGGCGCACGGCCTGACCTATGAGACCTACAATGCTTCGTGCGGCTGGGACGATGTGCCCGTTCTTTCGGGCACGCCGGCCAAGACCGGCGTGGTGCGCAATTTCGATGTGTCCAATCGGGGCACCTCCTGCGCCATGCGCTTCAAAGGATATCTGTCGATCCCGGTGACCGGAACCTATGAGCTGAAATTCAATGTGTACTACACCGGCAATGTGTATATCGATGGCGTCAAGGTGATCCCGTTCCCCAACAATTTCGCGGCGGACACGAGAATGATCGTCATGCCGCTGAATGCCGGATATCACACGCTGACCGTTGACGTTTCCACTCCCTATTCAACCGTGTGGCTTTTTGGCTGGTATGTGGGACCCGATGGCATGCAGCGCCGCATTTCCGACGATATGCTGTTCCATTCCGCGGACGGCACGCCCATTGTGGCGGCCCTGTATGTGCCGCCGGCAACCGACGCCAACCTGTTCGCGCTTTGCCGGACCTCCGGTCACCTGAGTGCGAAGATCTCGGTGCCGGGCCGATATCGCCTGACCGTCATCACGGCCGCGGGGGCCGTGGCCCGATCGCTGCAGGGCTCCTCCGCGGCGGGCTGCACGATGCCGATCCGCAACCTGGCCCGGGGTATGTACTTTGTCAAGGCCACGGTGCGGGGGAAATCGTGCACGCTGCCTTTGATCGTGAACTGAGAATTTGGCCGGCGGCGTTTGCCGCGAATTCCGGACGCTGCAACTTTTCATGCGGGAGTATGGTTTTATGCACTATATCCAAAGCGGATTCATCAAGCAGGCGGCGGCGACCATCGCCTCCGCCGTCCTGATCGCCTCCCTGCAATCCGGAGGGTTCGATGGTTTTGCCGTGTCCGCGGCCTACCGGTACGGCCAGAAAAACTGGGCACCCCTGGTTCCGGAGAGCGATGATCCCGCGATGAAGGGGCGGCTGTGCAAATTTACCATACAAAATTCAAAGGTTGTCAGTTGCGACACGATCTTCTACGGTATGGGCCAGTATCCGGCCATAAGCTGGGACGGCAAACGGGTGGCCTTCTTTCGCTATGGCATCTATCGCAGCAACAAGGGCAATACGCTCGAAGGCTTGCAGAATCCGGCAACCGCCCGGCTGGCGGTGGGTCAGACCGGGACCGATACGCTGTACGGCTCATGGAGCGACGCCTGGATCTCGGTCGTCGAGGCGAATGGGAGCATCCGCAACGTGGTCAAGCTTCCCTGCCGGCCCGGGGAGGAAAACGCGATCGACTGGCCGGTGGGCGACTGGATCTATTATGCCTGTCCGTCAACCAGCCGCAGCGACCGGCAAAGCACGGAGATCCGTCGTGTCAATGTGACCACCGGTCAGGACCTTTCGGTGCGATCAGGCATCGGCAGCTATGTGCGCAGAATGACCGTTACCCTGGACTCGCGCGCCACGGCTGTTCAGGCGCTGGGCTCCGCCAACGATGTGTTCAGTTTGCCCGGCTACAGCAGTGTGGAGGGATTTCCCGCCTGCAACGTCTCGATCTCCGGCAGCGGAAAGTACGTTGGCCATTATATGGGTGGCAGGCATCTGGAAGTCATCCTGTATCTGCTGGACGCCCAGTACAAAAGCACCGGGCTGGAGCAGCAGCCGTCGCTGTGGGACATGGCGAACTGGAATGCCGGCATGTGCTTTACTACCGCGGATGTCGACACCGTGGTCGGCTGCGAAGTTATCCACTGGTCTGTAAACTCGGACAAATGGCTGACGCAATCCATGGGCTGGCACGGTCATGCCGGCAATCTGATAAGCGGCGGCAACGGTATACTCATGAACCGGGTTGATCGGGAGGCTCTATGCGTATCAACCAACCCTCGCATATATGGATCCGAGGCGCTCTACATTGGCAATAACGGCGGGGATTTCTATCTTGACTTGCCGGTGGGGAGATTTCAGGACGTCTCCGGTCGCCTGACGCTCATGCCGAATCTTCCGCTTACCCTGAGCGTCGATACGCTTGCGCTGACCTCCGCATCGCCTGCACAAACAGTATCCGCCACCTTTGCGCAAGGGGTAACAGCCGTTGCGCTGACTGCAAGCAGCAATGCCGCCTGGTTGACGGCCTTGGTGGAAGGGTCCGTGGGCAGTCAAACCATCCGGGCCACGGCAAACACCGCCGGTCTGTTGTCGGGCGATTATATTGCCCGGATTACCGTCCGCGGCGGATCGCTGGAAAATTCGTTCACAGTCACGCTGCGGGTGACGGGCGCGGCTGCGCTGACCGCGCTGGCACTATCGCGCGACACGCTCTATACGCAGGCCAATGGGACAGTCCAGTTTTCAGCTAAAACCCTGGATCAATTCAAGCAGAACATTGCAGCCACGGTGGCCTGGAGCGTCGCCGGGGGCGGATCAATCAATCCCGGCGGCCTTTTCACCAGCACCGGCGCCCTGGGCTGTTTCCGGGTAATCGCCGCATCGGGATCGCTGTCAGATACCGGCTATGTTGTCGTGACAACCAACAAACCGCTGCCATTAAGCGGGTATCTCATGGAAATGCTTTGTCTGGAAAATAGCGGTGGATCCCCTTATTTGCCTATGGCCGATGCCCCCGGGATTGAGAGCGCGCATACAGGCGCCGGCAGAACAGTCCCGGCCGATGGCATTCAGGTGGCGGTAAATGGCCATGTGTACACTTGGAAGCTCCGCACCGATGCCGATGGAAAATGGGCGGATTCGAATAGCTATAATCCTTTTGTGGCGTACTGGTACACAACGCTGGTAAGCCCGCAAAGCAGGCGCGCGCAGATCATTACCAGGCATATGGCCCATTTTGCAGCATGGAGCAACGGAAGCCTGCTTACCAACCGGCCGCCGTTTGCAACTACTTTTGAAGACTGGGCCGCGCAGTTTATGGTGACGCCCGCAGGTCAGGGCATCTTCATGAAGCTCCATAACGAATGGGGCGGCAACATGTTGCAGGTACGCTTCGCCGATCCGGCGACCGGATTACCTCTTGGCGGCGTGCAGTACTGTCCTCCCGGCACCCCGACGGCGATCGGGCTTTCCGTCGGTATCCAGGCGCGGTATGCGGACGCGGTGGTGTTTACGCCGCGGCATATCCGCGTCAATCTGGCGGCCGGCCACGTCTGGAGTGTCAGCATCTGCAGGCTTGACGGAACGGTTATCAGATCGTATTCCGGACGGCGGGATGCCCGCCTGACCATACCGACCGGCAATCTGAGCGCCGGCACCTATCTGCTTAAAGTGCGTGCTGATGGGCGAATGCTGGTCAGAAAATTTGTTGCCTGGTAGCCGGCTACAGCCTATTCACCGCAGACTCTCGCGCATAAGCAGCCGTCGTCCCTCAACGCTGAAAAAAACTTCATTCCAGCTCTGGCTCTTCATAACCGCAACCGATCCGGCGGAGGTGGCGCGCCTGCTTTTATTCGCGCGCTCAGGAATGTGGACTATGACTTTAAATTCATAATGCATTTAATATCGAAATATTGTATATTATTGGTATTATGAAAGTATTCAAGGACGCTCAGTTGGTTGCTGCATACAGTGCGCGGATGAACGGGATCTTTTCAATTTCCGATCTGAAAAACCTTTTCCAGGAAACCGATCGCGTAAAGCTGAACCGGAGAATCGATCGTCTCCTGCGCAGCGGGGCGATTTCACGGTTCGCGCGATGCTACTATATTATTGCGGCAGACGCAGCACTTGAAAATCTTTGCTTGCGTATGCATGAGAATTCGTATATCAGTCTTGCATCAGCGCTTTCGAAGCATCTTATGATTGGGACCATGCCCGCAAAAACCGTCTATGCAGTCAAGCCGGGGCGCACGCGGACCTATTCAGGTCCGATCGGCAAGCTGGTATATGCGGGAATTCAGCCGGACCTTATGTTCGGCTTTGAATACGTCGACGGCATCCGGTATGCCACTCCCGAAAAGGCGTTGCTTGATACGCTCTATTTTTATCAAAAAGGCCGTCGGTATTTCTTCAACATTTTCGGAGATATAAGCCTGTCCGCAATGAATGCGAATGTTGTCCGCGAGTTTCTGAAGCGATATAAGAACCCCCGGTTCATCACCTTTGTAGAAAGATATCTTGATGAAAGACTCTCCTGAAAACGAAGCCCTTATGGTCCGGTTGATCAACCTGCTTGCCGCAAGTTTCCCGGCTCAGGCAATTCTGAAGGGGGGGATGGAGCTCCGTCTTCTCAATTGTCCCCGCTACACGAACGATCTGGACTACGTATTCGTCCCGTTCTCCTCCAAGAACGATATCGCCGCGCCGGTGCTGGGAGTACTTGGGAAACAGGAAGATTTAAAAATCGCGCACACCATGCACTCCACCTGCATGCGGGTAATCGTTTCGGCGGGAAAGGTTCGCGTCCAGATAGAGCTGAACGTTGCTTCCGAATGTAAAACGCAGGAACTCACCACCGCCGACCTGGCGCGGACCCACCATTTACAAGGACGAATAATCCGGGGAATGAGTCTTGATGTTGCGCTGGCGCATAAACTGGCCGCATGGCTTGAACGCGGATTGATGCGGGACCTGTATGATGTTTATTTCATGCGGGAAATGCTGGGGATCGCGCCTGATCTCAAAACGCTGCGGGAAAGTCTGGGCCGGATCCGCTATCAGCGCCAGGAGAAAAAAGGTCCGAAAACCATGAAGCTGCCTCAATTCGCCGCGATACTCCGGGAAACCGCAGCGGGCATCGGCCCTGCGGCATTGCGCGAGGAACTTCAGGATCTGCTTGACGCAGAGGAACTGCCGGGGCTCGATCTGAAAATCAGGAAGGCGCTGCTGAACATCGCGGAAATGATTGGTCCGGCTTGATGCGACAAAATGGGGACCGCTCGGGTGGGGCCAGATCAAAGGTGAGCCGCAAGGGCATCAGATTTTTTTCCCGATCCCTTACGAAAACCTGATCGCCCTGGTCCGCTTTTTGATTAGATCGATGTATCGGGCTTCTAAGGCACCGTCGAGATACGAAATGTCAATCAATGCGTCCATTGCGCTTTCCCCGCCGGCGATTTCATCAATGAACCTGCTTGCCGCAGACTCTCGCGCATAAGCAGCCGTCCATCAATGCCGAAAAAATCGCCTTCCTGGCCGGGAAGCTTGCGGTCGGGATAGAGAAGGTGTTCCACGGTCGCCGCGGCTGCGCTTGACGGAGCAAAATCATACGTGGCGATACGTCGTTTGGTGATCTCCGGCGAATCACCGAAGGTGACCAGGGAAATCGGGAGGTTATGCTCGCGACGATACTCATCCGCAAACCATGCAATGTCGATATCGGCGGCGATCCAGCAGGCAATTGATGTATCGGAAGCCGCTTTTGCGAAGAACTCCTGCACGGTTTGCCGGACCTCGGCATATCCCATTTGCTGATCGAGAAGCGGGCCGAAATGCGGCTCCAATTGTCTGGAGAAGGTGCGCGGCGCATGGCGCTTCCATCGTGCGAAGGATTCGCGCAGCGGAACCTCGGAATACCGGTTTCGCGCGCGGTCGGCATACGTATTGTCAAGCTGCGTTCCCGGGGCCACAAAAGGCACAAGCGCGTTCACGCTCGCATTCTGAAACGCCTCCGATACACCGGCAAGACAGCGCCCCGACCATGGATCGTCCCCGCAGACCGAGAAAAAAGCGGCGCGCGTATGCCCATGCCCAAGGACAGCGCGGCCGACTTCGCGGCCCGCGCGTTCGTAGGACCGCGCATCAATGTGGAGCGCGCGGCCGGCAAGACAGGCAGGGAGATCGCGGTCCCTGGTTTCATCCACGATTACGACCGGCTTTCCCGTGCCGCGCAGCCGCAAAAAAAGCCCGTCATTGCGGCAGTGCAGGCCGAAAATCAGCACAGCGTAGCCCGCACACTCCTTCCTGGATCCAAGGTTGATTTCATGATCGCCTTGCGAATCGAGAATTTCAAGCGGCTTCCGGTCGGTCCGGTAACGGAGGATCTCCAGATTGATGCGCCGCCGGAAGCACTCCTCATCCAACTCGCGCACATAGTCCTGACCATATTCATACAGCACCAGCGGGCCGTCGTACCACGAAAGCACGAGAAGGCCGATTTTCGTTGAGCCCATTTCAGAACCCTTGACAAGGGCGCTATGCACTCGGCCTGCCCGCGTAACGGTCCCTTCAGCGCACAGGGCATCCAATGCCGCGCGCATGGTGCGGAAACCCACATGATAGCGGGCGCAGAGCTCCTTGATCCGGGGCAGGATGTTTGCGGACGGCAATCGTCCCTGGATCAGGTCCTTTTCCATGGTCGTTTTGAGGCGCTGCCAGGCGGGACGCACATCCCTGGGGACGATCGGACCCGGCGTTGTCCTACGGAAACGCGGCGATTGCTCGCCGGTCAATTGCTGGCGCCGGACGGTCCGCATGGCTTTCCACATGGTGACATACGAAACATCGGCACGCGCGGCCAGGTCCTGCAGGGTCGTGGGGATGGTCGTGATGCCGTGAGCATCAAGAAACTCCAGTGCCTTGCGAAGGGCGGGCGTGCGGCGGGGAGGCTGGATATTGGGATTCATACGCTAAAATCCAAAGAAAGATGTACCACAGAACACTTGGTGCGGCATCCTCCCTACTCAGCAGCTACTGCGGAGGACCGGAAGCCGCAAACAAAAAGCTTTCGCACAGAGCCCACAAAGTTTAAGAGAGTTCACTGAGAAAAATTGGTGTTATGGGAAAACAACATAGCTCTCTTTGATGCTCTGTGGACTCGAGCGAAGGCTTTGCGAAGCGGGTGAGAATAATTGTATTCATGAACTCAGTATTTTCGATTTTCCAATGCGACCGGTAATATAAGTATATATCAAGCAGGCAATTCAAGCAATCAAAAGATGCATACTTTCGGCCTTGGGGTGTTATCTTAGGAAAAGTTTCAGAACTTCCTGGCGTTTTCAGACCAACCTTTTTCAGGAGGGATCTTATGCGCTATATATCACTATCCGCCTGCCGTGCGATTCTTCGAGCCGGCATTTCGGTCCTGACGCTCATTGCATGCGCTGCCTTTGCCGATCCGCCCCTGGGATCTATCTGGCAACTGACCTTTTCTGATGATTTCGAGGGGACATCGTTGGATACAGCAAAATGGCGTTCCGGCAATTGGAACAATGCCATCAATGGGGAACCTCAGGGATATCAGGCAAGCCAGATTAGTGTAACAAATGGGAAATGCGTGCTCACCTGCGAAGTTAAAAGCAATATATTCGGCGGACAGACGAAGAAGTACGCCTCAGGGGAAATCTCGACTAGGGGCAAGTTTTCCCAGCGCTTCGGCTATTTTGAAGCCCGCTTAAAAGTTCCTCGCGGTGCGGGTTTCTGGCCGGCCTGGTGGGGAATGCCTGACGACGGCGGATGGCCTCCCGAGGTTGATATCTTCGAGCTTGTCAATACCGGCAATGGATCCCAGACTAGTTATGGCACGAACTGGTTCATGAACGGCAACTATCCAAACAAAGGCGGGACAAATCTGGGCTCCGTCTGGCTTGGCGGAACCTGTACGCAGGACATGACGGCCGATTTCCATAATTATGGAATGGAATGGACAGCGGATTCCGTAAGATATTACTGCGATGGGAAAAAGCAGGGAAAAGTCACCCGGAACACCGCGCCCAACTGCGGATTTTACCTTATTGTAAACCTCGCCATCAAAACACCCAATGAAGCCTATATGCCCGCAAATATGGAAATCGAATGGGTCAAGGTCTGGAAGAACAACGAGCCAACCGGCGTGGCTGCGCCTGCCGCGCAGGTATCAGGGCAGGTGCAGACGCCTGCGTATGCGAACCGCCGGATCGAAATCGAACGCATGTCGCCCTATAGCGCGCAATTGACGGATGCTGCAGGCCGCATCATCCTCTCCCATGCCGGGGCGTCCCCGTGGACCGCCTCCATGGCCGGTTTCCGGACTGGCGTCTATATCCTGAATGTTAATTCCAGCGCGGGAATGCAGTCCCAAAGAATTCTGCACCGTCAATAATGCTTTCGGGCCGGACCTGCAGGTCCGGCCCTGTCTTCCTCTTTGATATCCGAGTCTTGTCCGCGCAATCCACGATTTACCGCGTTTTATATTGGGATAACATATGCAAACGCGACCGTGGATTAATCGCCTGCTCATCATAATCTATTTCCTCTCCGGCGCCTGTGCGCTGGCGTATGAGGTCATCTGGCAGCGGCTGCTCAAACTCACCCTGGGCAACACAACCTATGCGACCAGCATCACGGTCAGCGTTTTCATGGCAGGACTTGCGATAGGATCAATGCTGGTCCGCAAACGGGCCGACCTTTTCCGCAATCCGGTCCGGGTTTACAGCATCATAGAGTTCGCTGTCGCCTGCTTGTCGCTCGCCGTGCCCTTGATGCTTTCCGGAAGCGATGCGCTATACGTGACGGCATTCAGGAGGATTGCGCCTTCGTCGGGCATACTCCTGGCGATGCAGGTACTGGTCTCCACTTTCACATTGTTGATTCCCGCAACGCTCATGGGGTGCACGCTGCCCATCCTGTCCGCATGGATTGCGCGCAATCCCGAACAGACCGGACCGCGCGTGGGATTGCTTTATGGTATTAATACCCTGGGCGCCATGGCAGGGACCGCTACGGTCGGGTTCGTGCTGATTCGCGCCGTTGGGGTGAACGCTTCATATTATCTGACCGTTCTCGCCAATGGGGGTCTTGCGGCCGCCGCATTCGCCCTTTCCGCGCGGTCCGCGATCGATCCCCTGGAACCGGCGGCGCCGGCCGAATCCTCCTACAAACCGGCCGCGTCGACGGCAGGCGCAATAATTGACTCATGGCTATTCATCAGTGGCTTTGTTGCGCTGGGTTATGAAATTATCTGGATCAGGACCGCGACTCAGGCACTTTTCAGCGAGGTCTATAACTTTGCCGCCATCCTGTGCGTCTATCTGGCCGGATATGCGCTGGGCGCCTGGTGCGGAGGGGCGATCACCCGGCGCTTGGGACCGGCCCTGGTTCCGGCGGCGGCGACTCTCCAGCTTGTCGGCCTTGCTGGCGTGCTCTACATTCCATATTTAGTTGCCATGCAGGACTTCTCGGCCGCCTGGTATCTGGCGCTGAGGGCCTATCTCCTGCATTTCGACAGCTATGTGGTCGTCATTGTCCAATCTACCATTCTTTTTGCGCTTCCGTCCTTCATCATGGGACTGAATTTTCCCATGCTCGTGCACCTGCGGAGATTGTCGTATGCGCACACCGGCGATACGGTTGCAGGGGCTTACGCGTTGAATACGGTGGGGGGTGTTCTAGGATCGCTCTTGGCCGGGTTCGTGCTGATCCCGCTCGTTGGTGCGCCGGTTGCCATTGAGATACTTGGATGCCTTGCAGTGATTGCCGGCGCGGCTGCGCTGTTCGGACCGTTTTCTGTGCGGAACCGCGTCCAGCTCTCCGTCGCGGTGGTGATCGCGGTGATCTCATTGGTGCTCACCCCTGCGCGCCTGTACGAAAACTGGATCAGCGCCTGCCAGAACCGGGGCCATCGGCCCATGAAGCTGGTGGATATGATCCAGGGAATCAACACCACAGCTTCGGTGCATCAATTCCTTGACACGAAGGAGAAGGTCATCTCATCCGCCGGCATGGATGTCGCTGGCGACAGCCCGGAGTTACGTCAGACGCAGAAGGTGCAAGGGCATGTGCCGGTCATCCTGCACGGCGATCCGCGCGATGTCCTGACCGTGGGCTTCGGCTCAGGCGAGCTCACGAAATTGCTGACGCTGCACCATATTCCCCATATCACCTGTGTTGAGATCGCGCCGGAAATGGTTACGCTCTCAAAACGCAATTTCGCACACCTGAACCTGGGCGATTCCCTTGAACGCAAGGTCTCCATGGTCTACATGGATGCCCGGAATTATATGCATTTGACGGACAAAACGTATGATATCATCATGAACGACTGCACCTGGCCCGGGTATTCGGACGCCAGCAGCGCGCTGTACACAAAAGAGTATTTCCAGGACGGAAAGCGCCGCCTCCGTGACGGCGGCGTCTACTCGACCTGGCTGCCGATCAATATCCCGGAACTCTCGCTGCGAAGCATTGTCCGGACATTCGATGTGGTCTTCGAAAACACTATCATCGTGTACCCGCATTCTACCCTTTCGCAACATCTTTTGCTCGTGGGACAGAAAACTGCGCATCCCTATTCCTATACTGCCATGAAGTCCCAGTTTGAAATACCCGAAGTCAAGGAAAGTCTGCGCACCATCGGCGTTTACCGGCTAGCCGATGTCGTGAACATGATACTATCTCAGAGCGCCACTATGAGAAAGCTCATCGAGGGCTGGCCTGTAAATTCAGACGATCAGCCGGTTGTGGAGTTCGATGTCAATCGTTCGCGCACGGCCCTGGAGCGGGATGTTATTCCAAAACGGCTCTGGCTTTTAATAACCGTAACCGATGCGGCGGATCTGGCGCGCCTGCTCTCGTTCGCGCCCATGAACGACAGCGCGTC
>Ga0315289_10010748_pt1 | contig 13060 bp, 35 predicted proteins | sample YL17G11_40_MG_FD_203452 | JGI IMG/M metagenome (GOLD analysis project Ga0315289, IMG submission 203452) | Sediment microbial communities from Yellowstone Lake, YNP, Wyoming, USA - YL17G11_40 | ecosystem: Environmental > Aquatic > Freshwater > Lake > Sediment | place: USA: Wyoming | collected...
CAATGCAGTTATAGTATATTTTATATCTAGTATTTTTTCTTTCATTTCCCATTTTTTTCTTTATAGAAAATTGTTATGCAAATCATGTTATTATCTGTATTCTGCATGGTTCTTGTAATTCTAACATTATTCTCTGATAAAAACTTGTTCATATCAGTTTCTATGACATTAGCTGAGGCTGATTTGAATATTTTAATTTTTTCTATTTTTGTAGAAGTTTCAGATGTATTTCTACTTGGAAAATGAGATGTAGATTTAACAAGTTCTTCTTGTTCGGCGATATCAATAAGTGTTTTTATGTAAGATACTATTTGAAATGCTTCTGGGCTAGATGCGAACTCTTTAAAAAGTTTCAGAGCATCATTTTTCATTTGATTTAATTCGCTTGTTAAATCATTTAAGTTTTTGCTAAAATATTCTTTTTTTTCTAACAAAAAAAACACTGAAGCTTTTAATCTGTTTAATGGAAACGACCTAGATGTAGGTGTTGATTCTAATTTTGTTTTATTAAGCTTGTCTGTTAACAGGCTTAGATTTTCTGAGAATTTTTGATTTATCATAAAATTGTTTTTGTAAATTTAAGTAAAAAATTCCCAATTACCAAAATATTTTTTTAACTATTCTTCATCTTCATAATTAAAAGAAATTGATTCTCCTCCATATATAAATACTGACAATCCAGTACACATACCTATGAATGTAGGCCTGCCTTTGTAGTCTGATATATGAAATATTGTTTTGTCTTCAACATACAATTGTTTCATATGTATAATGTTTTTGTTGTATGCTAATTTATCTGAGGTAATACAGTCAGTTTTTACGTTTAATGTGCCATAAAACTTCTTGTTAACCTTCTTTTTGGCGTACCTACTCTTTATTATTTTTTTTGGCTTAAAATCGTCCATAATTTAATATTCAAATTCTATTTCTTCCCCTACTCTTTCATTCCTATCCATATAGATTAAATGATTTAAGTGAAAATTATTTAATCTTTGTATGAGAGTAATCCTTTCTAGTCTATTTTTTTGAAGATGCAAATCTATATCTTCTAAATACCCAATATCATTGTTGATCACCGCATTTTTTGAAGAGATGATAAAAATAGCGAACATATTACTTTGGTCTGTATAAGACCAATCAAAGTTAATAACTCGACTGTAAACTCCTGGAATTATTTGAGCCTGCTCAACACTCATGTTTATGAGTTTAGTTGTTGAATAACCCAAACTCTTTGTTCTGGATATAGAACCCAAAATACTTCTAAAGGAGTAAATTTATTCTCTTCAGGGTTTCTATATTCTTTTATTGATTCTAAATCCTCTAAGACTGAATATTCAGAAATAGTAGTATTTGTCTTTGATGTGATTGCTCCTGATGCACATCTCTTGTCTAGAGATATTACACGCTTGGTGTAGCCTATTGATTTTAGGTCTTGGTAGATATTAGAATCTACTGTTAATTTTTTTCTATACTCTTCAAGAGCATAATATCTTAGCCATTGTAATTCATGGTCTATTAATTTATTCAGTTCCTGTATTTCCATCTTCAATCTTTGGGTATTTTAAATAATGATTGTTTAACTTCTTTTCCATTTCTTCAGCTGTACCCAAAACAGTTTGAAAATCTACATCAGATTTTTTGAATTTTATGAAAGATAGTTTTTCATCTACACAATCCTCACAAAGATGAGCGCTCCATTTTTCTAAATCTTTTTCTGTTCCATAGCCCCAATTTGCTTCTAAGGTCATATATTCATAGTCCACATCTGTCTTGCAGCTCTTGCCGCAAGAATCACATATGATGTCTGTAATGACTTCTATCTCTCTATTTTCTTTTGCTTTTATTTCCATTATTTTTTTCTTTTAAGAGTGCAAGAATTTAATGCGGTTCTGATTATAGAATCCATAAGAAATATATTTCTTTTCTCACATTCTTTACATTCGCCTTTATGAATGACAAATGGCCCACCATGATAACTTCCGCCCCAACCAGACATATATTCATGTTTGTTCATTACAATATTTACATATTGGCCATCTGATAGACTTTGATTTGAATGTGGTAATTTATAAACACCTTCTACAACTTCAGAAGATGGCGCTAAAGGATGTTGTAATGCTTCTCTAGCTTCCATTTCCTCTTTGCTTGGGCCGCAAGAAATGAGTATAGCAATTAATATTGTACATACCCAATTAAGTTTATTATAGTTTATTCCCATGATATTTTATATGTTGTTACTTGGTCTCTAGGATCATCAGGTAGTTTTTCTACTTTATATCCTTGACTTTTAATTGCCTCAATTGCTTCATTATGTAAGTTTTCATATACATAAATACTCATTTCTCCGCCATTGGCAGCTAATTTTATTTTGTCAAGTATCCTATCAGCAGGAGCCTTACGTTTCTGTTTTGCTATATTTCTAGCTTCTTGTGCGTTCATTTTTTATTTTTTATTTGATCTAAACTCAAAAGTGGCTTCATAACTTTCGTTATATCCAGGCTTATCATACCTTACAGACCAACCAGCTTTTCTGAAGATTGGCTCAAAATCTAAGTGATGATTTTTATATAGAATATCACTAGTTAGTTTCGGGTTTATTTTTATTGCTCTAGACACAATTTCTTTTTGAAGAATTGTTACAGAATCGCCTCTGAACTTTTCTTTTAAAATTTCATTTACAGCCTGGATTACAGCAGGATCAATAATGGTATCTAAATTATCCATTATATCACTTGGCTTTATTGCTTGAACTTCTTTTCTTGCCATTTTTATATATTATTTAAATTCTACACATTCACCTTCTACTTGATTATTCTGGAAAAAGCATCTAGCATAATGACTAGGGCCTTTTTCTATGCAAAGACCATGCTTGATATCATCTACATAAAAAGACTCAATCTCATAATTGCCGTAATTCCAATGTTTATCTTTTACAAAACCTTGCCTCATTTGTGTATGCACTCGCCACTACGAACATTTTTATCCATAAAACCAATTTCTTCCCTGAAACCCATGTGGGTGCTATGTGAAAATCTTCCATGCATGCTACTTTGCGGAAAATCAAACGTAGGATCAGAAATTGGAATGCCATCATAATAACAAACAAAAACGCCTTGTTCACTTCCTCCTGTGTGCCAACACCAAAGCCCTTCATTAACTCCTTTGTCGTTTGTTTTGTTCACTTTATATTTGATTAACCTCTTGTTTCATTTCCATAATAGTCCTAACTACTCTAGAGTATTCAGAATCTCTTTTATTTAAGCTTTCAGAAATATCATCTAAAAAAATATTCATTTTTTCTTTAAATAGTTTTTTAACAGAATCTTCAGGATTGCTATGAAAACTACTATTACCTCTTATAGCGTTTCTTATTTCGCTTTGCAAAGTTTCTTTTTTAAATTTCATATTTTTATTTTTATATTGTGTTTAATAAGCGTTTTATAATATGGTTTAAAGCAACGCTCTCAGCTTTATCATAAGTATTAAAATCGGCCAATTCCTCTCCATCAACATCAGGGTCATGTTCTATAATAGCCACATGATATTGAAGTTTGTTGTCGTCAGGATACCCTGGATAATACGGTTGGATAACAGGTTCAATTTTCTTATTCTCTCTCACCCATTTAATAGCAAGAGTAATTGTTATATCGCCATCATAAGGAAAGCCAATAGCTTTCAGTTTAATGTGTTGATCGTCTGTTATTTTTTGAAGTTCCATGTTAAAATTCTTTCATCTTACCTGATAAGGCAAAACCTATGTTGCTATATTCTTTTTGTCCAGTTATTTCATCACCACAATAATCAGGCAGTTCCCCTAATTCTTCTTCAAACTCAATTTCTACAACTTGCAAGCCATTTGGGTAAACATCAATATCAACCTGATTATCGTTGAACTTGCTACAATATCTTTTTTTAACAAGTTTGTGTTCAGCGTTTTCGTAAAGCTCATTTGCTTCTCCGATTGGTATGGCAAATTCATATTCTTTTTTCTCAATGCTTGATACTATTTCTTTGTAAGTCATAAATGCTATTTGGTCATTTATAATTCTTACTCTTAAGTGTTTAGGGCCTTGTAAAAGCAAATAAGCCTGTTTAATTATAACAGGCTCAGCAGTGTTTGTTGGCAGATACTTAAGTTTAAATTTTCTTTCTAATTCTCTCATTTCACTATATTATACGGATTTTGTTAATAAAAGTTACACATAATATTGGGGTATGTAAAGCTTATAAATGTTACCATCTTTTTCAAATGCATAGTCCCTGGAATGTTTGGCAACAAGATAATTTTCAGCATCTTCGTAGTCTTTGAATTTTATACACTCAACTTTACCATCATCAAATTTTTCATGACCAGAGCATATAACTTTCCATTTTTTAAATGGTTTTTTCTCCTCAATCCAGAATGTTTCAGGATATCTTTTTTTGTCAAGTCCTATGCTAGAGCATATTTTGTATGTATAATCAGCCATGTTGTAAATTTATACTATTTATCCCAATTATCAAAAAATTATTTTGTGCTATTACTGCATTACTTTTTATTTCTTTGTTCGCAATATTTGCATCTTGCTCTATGAGTAAGAACGTCGCTAACATGACCTGCTAACTTGCCAACCCATTGGCAACTATCGAACTCATAAATTTTTAAATCATATCCATTAGACCCAGGAATGGTATAAATTGTTTCTTTAGATTCATAATGTTCTGATGTTTCACAAGAAACTAAAATAAATAGAGATGCAAATATTAATGTTATTTTTTTCATAATTTTAAAAATCATTATGTTCATGTGGTTGAGAGAAAATAAGAATTCCAATACCTTTTTCTTCGCAAATAGCAAATAATTCTTGTGGAGAATATATATCAGTTTTGCCGACATATATCATTTCAGTCTTTAAACTACCAAGACTTTCAACTTCGTCGTTTTCAAATTTTGGAATGACCTTAATAATTTCAGAGTGACTTTCCCAATAATCATCTTGTGAAATAAGATAGTCCAATACAGGCTTTATATTTTCCTGTTTGTCAACAAAAATTACACCATAGCCTTTTGCGTGCCAATAGGTGTCCGATTCAATTTTCTTTCTTGGAATAAATAACTTCATATGTGATTATACGAATTTAATTCGAAAAAGTTACTTTATGCCAGGATTTGGATCGTCTTCTAAATCATAATCCACTACAACTTCTTCTCCAGACCAAAGACCTGAATCAGAAAAAATAAAAGTGTATTCTTTTACAGATGAATGTTCATATCTCCATGTTCTGCCGTGTTGCACATCATTGACGTGAACACATTCATAAAAAACTTCATTGTTTCTTATGTTTTTTATTCTCCAAATCCCCTCTTTTAATCCATTTTTATAATACCCATATGATACCATTTCTCCGCCACTCCACTGCCCAATTCCTTCCATCTCTCCGTTTATATAACATACCTCATCTCTAGTCTGATCATACTCCTCTTTTTCATCCCAAAAGCCTACTTTTTGATAATTTTCATCATGAATGTTTTTTGTGAGTAATTTATAAGGACTTACTAGATAGTTCGGCATTTCGCCTCCTATGAGCCACTCGACAGGTTTTAAATCAAAATACTTATTGTAATATTCCAGATGTAACATTGTCATTGGAAGTCCCTTGTCTTTTTTTAGGACCGTAACAACCTTTCCAATAACATCTCCATTTTTTAATTTTTGGCCAACAGATACAGATGGTTCTATTTCTCCATATAGGATATGACCTTCTATTTGTTCTTGTTGAACGATTACAGCTTTTGTATTATGCCACCAAGGAGTACCAACATTTTCTCCTGTGAAATCTACAATAGCAACAACCTCCCCTGAACCTATTGATAAGACCTCTTCTCCAGGCTCACAATACAAATCAACACCTGTATGTACATCATGTTTCCTAGGAACTCCAAAAGCGCCAGGATGATATCCCATTGGTATTTCAGGCATATTTTTGAGAGGGTTCATTATTTTTCTCTAACTTCTTTGATGTATGGCTCATGTACATATTGATCAATGCTAGAGCTTGTAAAACTGTCTATTGGGACGTATTTTTCACCATGTTTTAAACACTCAATTTCTTGACGTTTAACATCAATTCCTTCTGCGGTGACAATAAATCTCTTTCCAGAAAAGAATATCATTAACTTCTCCCATGCAGGAGAATCTATTTCTTTGTTTCCAAACTTTCCAAAATCCTTGAAATGTTCTTCTAGGTCTTTGTGCAAGCTTTTGATTTGTGCATCAGAAAGTTTATTATAAGAATTTCTTATTAAATCATAAGGCCACATTGCAGAAGCAATTGTTTGTCTTCCCATAAAATATCTCATGGAAGACCAAATTAATGTCCATTCCCATTCGCTTAATTTTTCTTTTTTCATCTCAAAAATTTTGTAGAGTATAAAAAATTTATTTGTTCACCTTCAGTAGTACTTTCTTGCATGTACCATATTATATTTGGATCTCCATTGACCAAAAAAGCTTCAGTTTTTCCTTTATATGACCCGTTTTTATAAGTTGGGAATATAAGGTGCGGTCTTCCATTTGACCATCTAGACGCTACATTACATTCGTTTTCGCCATATGGATCTATAGACATGATAGATGTAATTTTACTCTCCATTGTTTACTTGATGTATCTTTATCATTAATTTTGAAACTTGATCGCACAGGTCCATTATCTCCTTATGTTTATCAGTGCCGCCAACAAAATTACACTGCATGCCATGCATAAGATCAAAATCACTATAAGAAAGCTCTGGACTTTCTATGCTAACACAATCACGCATTTTATTATTGAATTTATCGACAAATATTGTATAATTACGACTGTCCGCATATTTGTTTTTATAATGATTAAGAGCTCTTTCTTTTGACTCGTAGTCAAGAATTTGATTTATATATTCTTTTGCCTCAGAGAATGTTTTAAAAAATTTTGTCTTTTCATCATCTTCTCCTTTTTTTCTACACATCACACTAACATTGTCAGATAATAAATTTATTTCATATCCGCTATATGAAAATTTTGTCTTGTTGCTTTCCATAATTATAATTTTGAAAATCTGTCTTGATTTCTGTTTGCAGCTTCTTTAAGGTATTCAATTATGGCAGGAATTTCATCTTGTTCAATTTTTTCAACAAGAACTCCTCTACTACAACCTTTTCTTGGGTGTAAATACCATAACTGTAGTTTTAAAATAGCTTTATCTTCGTCGTAAACATGACCGCCTTCACAATCTTTGCTTTCACATTTACCATAAACACCTTGGTGTTTTGCTCTAGCTTCAACACAGATCCATCTATTGATTGCGTCATGGCCCATTCCTTTGCCTGCAGACCAGTTGTTTACTTTTTCTGCAGAAGGATATTTAGGTTCAACAACTTCAACAACTTTGTTTTCGCCATTAATTGTGGCCCAACCTTGCCAAATATTCTCTTTTTCATCAAACCAACATCTTGTTGTAGTTATGTTTGCATCTTCTTTTGTAGGAGTTGGGTCAACTAATTCATTAATTCTTCCTGATCTTACTAATGCCTCTATTTCAACAGACGATATATTATGACACCATTTTCTACCAGTCTTATTAAAATCATACCAATCTTCTGAAAGTTGGAATGTTGCCTTATTCAAATCATTTCCTTCACAAGCAGGGCATTGGTGATTTTTTCTTTCTATTAAGAAATAGAAATTAACAAGCTCATTTAGTTCATCTAAATTCCAAACTCCTTTAAAAGAGTCTAAAAATACTCTTTCTGCCCAACCCTTGTCTTTGTCGGACATGTAATCTTCATGATTACCCCAATGAACGTATTCTGGGTTTTTCTTAAGCATTTCTAATTGCCATTCTTCTGCTTTTAAAACAGCAAGTTCTTTAGCATCGTATTTGTCTTCTATGTTTGGATATTGTCTCATAATATTAACCTGTTTTATTATTTGTTTGTTATTTTAAAATTGTTATATTTTAAAGCGCCAAGCATGTACCCATCAGATGGTTTGTAGTCGGTGATTGGTATTTTTATTTTACTTTCAGAAACGTCTCTGTCTTCCAACAAATAAAGCACAGGATCACCATAGTTAATATATCCCTCTTTTTCCTCTCCGTATTCATCATTTATTTTACAAGAGATATCAGACAAAAAAAACAATCTCTTATTTGTCCCCTCAATAACAGTTCCTTTTACGTTTTGATGTTTGCCTAACAACAACATTGTAAGCTCTGCTTTATCTCCTTTGGAAATTTTTAATTTAGTTTTAGGTTCAATTAATTCCCATAATTCTTTATAGTAATTCAAAATAGATTTTTCCAAACCATCACCGTCAAGTTCTATTAGACGTTTGTGAATATCGTGTTTATTGATTGAATAACCTAATTGCTTAATAGATTTTAAATATGATATCATGTCATTCCAACTCCAAAAATTGTCAAAATCAGAATTACCTCTTTTCCATTTCTTGTATTTGTATATGTATTTAAAAGAGTAAAAATTTCGTTCTTTAGGAAGGAGTTTTTTGTCTATTTGAAAAGAGGAGTCATTTTCGTAAGAAAAAGATTCTTTGTAACCATTGAACCTGGCGACATCAGCAAATTTATTAAAATCACTATAAGCATAAATAAACGGATTGTTTCTAGTTCCATCGCCTCCATTGAGATCAACAACTGTGCTTGATTTTATTAAATTCTTACTGTTTTTTTGTAAAATACTATCATGTATCCAAACAGATACTTTGTCTGTTTGTTCTTGCGTGTATTTGTCGCTAGAATATGTAATTAAAATGTCTTTATTTGTCATATTTTTAATTTTCTAATTCGTAATAAGGATGTTTGATTGGATCCCCCCAGTCAAGGTCAAGTCTTCTTATATCGTTTAACATTTGAATTGAACATTCTATGACTTTCTTGCACATTTCTTTATCCATCTTTGACATGTGAGCTTGCGGTTCTTCAACACCAAGCCAGCGAGAAAGATATTCATAAGCTGCATTGCGCTCTATGTAACCAAATTTCCAAAGCATATCAAAATACTTGTGAGCTTGACTTTTTAGGTTTTCATGTCCTTTACTAAACTTCACAACTTCAAATGCTGTGTGTGATATCTCTGCCATTAATTTATTAATTCGTCAACTTTAATATTGTTTTCTTCCAAAATTTCGTGTATGTTACCAAACACAAGATCTATGACATCATAAACACTCATATCTTTATCTTCAACCATTCTTTCACATTCCTTTTTCATGTTGTGTGTTATCTCAAACAACGCAGAAGCCATATCTAAAGATTTGATGGCTCTCATGTGGGCCATTTTTTCATCATTGTCGTTGAGGTCAAATTCTAGTATGGCTTTCATATTCTGTGTTTCTTTTTTAATTTTTGTATTTTAACAAAATCTATTATAGCAATCATGTCAAAAAATAGAGCTGCATTCGTGACTACTCCGAAAGGAGAAGATAAATAAGGAGTCCTATATTGTTTATTTGAGAAGACAATAGATGTTAAGTGTAGACAAATTCCGACTCCTAGCTTTGCACTAGCCATTTCTTCTTTGTCGAATATTATCTTGTTAAATGCGATTTTATCTTGACGTAAAATAACAGAGTCGGCCACGTTTTGGCCGACCATGTTAATACATAGAATTAAAAATAATGATATAAATATAACTCTAATCAAAATTAATATTAAACTAATTTTACGTCTTTGGCATTTAAGCCTTTTTTGGTTTGTTCCGATACATAAGAGACTTCGTCTCCTTCTTTAATCGTGTCTACTAAACCATTGGCGTGTACGAATACATCTGGACCGCCTGCATTTGGAGTTATAAACCCAAACCCTTTTTGTTCATTGAAGAACTTTACTTTACCTGTTTCCATTTTTGTTTTTTTTGTTTTGTTTTTACTTGTTTTATTTATTGCACTATCTTTAATTTGTTATACTAGATTAGCTAATGTTTCTTCTAATTGCTGTTTTAATGTACTCTTAAAATCCACAGATCCAATCTCGTAACTTGCAGTTAATTTTTCCATTGTAATTTCGATATCAGATGCATTTTTAAGCACTGTAGCATTTTTTAGGTTCCTTGCACTATCTGTAAGATATAAAGGCTTTAAAAGCGAATCAATGGCTTTTTTAATATCTTCCACACTTCTCTTTGCTTCTACTTTCATCCAAGAACTATCTCCAGTATGTAACAATACGTTTACTTCTTTTGGTAAAACGAATTTGCCATCCACATAATGATTCCAAGCCCAAAGACCCTCGATTGATATTACGATATCAGAAGATTTAAAACCATAAATGTTTTTATCCACTAATTCATAAGTCTCTTGAGAACTTGAATAGTGTGGGTGTTTAAACCCAATAGATTCAAGATAATCATGAATAATCATTTCCTCAAAAAGACCAGCTCTCCAATTTGGGCAGTAATAATCACTATCATATTTAAGTGATGCTACATGTTCCTTTACTTGTTCTTCTAAAACTTCAAGTTTGTTTGTTGGTTTGAAACCTTGAACAAAATATTTATTCCCCTCTCTTCCGACAAGGCAAAGATATTTATAAACTGATCTACCAGTTTTAGCAGGCTCCTTTTCGTATAAAAGGCGCATACCTTTATTCTTTAATTCACTTAATTGGAATTTTGTATTTATTTCTTTAATCGTCATATCTTTAAACTAAAATTAATACCACTGCTGTTGCTATGATTGCTATGATTATAACTGTAAACCATATTGCACAACCCTTACCTTCTTCATGTTCATTATTATTCTCCATCATTATATTCGTTTGGTTTGTACTTGCCTGAGTTTAATAATGACATGTATTCGCTCATAAGCAAAACAAAAGTCAACCTATCAAATTTAAGATTGCATGTTCCCATGTCTTTATCGTATTCTCCGCCAGGATAACCTTTATGGCCCAAGAACGTTGTTAATAATGTGATTGTGGATTTTGTTACATCATCCTCTATAGAAATTATTTTTACACCTGTAACAAAATAAGCATCTTCTACGAGCTTGTCAATCTCAGCCTCAAAACGCAATTCTTCACCTGGAATGTTAATGCTTTTCCTAACGTTCACAACTTCAAGAGCGCTATGTAACAATCTTTGTCCACTTCCATATAAGTGGCTCTGAGAATGCTCATTCATAAACCAAACAATAAACTTAGTTATGTTATTATTTGATTCTGTGTATCTTGTTAAATTTAACATGAATTATTGCGTTATGTCCTATTATACGGAAATCAATCGAAAAAGTTACTAATATATGTCTATATCTATATGTTCTCCTTCGTGCTGGGAAAATAACATGCTATTTTTAGACACCTCTAAAAGGCTTACACGTAAAATTATTTCATAATCAGGATCATCAAACATTGATGATACCACCCAACCATTATCAAAATACTCAGATATCCAATGTTGGTCATTGTAATGCCATTTTTTGGTATCGTATATATTTAATCTATGTTTGGACATAATGGTTCTGTTAAGTCTTCAAAAAATTGGAAAGAAGACTTTCCTGTGATAATCCAATAAGGCATATAAATAATAGTCCCAAGTCCTCCTATGGATATAATTCGGAGTATGACCCAAAATACGAATAGTAATCTATTTTTCATGTAAATTAATTTTTATTTTCAGAATCATTTCTACGTTGCAGGATCATCTTTCGAATAGCAATTCTATCGAGAGCCACTTGCTTTTCGTCTTTATCTTTTGGGTCGTAATTATAATATTTATGAACTTCCTTTAAAGCACGTATGAGAGTGTTAAGCGAATTTATTTTAGATCTCCCAGATTCAAGTAAAGCTCGGTGGAATTTGTATAAAAAATCCAAATCTTCAAGCATGCTCTGTTCCATCTCTTCTTCGCTAAACGCCATTTTTATTTCAATTTAAGGGCCTCATAATGTACATTACAAAATTCTACAAACACATCTTTCTTTGTTGGTGTGAACCAAAATTCTTCACCATCATCAGGAAATATAGTGGCATGGAAGTCATTGTGCAATATCTTCACAACAGCCAAGAATTGTCTCAGTGTTGCTTTTTGTTCTATTTGCATAACTAGTTTATCGCCTAGCATAATTTCGTTCCAAAAACAGTCATCTGCTTTTGAAAAGTCCCAAGTTATCTTGATGTTGTTTTCAGTGCAAAATTTATAAACAGGATCCTCTGTGTTATTGTGTTTTGCTAATGCGTTAACCTTGTGTTTGTCTAGTATGTTATCCATTATTTAATTTCCCCCAGTTCTATTTTTGCATGATTAACAATCATTTGTGCTATAGACTCCATTCTTACCTCAGAAAGAGCCCTGGTTATATGCATTTTTGCAAATTCTATGCTAGCCTCAATCATCCATTCTGGCATATCCTCAGGGTCGCTGTTAAGTTCTTTTGATTTATTGTCGAAGAATTCTTTTGCTGTTGGTATTTTTTTTGTTTCCATATTTTATTTTTTATTTTCTTTTTTGTACCACTTGTTTTGTTCATCTAACCACTCTTTAATAATAGATAAATCGCCAACAGGTATATGTTTTACCAATATTTTTGCCGCTTCACGACTTAGTTCTGTATTATTTCTCATTCTCATTAAAAGAATTTCTTCTTGTGGTGTCATAGTTTTATTTTTTAGGTAATACTTTTTTTATAAACTCGTCTAAAGCAATTGGATCGTCTTCCCATAACTCATCTTCTTCGTCATAGCCATAAGGAAATATGACATATTCAGATGCAGGAGAAAATTCTAGAAGAGGTGTCCAGTCCATTTTGCAATATAGATGACTCCTAAGATGACCAACTGATTTTCCATCTTTGTTATGAATTGAATATTCTACTACATTTGCTGATGTTGACATATTATTATTCTAATAAGATTCATCTTTTTCTGTGTAATAATCGCTGATATCATCACGCCAAGTATCCATGGCAGTCTTCAGATCTGTCACTCTGTATATGATTATATTTGAAATGGGTTCTCCTTTTTTTCTTTTTAATTTGGCATTAAATTCCGTATTAAGTTCTAATGCTCTTTTTGTAGCATCTGCTTCTGTTG
>Ga0315289_10010749_pt1 | contig 13060 bp, 7 predicted proteins | sample YL17G11_40_MG_FD_203452 | JGI IMG/M metagenome (GOLD analysis project Ga0315289, IMG submission 203452) | Sediment microbial communities from Yellowstone Lake, YNP, Wyoming, USA - YL17G11_40 | ecosystem: Environmental > Aquatic > Freshwater > Lake > Sediment | place: USA: Wyoming | collected...
GTTATTCCCTAATGGATTGAGCGAGGTTCCTGTTGGATAATTTCCCACACCATACTTCACACATCCTCCTTGAAAATATGCATCTTCGAACAGTGTAACTTGATTCGGCCCAGGTACACATGCCGGAGGAGGGATCGGGCAGTTATAATTTTGGGTGAAGTGGCGCAACCCCACCTGGGGTGCTGGGTTCCCTGCCACATCATACAATAGCATTGCCACACTAACTGGCCCATTCGGAACCGGCATATTTGGATTGCAGAGATCCCAGGTAAATGTAATACTAGGGTTGAACTGAGGACCCAGATTGTGCCATGCTCCGTCAAAATATGCCTTCAACTGACCATAATCTAAACCTGTTTGGCTATCCGAGCCCCATCCACTTAGTGTGATCTTCTCGGTCGTTACGATCTCACCAGTAGTAACTCCGTTCAATTCGCCTGTCGGTGGTGTCGAATCACCCATATAATAATTGCTCGAGATATACGTTGATCTAAACACATTACAAATATCATTATCACGGCAATATGGCGGATCGAGTGGGCTTACCCGCGGCCTGCCTCCGTTGATATCAACGTCATCAAAGGTCATATCCAATGCGGTATTCCAATATGGATTCGCTGCAGGCCATGTCGGCTGATGTTCAATTTGGAAATGTAAATGCGAACCTGTGCTGTTTCCCGTATTATCTGCCAGGGCGATAAATTGACCCCTTGCAACGGGTGCACCCACCGATTTCAAGGCTGGGGGAATGCTGCCCTGTGAAAGATGCATGTACAGCTGGAATAAGGACGGATCATCAATGTTGCGCAAGACAATAAAATTGACTTTACTATGATCACAATCAGTGACTGAGTCATCCCAACCCCACACCGTCGCTGCCCGTGAGGCATTAATGCTAAAATTCGCTCCAGTCGTGCCTGAGGTTAATCCTGCCCCACTCGGACAAACCGTATTGCCCGGAAAATAAAAATCAAACGCATAATGCGCAGTTGTATAATCAGCATCATGGCCGACACTTCGGGACACATTGCCAGTCAAACCACCATGCCAGGGAAGAAAATAACCACTTTGAGTCGGATATGACTCAATGGTACCTTGATTCATTGCCAACCACATATCTTTTTCGTTTGGAGAGAGTAAATCGTCAGGGAGCAAGGTAACTGCATTTTGCCAGCCGGGATCTAAAGGTAAATAAACCTGCCAATGATCAGTTAGAAAATGAGAAACACTTAGTGCAGGCTCGGTAGGTAGCAGAGCTTCGATTTGTGAATCATAATATACCACCCAGGCAGTAGCCCACTGTTGATCTTGCGATATTTGGATATCAGTGACCTGTAAATTGGTCACCATATCCCCTTGAACATAGTTGCTATTTGAAGCAATGGCTTTAAAAATAGCTTGTTTAATTTGATCTTCGACACCCTGCACAACTACTGTTGTTGGTTCAGGCTCAGCGATAAGACCTGAGGATGAAGCTGTGGGGATCGAGAATATGAATAAGCAGATAAAAACGGTGACACACACCAGAATCACGTTCTTCCGCTTCATTGCACATCCTCCTCTTTATTCAATATCCGCATTTTTATCTAAATATGAAATTCAATAAAAAATATTAGTACTTTTATACACCACTAAAGTTTCGCAGGAAACCATCCAGTGACAATTTTTAGATTTTAGTTTATTGCAAGTTTTCGGCCAGATCTGCATGATTTTTCTTCCATACTAAATTAATGTCGCAAAATGAACGCGTGCTAACCGATTTATCCATTATATGTTGTCAAAAATAAGTCCTAAACACTTATAAATGCTCATATATTCTTGCTCATGACACATGGGATGCAACGACTGATGGTAATTTACTCGCTGACGCAGTGTAATAATACCAGATTGGTTGGGCTGATCGTAGCAACAGGGAAACCACATGTCAACGCCACCTGCTGACCAGGTTTCACTACACCTGAACTTTTCATGGCCGCATCGACATCCAAAAGCATCTCTTCCAAAGTGGCGGAGTGCGGAACGAGAAATGGAGCCACACCCCAGTACATTTCTAGGCGATTATAGGTGTGGATATCTGGAGTAAATGCCAAAATGGGAACTCCAGGACGTGTTTTTGATACAATTAATGCAGTCCTACCGCTCATTGTGAATACAGCAATCGCTGCCACATTTCGATCGTGAGCAAGCTCCCTCACAGCCAAAGACATAAATACCGTATTATCACCTTGAGTATCATTGATAGTGGGTCCATGCCAGTGACCCCATTCCTCAACATGCGCTTCAGCTTGGCAGATAATCTTCGCCATCATATCCACAGCCTGAACTGGATATTCACCCACCGCAGTTTCACCCGATAACATCACTGCGTCAGTACCATCAAATATAGCATTGGCAACATCGGATGCCTCAGCTCGAGTTGGGCGTGGATTATGGATCATCGACTCTAGCATTTGCGTGGCAGTAATGACCACTTTGGCGTGTCGATTGGCACATTCGATAATTCGCTTTTGGGCAATGGGCACCTTCTCAGGCGACATTTCTACACCCAAATCCCCTCGCGCAACCATAACACCATCAGTGGCATCCATAATTTGCTCTAGGCGGTCTAATGCCTCTGGACGTTCCAGTTTGGCAATGATGAGAGTATGCTTTTGTTCAGGTGCAATCGCTAGGATTTTCTCTCGCAATAATTGAATATCCTGCTCAGAACGTACAAACGACAGGGCGACCGCATCAACTCCAAGTTTCAGGCCAAATTCAAGATCTAAAATATCCTTATCAGTCAACGCGGCGATATCTAAGTGAGCTTCAGGCAGGCTTATTCCTTTATGAGACTTCAAGGTGCCTCCAACGATTACATGGGCATGCACCTGATTAATCTCAATCCTGTCGACTCGTAATTCCAAATTCCCGTCATCCAGTAAAATCCTCCCTCCCAGATGGACGCTTTGTGGCAATTGAGCAAAATCCACTGGGATTTCACCAGGTTTGATCGGATCGGCATGCGTCGTTATTGTGATAGATTGTCCACTAACAAGTAATATCTCATCATTCGGCAATTTGCCTATGCGAATTTTTGGTCCTTGTAGATCCAACAGAATACAGATTGGTTTACTAATCTCCCTGGAAACTTTCCGAAGTCGGTTGAATGCGGTGGTATGGTCTTCATGACTTCCATGAGAAAGGTTGAGTCTCGCTACATTCACCCCAAATTTTAACAAACGACCGATCGTCTTCTCGTCCTCACTCGCTGGTCCAATCGTGGCAACTATTTTCGTTCGGCAATCCATGATACATTCTCCAGTTCTATTATACCTTCCCAGTTTCAGTTAAAAAGAAAACAACCAACAAGAAGTTATTCTTGCTGGTTGTATTTTACTGTTTGAAAAATTTTCCGATCCGTTTTACATATAGCAAAGTTCAACTGCTTCTCGTTTCATGTCTGCTCGAAAATCTGGATGAGCGACATTGATCAATGCTTCTGCCCGCCTACGGATGCTTTTTCCATACAAGTCAGCTACACCATATTCAGTGACTATATAACGGACATGGTTTCGACTGGTTACCACACCTGCACCTCGCTTGAGCATGGTCACGATACGGGAAATTACCGTACCATCACGCATCGTCGTAGTACTGGGCAAGGCAATAATGGGTACGCCACCTTTAGAACGTGATGCTCCATAGATGAAATCCAGCTGACCACCAACTCCGCTGTACAACTTTGGACCAATGCTGTCCGCACATACTTGTCCAGTCAGGTCGACCTCAATTGCCGAGTTGATAGCAACCATGCGGTCATTTTGTGCGATCACATATGGATCATTGATATATTCGGTTGGATGTAACTCAATTAATGGGTTGTCATCAACCCAATTGTAAAGCCGTCGCGAGCCAATAATAAATCCGGCTACGATTTTTCCAGTGTGCAGAGTCTTGCGTGCATTGGTCATTACGCCGGCATCCACCAGGTCTATCACACCATCAGAAAATAGCTCACTATGCACACCCAAATCTTTCTTGTTGTATAAGTATTTCAACACCGCATCAGGGATCGCACCTATGCCCATCTGCATAGTAGCACCATCAGGGATCAATTCAGCAATATGACCTGCAATCTTTTCGGTAATCTCATCTGCGCCTTCACCTCCCATTGACATCTCCGCTAGCTGATAGTTGACTGGAACGATGTAGTTAAGCCGACTCAAGTGGATGAATGAGTCCCCCAATGTTCGGGGCATTTGTTGATTAACTTCTGCAATGATGATCTGAGCAGACTCTGCAGCCGATTTGGTCAATCCATTCTCGATGCCAAAGCTTAAGAAGCCATGCTCATCTGGGGGTGATAAATGCACCAAAGCTACATCCACTGGTAAATGCTTGTTCTTGAATAGCAGGGGGAACTCTGAGAGTAATACCGGCGTAAAATCTGCCCGCCCTTCCTGAACTGCCTTGCGGATATTAGCACTGATAAACATGGTGTTAACCCGCATATGACCTTCCATCTCAGGACTGACATAATCAGCAGGTCCAACACTCAGCGCCTGACATATCTCCACATCCTTCAAGTTAGGTGCGTGCTTGACCAAAGCAGCCAATACTGTCTGGGGTGTGGAACAGTTTCCGGTTAAAAATACACGCTGACCCGATTGGATCTTCTTAACGGCTTCTTCGGCTGTAACGACGCGTGATTGGTAAAGCTTATTAAGATCCATTTTATTACTCCTCTTCTTCGACGCTGGCTCTCGTACGAGATAAGCGCCGGAGTTCACCCTTATAGATAATCGCACCAGATTCAATTGCAGGATTTTCTTCAATGGCTAAATCAGTGCCCTTTTCCGCTATCTCTTTAATAAATGGAAAAGCTGCATTTAAAAAGGCATAAGTTGAAGTCCGTGCCACCGCACTTCCCATATTTGGCACGCAATAATGGGTGATTCCTTCTTCAACAAATGTCGGGTGTTCGTGTGTGGTCGGGCGTGATGTTTCCACGCATCCTCCCTCGTCGATGCTGACATCCATGATCAAGGATCGAGGTTTCATACCCCGGATCATCTCGCGCGTAATGACAATCGGTGGGCGCTCACCGGGGATAAGAATGCATGCTGCAACAATATCTGCATAGGATGTTGCCCTCGCCAGATTGTGTGGATTGGATACCATGGTTGCCACACCCGGGAACGTTTCATGAATGGTTTGTAGCGCATCCAGGTTTGTATCCAAGATGGTTACATGAGCCCCAACGCCGAGGAATGAGCGTGTGGCTGCTGTTCCCGTTACGCCTGCACCAACAATGACTGCTTCAGCGGGGGGTACTCCTCCAATTCCACCTAACAAAATCCCTTTACCTCCTGCATCATTTTGCAACAAGTGTGCTCCAATTTGAGCAACCAGGCGACCCCCAATCTGGCTAAGTGGCTTGCGGACGGGTTGCGAACCATCTACCAATTGGATTTGCTCATAGGAGATGGTGGTGATCTTCTTTTCCTGCATGAGATCTATCTTATCCTGCCGGGAAGAAAATAGATGTAATAAGCCCATAATAGTGATTTCTGGACGTAGCCATTCCAGTTCTTCGTAAGTGGGTCGGGCAACCTTGCACAGTAAATCTGCACGTCCAAATACCTCGTGAGGGGTATATACAATTCGGGCTCCTGCCCGCTCATATTCCTGGTCACTGAACCCGGCACCCACGCCTGCATTATGTTCCACATAGCAAATGTGCCCTTCTTTAGTTAACATCTGCACTGCCCCAGGGGTTAAACCAACCCGGAATTCGAATGTCCGCCTTTCTTTTGGAACGCCTATATTCATAACCTTCACTCCTTTTTTACTTGATGTATCTGCAATCAACCCTTGAGATAAATCATGGGGATATATTCTTATTTCATATTGAGAACTTTACGAATGCGTGGAATCGCCCAATCCAGGGTTGCCTGGTCAATGATCAAAGGCGGTGCAAAACGGATCACGTTCTCATGCGTCTCTTTAGCCAAAATTCCTTCTTTGACTAATGCCTCGCAAAATCTTCGTGCGCCTCTAGCTTTTGGGTACAACTCGACGCCGATCAACAATCCCTTCCCACGCACGTCTTTAACGTGTGGACTGGATATCTCGACAAGCTGTTCGTAAAAATATTCCCCCATTTTTGCCGAGTTCGCCACCAAATTTTCCTCTACTAAAACATGCATTGCTTCTCGAGCAACCGCCATACCTAATGGGTTACCACCAAATGTAGAACCATGCTCACCAGGCTGAAATAATCCCAATAAAGACGCATCAGCTACTACAGCAGAGACAGGATAGAAACCACCTGATAGTGCTTTTCCAATAATAATCATATCCGGTCGTACTGATTCATAGTCGCAAGCAAACATCTTGCCTGTCCGACCAAGGCCGGTTTGGATTTCATCCGCGATAAAAAGGACATTATTTTCTGTGCAAAGGTTTCGAACCTTTTTTAGATATCCTGCTGGTGGGATATTCACACCAGCTTCGCCTTGGATTGGCTCCAGCATGACTGCTGCAGTATGTGGATTAATGGCTTCAGCGATGGCTTCCGCATCCCCGAATGGGACGACCACAAACCCAGGCGTGAACGGACCAAAATCGTCGCGATAGAGGGGTTCAGTTGAGAATGAAATGATAGAAATGGTACGCCCATGGAAATTATTCTCGCATGTGATGATCTCTGCATGATGACGAGGCACACCCTTCACTTGATAAGCCCATTTACGTGCCAGCTTAATCGCAGTCTCCACCGCTTCTGCCCCAGAATTCATGGGTAACGCCATCTCATAACCAGTTAGTGCACATAATTCTTTATGGAATAATGGTAATTGGTCATTTCTGAAGGCTCGTGAAGTCAATGTCAGATGCTTCGCCTGTTCAAGCAATGCGTTGAGTATCCTGGGATGGACATGTCCCTGGTTAAGCGCAGAATATGCACTTAGGCAATCCAAATAGCGCTTGCCTTCAATATCGTAGACCCATACCCCCTCCCCGCGTGTGATAATTACGTCCAGAGGATGGTAATTGTGAGCCCCATAGTGTTCCTCTAATTCAATGTACTCCTGCGTATTCATTATCACCTCACGCAGCACCAAATAAACGTGCCAGGATGGCTTTTTGGGCATGCAGTCTATTATGAGCTTGCGGGAAGAGCGCTGAATGGGGTCCGTCGGCGACTTCATCAGTGATTTCCTGACCCCGGTGAGCCGGTAAACAGTGCATGACGATAACACGCGGATCAGCTTCAGCTACCAGGGTTGCATTGACCTGGTAAGGTGGGAAAACCTTTTCGCGCTTCTTGGTTTCTTCCTCCTGACCCATACTGGTCCATGTATCCGTATAGATGACATGGGCACCTCTCACCGCCTGGTGTGGGTCACGTAGTAAATAGATCTTGCTGCCACTTTGTTGTGCCAGCCTTTTCCCAACCTCCACTGCGAAAGGCTTGATTTCATACCCCTCCGGGCTGACGATGGAGAAATTGGCACCCAATAGTACGCTGACATGCATCAGTGATACAGCAACATTATTACCATCACCGACATAACTGATATTTAAGCCTTTCAATTTACCAAATTTTTCCTGGATGGTTAAAGCATCCGCCATTCCCTGGCAGGGATGGTTGTAATCACTCAAGCCGTTGATCACCGGGATGGATGACCATTTCGCAAGTTCCACTACATGCGAATACTCGAAAACTCGTGCCATAAGCGCATCCACATATCCTGAAAGCACTCGCGCAACATCAGCAATAGATTCACGCTTGCCCAATCCAATCTCGGCCGGTGAAAGATAAAGAGCATCTCCTCCTAAATGCCGCATGGCCATATCAAATGATACCCGTGTTCTCAAGCTCGGTTTTTGGAAGATCATCGCCAGAACTTTCCCCTTGAGCAGCGGAGGATTCCCCCTATCTACGTATTCTTTCTTTAACTTCACGGCTAAATCTAACATGCTTTGGATTTCCAAAGCAGAGAAATCTGAGATGGCTATAAAGTCTTTCATGGATTATCCTCCAACGTGGAACGAAGGGTTTTGTGCAGTATAACACAGCCATAATACCTGCCACATTGCCATAGTTCAGAGGAATGATTGATTAATGTCATGTTTTGATCACCTCATACAAATAAACAACCCGATGAGATGCTCGGCGGGGTGTTTTATTTCTGGATAAACAAAACCCCAGGGCAAGCCCTGGGGTTGTTGTACCTTGGGTGGTAAGCAGCTTTTAACGCGAGATGTTGGGAAAATAATAGTGATACCCAACTAAAACAGTGACGGGCATGCTAACCGCCTTATGGCTGAATGAATCAGTCACTTCAACGTAGGCCTGATAGATCCCAAACTTCTGATATTGATGGGATACCGCAGGTGAGGCGGTGACCAGGATATTACTCCCATCCCCGAAGTCCCAGCGATAGTAAACCGCTTCGCCGCCTTCAGAGGAGGTCATCGATGCCGTGAAGTCCACATAGCCAAACGGAGCTGCGGTGAAGTAGGAGGCAGCGCCAAAGTCCACATTGACTATGTCATCCTGCCAGTCGAATAGAGCTTGCATCAAATCCTGACGGGTATTGAAGCCTGTGTCGTTATTAACTCCTTCCAGGCCGAAGTTCAGTTCAGCCACACGCCAGGCCACTGGCTCCTGTGGAACCATGATGGGATTCTTCACTCTTTCGATGGTGGGCTCGTATGAACTGCGGGTGCCCACATAGCCATTCTCAACCGTATCCGTAACCGTGTTAACCACCTCGAAGAGCGGGCTTGTATCCAGATCGATGTAGTTAGCCCACTGTACTTCGTCCACCGCGTACTGGTTCCCAGCCCCATCCCCTTCCGTGCTCAGATCGAGGATCATGTCTTTCAGGAATGGGTTAGCTTCCTCCACCCCTACAACACTGGGTTGAGGTGGCATGGCGGGGAACACCCCATCTAGCAAAGGTGTATTCGAGGCGCCTCTCACGTAGGGCGGGAATGCATCAGCCGGGCCATTTCCAAACAATCTGTAGTAGAAGTCTCCCAGCGCTTCCTGGCCGGTGAAGAGCAGCTTGCCGCCGTTCGCTAGGTAGTTACGGAAATCGTTGAAGTTTAACTTATCTCCAAAATAGAGATAGGTATCATTCAACAGCAAGTAGCCTCCGTACTCTCCGGTCCAGACGACCACTTTGTCGTACTGATCGAGAACGGCAAGAGGTGGAGAGTAGGGTGCATCATTCCACACATTCCAGTAATCATAGGTCAAGCCCATGGCTACCAGCGTCGAGGTGTAGTAATTGGTGTAATCGTTGAATGGTCCACCGTAAATCGTTGTGAAACCAGCATCGGTGGCCTCTGATTCATCGAAGTCTACCAGCAAGACATCGCCGGTACCAGCCGGGATCACCCGTACCCAATACGGGATGTGAGCCAGGTGGTCGGTGCCGCTGATGACGATATTGCCTTCGAGGTCTTTTGGTGTTGTTGCATCTCCTACCGTCACCGTGAACGTGAAGGCGTCCGTACCACCAGCCATCATGTCGAGGGAATCCGTGGAGGTAGTGAAGGTAACCAGGCCGGATTCTCCCACCGTTTCTACGACATCCACACTGTAAGTCTCATCCATTCCAGCGACTTCACTGGCGTTGATCACCACACTATCGGAAGAACCCTGCGGGAGCATTCCGAAGCTATGGCTGGGTTTATCGAAGGTCAGGCCGGGATCACCTACTTTGCTTAGATCGATACGGCCTGCACCCTGGGTCATGACGTTCGCCGTAGTCTCCCCATCCAAATTGAGTATGGTCTGGCTGGCGGTGCTCATTAGTGCGCTTTTAACCTGAGCCGGCGTCCAATCAGGATGCAGCTCCAGCAAGAGAGCAGTCGCCCCAGTCACGTGGGGAGCGGACATACTTGTCCCTCCCAGCACCTGATAAGTGCCATCCCAGTAAGCGCTAAGAATATTCACCCCCGGGGCAGTTACATCAGGCTTGATGCCAAGCTCGATACTGGGACCACGCGAACTGAAGTCAGCGATGACATCCGGTGTCTCCGTCAACCAGGGCGAAGCCGGATAACCGATTTCCATTTCGGCAGTATCGGGGTGGGCTGTCCACCAGTCGCGGGCTTCCACGCCGAGTTCATACGAGATCATTACAGTGTAGATTGCCCGTTCAGAGGCGGTAAATCCGCCTTTCCAGGTCCGGGCAGCATCGGTGTACATGACGACCGCCGAAGCTCCATAAGCAATGGCATTATCCAGCTTATCTGAGAAGTTATACTTCCCTCTCGGGATCAAAGCGATCCATCCCGTTGTGGAGTATGGCTCCGTGTCAGCAATCGGGATACCCAATAAGTCTGTTGGCACATAGGGTAAGGGACCGATATTTGAGGTGGGGATCGCCGAGGGGTCAATATCAGCGAATTGGTTGCCTGGGAAGCTTTTGAGGGTATCCGTAACTGGCTCTGGTGCCGTAACCTTGAGGGTATTGTAGTATGCGCGTTCGGTTGTGCTGGCACCAACGGCAATAAACTTGGTGGATTCACCGCCAGGGGAACCGGAGGTGTTGTAACCGGGTCCGCTGTTGCCTTCGGAAAAGACAACCACCACACCGGCATCTACTGCTGCTTCATAGGCGCGTACCAGAGGGTCATTGGAATCCTTCGATAGTGGGGTACTACCCCAGCTGTTGTTGATGACGTCTGCCCCATCCAGAATCGCGTCTTCGACGGCACCCGCTAGCATGATGTTTGAGCCGGAAGCGGTGGTGCCATCTTGAGTTTTAAACAAACCTTTATAGACCATCAGCCAGGCACCCGGGGCTACACCCGAAATGATCGGTTCGCTGGTTCCATAAGCGGCGTCGACGATGTTGCCTGCCGCGATACCAGCCGTGTGGCTGCCATGACCAGTGACATCACGTGGAGTTAGCTCCTCACCGACGTTGACATCGAAGGTTGGAGGGTAGAAGCGTGCTGCGATGATCTTACCATTGCAAAATCCGCTAACCTCCGCGCAGTATCCTTTAGGCCAGGTTCCTGTAGATGGGTATGACCAACCTGTACCGCTAAACATGGGATGGGTGGGGTCGATACCCGTATCAATATCCGCAACTTTGATGCCTTGGCCCGCATCTGCCCGACCACCAAGCTGTTCCCACATTGCTGAGGCCTTGATAAGCGGCAGGCTGTAATCCAGGGTAACCGTGTAGATTTGCTGTGAAGAGATCCGTTTCACCCCTGGCAATGATGCTAGAATCTGAAGCGTAGCGAGATCACTGTTCGGGAGTCGCACTGCCACAGCATTCAGGACCACTTGATATCCGCGACTCACTTCCGCTCCCGGGATTGCATTAGCCAGGGATGCCGTGAAAGCAGCCTGTTCACTTACCAAATCGTTGATATAGTCCTGGCTCGCTTGAGAGTTGACGTCTAATCTTCCCCCGGCTTTCAGATAACTAATTTGATCTCCAGATTGTGCTTGATTAGCCAGGGAAGGCTTATCGAACTCAACGATATACCAACCCCCTACGGATGGCGTAGATGGTGTTTTTGGACCATCAGATGTCACTGGTGCTTGGGCTGAACTCATGGAGCCTGAAAACACTCCAACCATCAAGCCAGACAATACAAATAGATTGACGAGGATCTTTATTATCTTTCGAATCTTCATTATTCGTCTCCTAATCAGATTTACAAATTTGTAGGAATCTATTGACTCTTCATAGACTGGTGATTATTCGACCTGATAATCCGACTCCTTTCTCCTCATTATCATTTTCCTCATGGTAGATTACTACGACAAAGAACCGTTCCATCCCAGATGAGGTGCGGTAATGAGGGCATGGCGAATTACAGTTAACGTATAGAAGATGTAAATTACATACTCTCGTTCATGGATCAGTGATAACAGCTCACTGAAGCTCCCCATTGCATCTCCACGATACAGTTTCCTGCTGTTGTAAATAATAGCTTTGATGTTAAAAGCTTATCGATGAATGCAATCCAGGAAGCCACTCATTTATTCCATCAAACCAAAACTATACCTCCTAAATTGTATAGATCGCGTTTCAATTCACTGAAAAACTAATCGAAGTGCGGTCATGAGCGATTGTTAGCTCGCTTCCACCGACCCAACCCAAAAAAGGATAGAAGGCAGAAAGTCTCTTTATGAGATAGGTTTAATTTATAACACATTTTTACCTTATCTAAAATTAATAAAATACTCCGATGATTCCATCACCGGAGTGTTTTATTTTAGATCAACCTGGCAAGCTTATTTATGGTGGATCGGTAGATAGATCTCCCATGGGCTTATTTTAAAATATTCGGGAGGGGCATAAGGCGGAATATCAACAACAGAGCGCCCACCGAAAACCCACATTGTTCCTTGTTTATCTGGAACGAAGAATCCTGCCTGATCACGACGTGAGACATTCAGATTAGGAAAGCTCGTGTCATAAGAATTGTTAGCAACATCATAAGTTAAGGCTTCGTTCGTATCCGCAGGCCACTGACCACCACCTGCTAACACGATCTTCCCTGCCAACCCATAGGAGCTGCTGCTATCAAAACCATATGCACGACCTTCTCCGGATGCTGCCGGGAGGTCTGCGACAGCCGCATCATTCCAGGTGCCCCCAGTTGTGTCTAATACTTCAGCTTTAGTCGATGCAACAAGGTTTAGTCCGTTCCATATATCCCCGCCGAAGGCATAAATTGAACCATCCACTGAAGCTGCCATAATGTACGAGCGAGCCACGTTCAAATTACCTAATGGATTGAACGAGTGGGCAACCGGATCGTACACTTCGGTTCTTGCCGTTACATAAGTCGGACCGTTTTGATTGAAACCACCAAAGATATAGACCATGTTGTCAACTACAACTTGAGCACCTGGTGTGAAACCGGTCCAGGCAACAGGTAGAGGGGTGACAACACTGGTCAGGTTGGTGTTCGGATTGTAGCATTGGACGTTAAGTGTCTGTGACCCGTCTGACTGTCGACCACCAAAGGTGCACAGGAGGTCGGCGATTCCATCGTTAATTAGAGATATGGTGTAGTTACTAACCGG
>Ga0315289_10010750_pt1 | contig 13059 bp, 13 predicted proteins | sample YL17G11_40_MG_FD_203452 | JGI IMG/M metagenome (GOLD analysis project Ga0315289, IMG submission 203452) | Sediment microbial communities from Yellowstone Lake, YNP, Wyoming, USA - YL17G11_40 | ecosystem: Environmental > Aquatic > Freshwater > Lake > Sediment | place: USA: Wyoming | collected...
CCCCCATATTTTCTAAACCAATTTTCTATCCTGTCAAGTTGAGCTCTGTTTAAAATCTTTCCTTTGTCTTTTTCGAAAAGCTTTCTTCCTTTTTTCATTCCAAGATAATAAAGTGCCAGAGCACCGAACAAGCTTCCCACACAGGGAATAAGGAAAGCTAAAGGCAAACACAAAACTCCACTGGAAGCTAAATATCCGCCCAAAAAGGTAACTGTATCTCCGGGATAGGGTGGAAAAATAGTTTCTATAATAGCGCTGACAAATAGAAAAAAATAGATCCATAAAACTCCATGGGAAGATATGAAATTAAGAAGCTCCGCTCCTCTACTATTAAAAAACCCTTCCATCGCCTATCACCTATTACCTATCACCTTTTTTTATCAGAACCACTGCATAAGCTCCAATCCCTTCTTTCTTTCCAGTAAATCCCATCCCCTCAGTTGTGGTGGCTTTGATCGAAACATTTTCCCTGGATATGCTCAAGGAATCTGCGATATTTTTTCTCATCTTTTCAATATATTCAGCCATTTTCGGCTCTTCTGCCACAATCATCGAATCGATATGCAAAATCTCAGCTTTTCTTATCTTACCTTTGATCATGGTCAAAATTTTCAAACTGGAAATCCCCTTAAATCTTTTATCAGTATTTGGAAAATGTTTACCTAAATCACCTAAGGAGAGAGCCCCTAATAAAGCATTACCAATAGAATGGGATAAAACATCCGCATCCGAATAACCTAAAAGCCCCTTTTTATAAGAAATCTTCACCCCACCCAAAATCAAATCCCTACCCTTCACCAATTTGTGAGCATCATAACCAAAACCTATTTTTAGCATTTTTTATACCTCTGGATTTATGTCATACTGGAGTGCATCAGCTTGTCGAATTTGACCTTGAGACTGATGCATTCACTAAAAACGCAAGAGCAAGCTCTTGCACTCCGATTCAAAAAAAACCTATTTTAAACATTTACACTTTATTAAATAAGAGACTGTCCAAAGATTACTCTTTTTAACAATTCTACTATTAATGGATGAGAGAGTAGTTCTTTTAATTTAAAAAGTAAAGTTTTCTTTTCTTCGTCTTTTAAATTTGAATTCGTTATTTCTAACTCCAGCTTTTGAAAAATTTGCTCATAAGTTAATTTTTGCATAATATTACTACTACCTTGTTGTATATCTCCTGCAAATATACTTCCTTCCGCTTTAATCATATATTGATTCATTTGATATAATGGTGTATTAGGGGTGTTTCGTTTTTCATAGGCATCTATCCCTATTTTAGTAATAAGTATCGCACCATCAGCATCCACATCAGCAAGTCCTTTCACATTAAGGTAATCCATTGCTGTTTCACTTTGCTCTTGTGTTATGTTATACTTCTTTCCTATTTCAAAAGCATTCACCATTGTACCAAATCCCTTTTTCTCCATTTCCCCATATGCTTCTTTTAACATTATTAGTGCTATTTCTTTTATTTTCATTTTAGCCACTCCTCCCCAGTTATTTCCCTTAAAATTATCTATAAATTTAATGTATCTATCATTTTCTCTGCTAATACTAAATCTTCCGGTGATGTGATTTTTATATTCTGAGATTCCCCTTGCAAAACCCTCACCTTAAACCCTAACCTCTCAACTAAAGAGGAATCATCTGTCCCGGTGAAACCATCTTCTATCGCTTTTTTATATGCCTCTAAGATTAATTTATATTCAAAAGTCTGAGGAGTCTGAACAATCCAGAGCTTTTCCCGGTCCAGAGTAGTAACGATATAATCCTCATCCACTCTTTTTACGGTATCATTCACCGGCAGAGCTAAGATAACCGCTTTTTCTTTTTTACACATCTCGATAGATTTACAAATCTTTTCTGTTGAGATAAAAGGCCTGACCCCGTCGTGAATGAGAACTATGTCTGTATCTTTGGATAAAGCTAAAAGCCCTTTATAGACTGAATCCTGCCTTTCTTTCCCGCCAGAGAGAATCCTCTTTACTTTCTTGAAATCACCTACATCCACTATGTTATAGGAGCAGAAGGACATATAATCCTCAGGCACCACTAAAATTATCTCATCTATTAACTCACAATTCTCAAATTTCTCAACAGTATAAGCCAAGATAGGTTTCTTTTTAATCTCAACAAACTGTTTGGGCAGAATACCTCCAATCCTCTCACCCCTACCACCCGCCGCTATTAATGCTTTTACTTTCATCTTTTTTCCTACTTCCTCTTGCTTTACTTATAAAATCAACATCGCATCACCGTAACTATAAAATCTATATCTTTCTTTAATCGCCTCTTGATAAGCCTTAAAGATAAGCTCTCTCCCCGCAAAAGCACAGACTAAAAGAAACAGAGTCGATTTAGGCAGATGGAAATTGGTAACCATTCCATCCACTATTTTGAAATCATAAGGAGGGTAAATAAACTTATCTGTCCACCCTCTATAAGACCAAAGCTCATCCTTGGCTGCAGTTTCTAAAGCCCTCACCACAGAGGTCCCCACTGCAAATATTTTTCCACCATTTTCTTTAACCGAATTCACCTTCTTAGCCGACTCATAAATTATCTCAAAAAACTCCTCCTCCATTTTATGCTCTTCTAAATTTAAAGCGCGGACAGGTTTAAAAGTCCCCCAGCCGATATGCAATGTGATCGGGATTACTTCTATCCTCCTATTTTTTATATTTTCCAGAAGTTCCTCTGTGAAATGCAAACCAGCAGTTGGAGCCGCAACTGCACCTTTCTCTTTAGCATAGACAGTTTGGTATCTATCTATGTCTTTTATATCAGGCTTTCTTTTAATGTAAGGTGGTAAAGGGGTATTGCCTATTTTCTCTAAGAGATCAAAAATATCTCCGGAATAATCAAATCGGGCTAAGTTTGCCCCGGAAGAGTTTTTCTCCAAAATCTCACAAGTTAATTTCCCTTCATTAAAAACTATGATTGAACCAACCAGATTTTTCTTTTTAGGTTTTAGCAAAACCTCCCAGATTCTATCGTCGAATTTCCTGAGAAAAAATACTTCAACTTTTGCGTTATTCATTTGATTTATTCCGATAACCCTGGCAGGAAAAACCTTAGTTTGATTTATCACCAAGGCATCTTCAGGCTTTAGATACTCGACTATCTCATAGAATTTTTTATGTTCTAACTCACCCTTATCACGATGCAAAACCAGAAGCCTGGAAAAATCCCTTCTTTCCACAGGATATTGAGCGATTAATTCTTTGGGCAGTTTGAAATCGAAATCGGTTAATTTCATATCCTTGCAGTTGCCTAATTCATTAGGCTTTCCTCGTATCTTCGTAATTGCCCAACTTCTTGGGTATACACCTGAACCGGTAACCGGTAAACCCACGTTGCCCCCAACGTGGGATAATTCTTTTATTTCCTGAAAAATATATTAAACAAAATAAAAAGCAAGGAAAGAATAAGGCTGATTAAAATCGAGGAAGCCATAGGGAAATAGAAAGAAAAACTTTTCTTCTGGATATGAATATCCCCTGGAAGTTTTCCAATGAAAGGAATTTTCCCAAAAAGAATAATAATTCCGCCAAGAAGAATCAACACCACCCCAAACAGGATTATCACCTTGCCCAAATTCGTAATCACGTAAACTTTTAAAATTATAAACCTTTAAACTGTTTTATGCAAGGCTGAAGTCTTGCCCTACATTCCTGTCATGGCGATCCTGTCCTATGGATCCGCTATAGGAAAAGGATCGCACTACGAACTTCCCCTCTCCTTTTCAAGGAGAGATTTAGGGAGAGGTTAAGTTAGTTCTGAATAAGCGACCAGGAGAAAATTCAATACCCTAACCAACCCCTAAAACTATTTTCCCCCTATCATTCTATAATTCAACCCCATAGATATAGCATTCTCCGATATTCCCTCGCTTGAGCCCAATCTTCCTGCCAGATCAAAGTGCAGATTTCCTTTCAGCCTTAAATTTGTTTTCGCTACAAAGCCAATATAATCATAAGGTCCGGAGGTGCCCATTCCCAGCCAGAATGAAAAATTTCGACTTGCTCTAACACCATAACCGAGATCTAAATAACCGCCTCCAGAATAAAGTGGCACATTCTCCAGCATATTTATTGAAATATATGCGCTTTTAGTTCCGAGACGGATGTGACCACTGGGCAGGGTTTTCCCCCATGTCTCACCTTCGGAGCCATATAAGGTCTTCTGGGCAAAAAAAGGACCCGCTCCAATCCCAAACCATTTCCATTCCAGAGAAAAATCAGGATTAAAATAGAAATTCGTCCTGTCCTCAAACAGATAGGATTTATAATCATCATAATATACACTGGAAACTGGTATCACATCTGAGATATATCCGCTTCTCAAGCCGATTTTGATCGGGGATTTAAACTTATGGTCAGCAGAAAAACCGAAATCGGTAAATGGTATTTTATCCTTGGTAAGCACTTCTCCCTCACAACCACGAGTAACATAAGCATAAGAACCCTGCCCAACAGCGATTTTGAAATTGGTCTCGGTGCTATCCTTCTCATCATTCTCAACCCCTATCAATAACGGGAGGACAACGAAGAAGCTTAATATTTTTGTGATTTTTCTCATCTAAACCTCATTTTTTATAGAGTTGCCAAGCAAGGCTGAAGCCTCAAGACCTTGACGGCCTTGCCCTACATCATCTGGTGCGGGAATTCCAATTCCCGCACCAACAAAGAACCAACAAAAGATTCTTCGTCCCGCCAAAGGCGGGACTCAGAATGACATCATAGAATCTAATCATTTCTCCCTTGAACCCTTAAACCCTTTATCCCTTAAACCTTTTTTATAATATCTCTCTTTTTCACTGAAAATACATCCACAATATTTCTGACGATATAAATTCAATTCCTTAGCCATATTTTTACCTTCGTAATACCCGGGTCTCAAATCCTCATAAAAGAATTTGATTTCACATTTTTTTGCCAGTTCTTCACCAATTTCGTCTATCAGCTCATGTTTTTGAGTAGGGCTGACTAAAAGGGTGGTTGAAAAACCCTCAAACCCTTTTTCTTTAGCTACCCGGGCAGTTCTCTCTAATCTTAACTGGTAACAGAATCGACAACGGTCTTCTAAATGGGGCATAACTGCCTGAAGATATTCTACTAAATCATAAGAATCCTCATAGATCATTGGAAAAACTTTAGTCCATTCTAAATATCTTGCCGCTTCTAATCTGTTCTGATATTCAGTATAGGGATGGATGTTAGGATTATACCAGAAACCGGTAAGTTTGTGACCTTTTTCAGTTAATCTTTTTAGAGGATAGGTCAGGCAGGGACCACAGCAGACATGAATTAGTATTTTCATTTATTAGGACTCTTTTTCGCTGAATGGTTCATGAAAACTTATTTTGCAGGGCTGGGAGCCCTGCTTACGGTAGCAAAAGATTTTGATTTTTCGTAGGTCGGGCACCCTGCCCGACCACGCTATTCTACTTTCTCGGAAACCTCTCTAACTTTAAAATAGCTCGTTCTGGGGCTTTGATTCTCGTTTTATCTCTAAATGCTGGTAAGCTGAATCGGTAGCGACTCTTCCCCTGGGGGTGCGGGCTAATAGACCTTCCGTAATTAAAAATGGCTCATATATTTCTTCAATCGTATCCTCTTCCTCTCCCACTGCTACTGCTATAGTATTTATGCCTACTGGTCCACCTTTAAATTTATGTATAATCACCTCTAAGATCCGCTTATCCATCTCATCCAAACCCAACTCATCCACATCTAACATCTTCAAAGCCTCGATTGCCACTTTGCGGTCTATCTTCCCCTTAGCTTTTACTTGAGCATAATCCCGAACTCTCCTTAAAAGACGATTAGCCACCCGGGGAGTTCCTCTGGACCTTTTGGCAATCTCCAAAGCCCCTTCATCTGTGATAAAAATATTTAATATCTTAGCTGAGCGGTGAACGATTTTAAACAGGTCATCCGGTATATAAAAATCTAAGCGGCTTACCAGTCCAAACCTGGACCTTAAAGGAGAAGTCAGAAGCCCGGCCCGGGTAGTGGCACCGATAAGGGTAAAGCGGTTCAGGTTTATCTTTACAGACCTGGCAGAAGGACCTTTTTCTATCATTATATCCAAGGTGAAATCCTCCATGGCTGGATATAGATATTCCTCTACTATATGACTCAGCCGGTGAATTTCGTCGATAAATAGAACTTCTCCTTTTTGTAGATTAGTCAGAATCCCAGCTAAGTCAGCCGGTTTATCTAAAATGGGACCGGAGGTAGATTTTATATTCGTCCCCATTTCCTTAGCAATAATAAAAGCCAAGGTGGTTTTCCCCAGTCCTGGAGGACCATAGAAAAGGGTATGCTCTAAAGACTCTTTCCTTTTCTTAGCCGCTTGAATGAAAATCTTCAGGTTTTCTTTAACCTTATCCTGCCCTACGAATTCATCAAAGCGAACAGGACGTAAAGTTAAATCAAGTTCTAACTCTTCAGTTAACACCTGCGGTGAAGTTATTCTTTCTGCCATAATCTCTCAACTCAGTAGACGGTAGGTAGTAGACAGCAAACAGGGCAACCCATCCTCCTCCCCTGTCTACTGTTTTCTGTCTACTTTCCTCAAAGCTCTTTTAATCAACTCTTCTACCGATAGCTTCTCTTTTGCCCCTTCTTTCCCTTTCTCGATAGCCTTCTTTGCCTCATAACGATTATACCCTAAGGAGAACAGGGCTAAGATAGCTTCCTGTTCAATCTGTGAATCTTCCCTATCTTTTATTTTTATCTTTAAATCCTTTTTCAAATCTAATTTCTCTAATTTTTCCTTTAACTCTACCACTAACCTCTGTGCAGTTTTTCTGCCAATCCCGGGGATATTGGTAAGAAAATCTATCTGCTCATCCATTATCGCCCTATGAAAATCCCCAACAGATATAAAGGACAAAATCCCTAACCCTGTTTTTGGACCTATGCCGTTGACCGAGAGCAGGGTCTCGAAAAGCCATTTCTCCTCCGGAGTGAAAAAACCATAAAGCTGAAGACAATCCTCCCTTACATAATAATAAGTAAGAATCTTCACCTTTGAGCCAATCTCACCTATCCTCTCAAAAGTGGAGATGGGAATATTAACACAATATCCCACCCCCTGCACATCTAAGATCAGCTGGGTGGGATTTTTCTCCACCAATTTTCCTTCTAAATAGGCTATCAATTTTTTTTCCTACGGATCCGTATCCCGGATCATCTCCTTTAAGCGTTTTTTGCTTTTTAATTTATTCAGATGACATAAGGCGATTGCCAGAGCATCTGTAGCGTCTAAAGGTTCAGGTGTTTTTTTCAACTGCAACATATTTTTCACCATATACTGAACCTGCAACTTAGAGGCTCCTCCAGTTCCAGTGATAGAAGATTTAATCTCCCGTGGCGAATATTCAGCTACCGGTATTTTTGCCTGAGCACCAGCCAGTAATGCCACACCTCTTATCTCACCCATAACCAGGGCCGACCTGGCATTTTTACTGTAAAAAGCCTCCTCTACTGCTAATTCATCCGGTTTTCTTTTATCAATTATCTCTTTAATTCCCGAATAAATCTCTTTCAGTCTCTGGGGTAACTGCTTTTTAGAGGATACTTTAATAGTGCCATAATCAACTAGCACTGCTCTGTTATGATTATCTTTTATGATTCCATATCCGGTTACCGTGCTCCCCGGATCAATCCCTAAAATAACTAAGCTTCCCTTACCCAAAACTTAAGCTCCTTTGCTCGTAGAGGAGCAGTGAAAATCACACACTCATCTTCATCATAATCTCTTCAGCAATATCGAAGTTAGCATAGACCTTCAGCACATCCTCATGGTCTTCTAACCCTTCCATCAATTTAAGCATCTGCTCAGCTTCTTTTCCTTCTAACTTCACGAAGGTCTGCGGAAGCATGGTTAATTCTGCACTGGAATAGGCGATTTTATTCTGATCTAAAGCCTTTCTGACTTCCTCAAACATGTTAAAAGGAGTTACAATCTCAAAATATCCCTGCTCAGACCGCATATCAATAGCCCCAGCCTCTAACACAATTTCCATCAGTTTATCCTCATCTGCCTTCCCTTTCTCCACATTGATCAAACCTCTTTTTTCAAACATCCAGCCTACACATCCAGCTTCACCCAAATTCCCATTATTCCGGGTAAAGATATGCCTGATCTCAGAGACAGTTCGATTTTTATTATCCGTGGTAACCTCGACTAAAACCGCCACTCCACCTGGACCATACCCTTCATAGTTTACCTCTTCATAAGTAACTCCCGGAAGTTCCCCGGTCCCTTTCTTTATAGCCCTATCGATATTAGTAGCTGGCATATTAGCCGCTTTAGCAGCCAGAATTGCAGTCCTCAACCTGGGATTTCCATTTGGATCACCTCCGCCATGCCGGGCTGCAACAGTTAGCTCTTTAATGAGCTTGGTGAAGACTTTACCTCTTTCCGCATCAGTTTTTTCTTTTTTCCTTTTTATGGTTGCCCATTTCGAATGACCAGACATATTATTCCCTCCTATCATATCTTACGGATCACTTTTATCTTCGCCAGCATTTGGCTTCAGGATAAATCCCTAATCGGGTTCATTTTTATAATTAATAGAATCCTTCAGAAAAGGCAATAGAAATTTGAATTTACCCCAAATAAAAAAAGTGGGTCGGGCTGTCCCGCTTTTTGCGGGACTGCCCGACAAAATCTAAAAATCTTCTTTTGTCGGGTAGCTCACCTAATGTTCGCAACCCGACCTACTCCCCTGGTAGGGGCAATTCCCAGATGGATCCAAATAGACATGAATTGCCATAAACTTTTTCTGTTCCGACAGAAAGAGTAGGTCAGGAGCCACTCCCGACGGTGGTTAAGTGTCAAGAGAAGAGCTCCTGACACAACAATCTCCCCTTTATATGTAGCGGAAGGCCAACAAGGTCTTGAGACTTCAGCCTTCCATTTCTTTTACCTGTGGAGGTCTGAAGATCTCCGATATTAAAGATCCCTTAAAACTCAAACCTTGTTCCTAAAAATAATACTATCTCTCCTTTTGACCAGCCGGTCCAATCAGTCCATTCTTCTTTAAGAGGCTCCCCCCACCACCATTCCCAACTCCCTTTATACTTAGGTTTTTGTTTTGTTTTAGATTTCTCCAGTTTTAGCCCGGCTTCTATCCACTTATACCCTGCACTGATAGCGTAAGTTATAGTTTTCTTTCTCAAAGAGAGATTTTCTATAAAATCATTTTTGATTGGCCAATTCTTTCCCATAAGATACCGATATCTGAGTTTTATATCACCAAAAAAAGAATCAAATATGAATTTGCTTCCAATACCGGTGTTATACCCGTACAAAAAAGAAATCCCATTTTCTGTGAAATAATTATGACTGTAAAAGAAAGAGAGAGAAGGTCCAATATAAACATAAGGATTAATAAACTTCGGTTTAATGCTCAACTGTAAAGGAGCATCCAGCATTATCTCACCAAACTTCGAGTCCTGATAAGCATTATAAACCCAAGTGCTTTCTGAAAACATGCGTATTTCTTTGCCTGTATTGAACCTGTAGCTTAACCCAAAAGTTGCGGGCAAATCAAGTGAAAATGGAACTCTGCCCTTATCAGATGAGACCAAAGTAAAGGAATTGTCCACCTCTAGAAGTATTCTTTTATTTCCATAGTTATCATAGTCACTGTAAGAGCTATCCTTTTCTCCAACTGTGGAAAACCCATATCCCAGCCTTAGGCTAATAGCTGTTTTCCCCTTTTTCTCCTTCTTCACTTTTTTTATCTGGGTGTAAGCACCAACTGAGGAGAAGTCAAAAAGTGTAAGAAAGAATGTTACCATAATAGATAACCACACACACTTCTTCATACAACCTCCTTTGCTTGAATCAAGATGAGAAAACAGTAAAAAAACCCTTCCCCTAAAATCAAATCAATTAACCTAAAATCTTAAAGGCAGTCGAACTATTTCTTTAACTTAATAGCTAATCCTTTGACCGTGGTAGTGGTTTTGGAGAAGAGAAAAAGCACGCTCATCTTCTTAACATCCACCACCACATTTATTAAAGCATCTGCACCCGCCTTGGCCTTAGCATCTTCCAGGGCTGGAATATAACCTCCATTGCCCATGGCCACCAGTCCCAGAACATTCATATTGCTTGATGCTCCTTCAACCTCTCCTAAGATCTCAAATTTTTCTGGGTTGGCTGAAAACTCCCTTGCCAAATCAGAATCAATATGTAGTGGGCTCGTCACCGCAGTTACCAAACCTCCAGGAAAAATTCCGTCCTTACCTGGCATCACGCCAGCACAACCCACTATTAGCGTACCAGCCATTACAATCAAACCAAGCACCAGTAACGATTTCATTCCGACCTCCTTGTATTAATATTTTAAAAACATTGACACAAGAAATCCCTCTCGTACCTTTTTCCTCTCTCTCTTTTTACCTCCTTTTATATAGGTTTATGACCTTAATAGAAATTAATTATTCCAGTAGTTATTTAAGTAAAACCCTTGAATTAAATTTGTCAAGGATTTTTTTAATTTTTAGACAGAAAAAAAGCCCGATCCCGTTGCAACGGGATCGGACGCTACGAAGTTATATCTCCCCTTGAATCCTCGAATCCTTTTATTATTTTGCTTTATTTCTGCTCCTTCTCTTTCGCCTCCTGCGCCTCTTTGATTATTTTATCGGCAATCTCCCTTGGAACTTCTTCATAATGGGAGAAAGAGCGGGTATGAATCCCTCTCCCTTGGGTTAAGGAGCGTAGAGAAGTCGAGTATTTATATAATTCCGCCAGGGGAACTAAAGCTTTTATCTTCTGAAAATTGCCACCGCTCTCCACTCCCAGGATCTTACCTCTGCGGGACGATAGATCCCCTATCACATCACCCATAAACTCCTCTGGCACAGTTACCTCAACATTATATACCGGCTCAAGCAACACCGGCTTTGCCTCTGCAGCTGCTTTTTTAAACCCCATTGAGCCAGCGATTTTAAAAGCCATATCCGAGGAATCAACTGTATGATAAGTGCCATCATAGATGGAGACTTTCAGATCCACCATCTTATAACCTGCCACCAACCCTTCGTTCATCGCCTCCACTACTCCTTTCTCCACGGCTGGTATATATTTAGAAGGAACTGCCCCACCTACAACCTCATCTACAAACTGAAACCCTTCACTCCGCCCCAGAGGCTCCAATCTTAACCAGCAATCACCATACTGCCCTCTGCCTCCTGATTGTCTTTTATATTTACCCTGGGCTTCAACCTTGGCTTTGATCGTTTCTCTGAAAGGTATTCTGGGCTTTTCAATCTCTACTTCTACCCCGAATTTCCTCTTTAGTCTATCCACAATTACCTCTAAGTGCAGTTCGCCCTGTCCATAAACGATGGTCTGTTTTATATCTGCATCCACCTCCATAATGAAAGTCGGGTCTTCCTCATGTAATTTAGAAAAACCATTGGCAATCTTTTCCTCATCTCCTTTAGCTTTAGCTCTGATGGCTAAATTTATCACCGGTTTAGGAAATTCAATAGCTGGAAGCACAATCGGGTCTTTTTTATCACATAGGGTATCTCCCGTATGAGTATTTTTTAATTTAACCACCGCACCTAAATCTCCAGCTATGACTATCCCGGTCTCTTTTCTTTCCCTGCCATTCATCGCATAGATCTGACCAATTCGTTCAGTTATGTTGGTAACTGAATTGAAAACGTCCTCTCCGGTTTTGAGTTTCCCTGAAAATACTTTAAAAAAGGAGAGCTCACCTACATGTGGTTCCGACACAGTTTTAAACACTAAAGTAGCCAGAGAACCATCCGGAGATATCTTTATAACTTTTTCTTTATCAGAATTATGTACTTTAACTTTTAACTCCCCAAAATCAGCCGGGGAAGGAAAGAAATCCACTAAATGGTCTAATAGGAGTTTAACCCCCCAGCAATTTGTAGCAGAACCACAAAAGATTGGAAAAAGTTTATGTTCTTTAATCCCTTTTCTTAAACCGATTTTAAACTCCTCCTCGGTTAAAGCCCCTTTTTCAAAATATTTCTCTAAAAGATTATCTTCTGCTTCAGCCACAGCTTCTATTAATTTCTCCCTGGCTTTTTTAACCTTCTCCTCTAATTCTGGAGGGATTTTATCCTCTTTTGTCTCAGTTCCACTAAATAGATAAGCCTTCATCTTAACCAGATCAACCATCCCTTTGAAGTTTAGCCCTTCATCTACCGGTATCTGTAAAGGTATAGCCTGATAGCCAAATCTTTTTTGAACTGCTTTAACCACTTTATCAAATTCCGAATGTTCTTTATCCAGTTTATTTATAAAGAAAGCTCTGGAGAATCCATATTTCTCAGCAATTGACCAGACCTGCTCAGTTCCAACCTCAACTCCGGATAAAGCTGAAAGTAAAATCAAAGCTGTTTCAGTCACCCTTAATCCACCTACCACCTCTCCTATAAAATCTGCATAACCCGGCATATCAACTAAATTAATCTTACAATCTTTCCATTCCAAATGCAGCAGGGAAGCGGAAATTGAGATTTTACGGGAAATCTCATCTTCATTATAATCCGAAACTGTATTCCCCTCATCCACCTTACCCAACCGGGTAGTAATCCCTGTAGTATAAAGCATCGCCTCCACCAAGGAGGTCTTACCTGCACCTCCATGCGCTACCACCCCCAGATTTCTAAGCTGTTCAATTTTAAATTCCTTCAAACTATCCTCCTTATTTTCAGATAAATCTACTACGTAATTTAAAATACCAAAATATATATTATTTATAATTTGTCAACTACCTTCTGCTCAAAAAATTGATTAATAGATTTAGGGGTAAAATTTAATACACCGGTATTGGGAAATGCTAATGCCTTTCAGCTTCGGGAATTCTCCCCGGAGGGGAATCTTGAGACTATTCCCGAAACATCAAATAATTATACTACTTTGAATCCCCGGATTCGAAATATCTTCGCTGTAAATCCTTAACAATCTCCTTGGCCATATTTTTAAATGCTTTACCCTTGAAATTCTCTTCAGCCATATAGTTTTTAAAAACTTCCCAAC